>Ga0081529_119730_pt1 | contig 28322 bp, 33 predicted proteins | sample EchGeymetagenome_FD_71012 | JGI IMG/M metagenome (GOLD analysis project Ga0081529, IMG submission 71012) | Ferrous microbial mat and aquatic microbial communities from Echinus Geyser, Yellowstone National Park, USA - transect B T=78-80 C v2... ...
CTGAATTCGGGGGTAATCCTGTGAGAGGACCTCACGAATAAGGCCGTGATGGCTGATCCAGGGCTTCAGGAGGATTTTTATCTCCGCTCGTCCTCCCTAACTCATGAATTACGTTAGACTGTTCAGGGATAGGTTGGCAGACGCCGCCAATATGTTGGCACAGAAGTACGGAGAGTTCGTTAAGAACATGTTCCCCTTCGGACCCTTCAATGTCTTCCCGAACTTCTCCTTTCACTTCACTTGGAACTACATAATGTTCAGGGTCTGGCAACCGAGGGGCCCATCGTACACCGAGATGCAGGGTGGGGTATTGGTGTTTGGGGACCTTCCGGCGGAGACCAAGAGGGAGGTCTTCAGGAGGGCCATGCATGAGTTCGGTCCAACTGGGCTGTTGGAACAGGACGACGCTGAAATATGGTCGAGGCTGAACAACAACTACCTTGATTTCAAAAGGTCCGGGATAGTCATGAAACGAACTATCAACGTTCACTACACATGGAGAGAGACGCTTCCCAAATAATAGGGGAAGGTCCTAAAGGGTTAGCTGGAGAGCATTACAGTGAGGTGTCCCTAAGGGGATTCTATTCCACCTGGTATGACTACTTGAGGAGTGAGATTCATGACCAGCATTCCCTGTGATCAATACATTTCTCTCCTTAACTTCCTCCACGAGGAGGCGGAGCTCTTGGATGGAAGGAAGTATAGGGAGTGGCTATCCATTACAACGGAGGATGTTGTGTACAGGATGTTCCTTACGGACTTCATCTCCTCGGTTCCTGGAGAGGAGAAGTTAATACCCATAATGGATGAGGATAGGAAGTCCCTGGAGAGGAGGGTGAACAGACTCTATCTGGAGAACGCATGGTCCGAGAATCCGCCCTCTCACACCTTAAGGGTGGTATCCAACCTGAGGGTATCAAGTGAGGATAATGTATATCTGGTTAACAGCAACGTTGTATTTTACAGGGATAGAGGAGACCTTAATTCCGAGATACTGTTCGCCAGAAGGAAGGATCAGGTTATCTCCTTCAACGGAAAGTTGAGGTTGAGGAAGAGGGATGTCATAATACCCGACACAGTGCTTAAGGTTAAGGACGTGAGTTTCATATTGTGAGTTGAGATGGAGCTGATCAACGAGTTCGCTAGGGTCAGGGTGGAGGTGGAAAATAAGGGAAGGCTGAGGATATTTTCCCCCAGATTCAACAGGGAACTGGTTATAGATCCCATGGAGATGGACTTCCTCACCTTATTGGACCAGGAGGAACTGATACAGTTGGTTAAGGACGTGATCGTAAATAAATACCAGCGAGAGCCAGGTGAGTTTTAAAGGTCGCGATCCACTTAAATAATAGGAAATTCATAATATAAACAATGAGGAGTGAACTGAACCCTTACGTTGTGCTTAGGGTCAGTGGGGTTCATGAGCCATGCTGGACAAACCACATTCCCTATCGAACCACAAGGGTCTACTATAAGGTGGTCGGTGATCAGTTAAGGACCAGCATACTGGTTCCAAGTAAGAGGTTAAGGGACTTTACGAGAAGGGTCAACAACTACTATAAGGTGTTAAGGATTACCTCAGTGCAGGACGTGGGAGGGGGGAGGGAGATGATCACCCTCACCAAGAACATAAGGAGGGAATCAATAATCAGGATCATAGAGGAGTTGGGTGGGATATTCAGACATAACGTGGCTAACTCAGGAATGGAGACGTGGGAGTTCGCCATAACCTCAAGCGCCAAGGAGGAGGTGTTGGAGAGGTTGAGCAAGGTGATGTCAATAAGCGAGGTTAAGGTATGGCCTCTCAAACTGTCGGAGCAACCCAGGTTCACAGAAAGTGAGATGAAGGTGTTGAGGGGTGCCCTACAATACGGTTACTTCGACTATCCAAGGAAAGTAAATAGCGAGAAGGTGAGCGCTCTCCTAGGTATAGATAGGTCCACCTTCATATATCACATAAGGTCCATAGAGAGGAAGTTGGCCTCCTACGCAAAGGACAGCTCGGACCTTCAGGATTGTGGCGGGAACTCGGTGTGTTAGTGAAAGATAACTATTATCAGCCAGTTATTAGTAATGTGGTTTTAGATCTAGAGATTTAAGATAATGGAAGGCGAATCTCGAACTTAATAGTATTGATTACCCATTTAATTTCCTCTAGAATAAAAGGGCTATCGTACGAAAAGATTCGTAGGACGAATTACATCATATCGCGTTACAGATATAAGCAATATTTTTTACATGGTGAAGTCTAGACGGGAAGTTGCTTATTAAACCTACATCCATACTCACCTAACATGCGGGGAGTCATTCTTCACGGTGGGGCAGGGACCAGGCTCAGACCACTGACCCACTCCGGACCTAAACAACTGATCAAGATTGCGGGGAAGCCAATATCCATGTGGGGAGTTCAGCAGTTAATATCCTTTGGAATTTCCGAACTCTGTGTGGTCTTGGGGGAGAATCATCCTGAACAGGTGGTGGAGTTCTACGGTGACGGATCCTGGTTGGGAGCAAAAGTGACGTACATCTATCAAGGTGAACCCTTAGGGTTGGCTCACGCTATTTACTTGACTAAGGAATGTACGAGAGGGGAGGACTTCGTAGTTTACCTGGGTGATAATGTGGTGTTGGAGAAAATAGATTCCCTAATTAAGTTCAAAGGTGCGGCATCGATTCTACTTGCTAAGGTGGAGGATCCCTCAAGGTTTGGGGTCGCCCTGGTTGAGGGAGGGAGGGTGAGGAGAGTAGTTGAGAAGCCCAAGGAATCAATAAGCGATCTTGCGCTAGTTGGAGTGTATGGCTTTACTCAGGAGGTGTTCGAGGTGATTGAGGGGCTTTCGCCCAGCTGGAGGGGAGAATTGGAGATCACTGACGCAATTCAGGGACTCATAGACAGGGGCAAGGAAGTGACGTTCTCCGTAATTGAGGGCTGGTGGAAGGATACAGGCACGGTACGTGACTTACTTGACGCAAACCTCTTCCTACTGGACAGATATATGAACAGGAGCCTAAGGGGAAGTGTGAACAACTCAGTGGTGGAGGGTAGAGTTGTCGTCGAGGAGGGAGCGTTGGTTGAAGGTTCGATCATCAGGGGCCCTGTCTACATTGGGAGGGAAAGTGTGGTTAAGGACTCCAGAGTAATGCCCTTCACCAGCTTGGGCGAGAGGTGTAGGGTGCAGAACTCCTCAATTGAGAACTCCCTGGTCCTGGACGGATCGTCGATCGAGGGGGTGGAGCTCGCTGATTCAATTATAGGTAGGAACAGTAGGGTGAGTAAGTCCCACAGACCTTCCCTGGTCGTGGGGGAGGGATCTGTGGTAAAACTCTGAGGTGGAAGGATGATCTTAGTTACAGGCGGCGCGGGATTCATAGGTTCGGCCTTCGCATCACTTACGGATTGTTTGGTTTACGACTCCTTAACCTACGCTGGAAGGAACTCTCATCCCAGGCTAGCGAGGGGAGACGTGAGAGACGTCAGGAACTTGGAGAGGGTGGTGAGGGAGAACGGGGTGGACGTGATTGTCAACTTCGCGGCGGAAACCCACGTGGATAGGTCAATTGTAGATCCCTTACCCTTTGTGGAGAACAACGTTTTGGGCGCCGTGAGCGTCCTGGAGGTGGCTAGGAGGACAGGATGCAGGCTGCTGCACGTGTCCACGGACGAGGTGTATGGAGACGTGGAGGGCGCGGACGAGTCATATCCCCTTAAGCCGTCATCGCCTTACTCTGCCTCCAAGGCCTCAGCCGACCTCTTCGTTTTGGCGTATGTGAGGACCTATGGGGTAGACGCCCTGGTGGTGAGGCCTTCCAACAACTATGGTCCAAGACAACATCCTGAGAAGTTCATTCCGAAGGCGATCATACGGACTTTGATGGGGATGGAGGTACCAGTTTACGGTGATGGGAGGCAGAGGAGGGATTGGATATACGTTGAGGACACGGCCTCCCTGATCATGAGGTTGGTGAGTGAGGGAGAGAAGGGTCAGGTGTACAACTTACCAGGGGGACACGTTGTGAGTAACCTGGAACTACTCCAGATACTGGGCGAGGTAATGGGAAGGGAGGTGAAGGTGAAGTTTGTGGGGGACAGACCTGGGCACGATAGGGTTTACTCAATGAGGACTAAACTGAGGTACACCACCACGCCTCTGAGGGAGGGATTGAGAAGGACAGTTAACTGGTACCTCGAAAATAGGGCGTGGTGGGAACCATTGCTTGAGGACAGGTTCGTTGGTGAGGTAAGTTGGTGACGCTAGTTTTAGGCGGTAGTGGACAGTTGGGGCAGCACCTTAAGGGGGAAGACACCATCCTCACCTACAACCACAATCCAACTGAGGGCGTAAGGCTATCCATGGATGATTGGGTGGAGGTGGAGGACCTAATAATCAAGCTGAGGCCTTCTGTCGTGATCAACGCGGCAGCATATACGGACGTGGACGGCTGTGAAAGTGAAAGAGGGAAATGTATGAGGGTCAACGGCGAGGCCGTGAGACACGTGGCCAGAGCTTGTAGGGTGGTAAAGTCCTTCTTAGTTCAGGTATCAACAGACTACGTATTTGACGGACAGAAGGGGTACTACAGGGAGGAGGACGAGCCAAACCCAATAAACTACTACGGACTTTCAAAACTAATAGGGGAGTCCTACGCCCTCTCCCACGACCTTTCCCTAGTGGTGAGAACGTCTGGTGTATTCAGCGCCAAGAAACCTAACTTTCCGGCTGTGGTAATGGAAAAACTATCCAAGGGTGAGGAGGTGGTTGGGGCGGAAACGTTCTACTCCCCTATACATGCCGCCCAGCTGGCCTCGGCCATCAAGGAGTTGGTGAGGTTAAGGAGGACTGGAATAATCCACGTGGCTGGCCCCAGGATTTCCAGATATGAATTGGCATTAATGATCGCCAGGAAGTTAGGTATAGATACGTCTCTAGTAAGGAAGGACTCTCCAAACTTCTCGGCCAGGCGACCTAAGGATTCTTCCTTGGACAGTAAGAGGGCCTCAGGGAAGTTGAAGACCTCCCTCTCCCTTGACCTGGGGATCGAGAAGTTAGCCAGGGGTGAGTAGGATGTTCAGGGTGAGGAAGACGGAACTGGAGGGAGTCCTATTCATAGAGGGCGACGTGTGGAGGGACCAAAGGGGGCACTTCTCCGAACTCTTAACGCCTCAGCTGAATTTCATTCATGTGGTGCAGGTTAATCATTCGTTCTCCAAGAGAGGAGTACTCAGGGGACTCCACTACCAACTTCCTCCCATGGCTCAAGGGAAATTGGTGACGGTGTTAGAGGGTAGAATATACGACGTCGCAGTGGACATAAGGAAGGGCTCACCGTGGTACGCAAGCCATGTGGGTGTGGAATTAGAACTGGGGAAGTCCCTATGGATTCCAAGGGGATTCGCCCACGGTTTTCAGGCCCTCGAGGATAGCATTGTGGTGTACATGGTGGACGCACCATATTCCCCAGAAAACGAAGCTGGGGTGAGCTGGAATGACCAATCAATAAACGTGAAGTGGCCCTTGCCGCCTATACTCTCAGACAGGGACTTAAAATGGCCCCCCTTGGAGAGGGCTAAGAATAACTTCGTGTATGAAAAATACTAAAACCTTCTTCTCCTTTCCTCCACCTTAAGGTCGGAGAGATTGTTCTTGGTGTCCACCTGGGCGATCTGCTCGGTGGATTCCTTCATCTGTCCTTCCCTGCCCAAGGTGAGCCTCATTGAACCCCTTACCACGGACACATATCCGTTGGTTATGGTGATCACTTTGCCCACAGACACCTTGGAAGCCTGATCTCCCCACAGACTCATCAATATTGAGCCTGTTTCGTCTCCCACCAACACGTCGGTTACTTGCCTGGTGGAGCCGTCAAGTCCCACCACAGACCTAGGTTGTCCGATGTTTACTACCTTTACAGTTACGTCTGACCTCTTGCGAGGTGAAAGGTCTTTGACCTTCAATTTTTGCACTACTAGGTATGGTAGTCCACCCTATTAAGCCTACCCTATGACCGCGTAAACCCTTTTACCTCGACCCCTAACATCTCTTATGACATACGACCTCCTTAAGGGCGTAAGAGTGGTGGATCTAAGTAGGGCCATGGCTGGACCCTACTGCACAATGATGTTGGCGGACGCGGGTGCTGAGGTCATAAAGGTGGAACCTCCCATAGGCGATGAGACCAGACTGTGGGGTCCTCCCTTCCAGGACGGTGAGAGCACATACTTCATGAGCGTTAATAGGAACAAGAGGAGCATAGTCCTCGATCTGAAAAAGGAGGGAGCAAAGGAAGTGTTAAGGAGACTCATATCCAGGGCTGACGTCCTTGTGGAGAACTTCCGACCTGGAGTGATGGAGAAGATGGGTTTCGGGTACGAAGAGGTCTCCAAGACAAACCCCCGAATAGTTTACTGCTCGATCTCGGGGTTCGGTCAGTGGGGTCCTTATAGGGACAGGCCTGGATATGACCTCATAGCTTACGCATTGAGCGGCATGATGAGTATAACTGGACATGAGGACGCTCCTCCCGTGAAGGCTGGAGTTCCCGTCTCCGACATAGGAGCGGGAATGTTCGCGGCCTTCGCCATAGTTTCAGCGCTACTTAGAAGGACAAGTACGGGAAAGGGGGAGTACCTGGATGTAAGTCTCCTTGAGGGCCAGATAGCCTGGCTAACCCACCAGGCGGGAGCGTTCTTCGCCACAGGAAAGAACCCCGGGAAGATGGGTTCAGCTCACTCCTCAATCGCCCCTTACCAGGCGTTCAAGGCCATGGATGATTACTTCGTCCTTGCTGTGGGAAATGATGAGCAGTGGAGTAGGTTCTGCAAGGCGATCTCCGCAGAACACCTCATGGAGGACCCAAGGTTCAAGACCAACCCCGACAGGGTTAGGAACAGGGAACTGTTGGTAAAGGAGCTGGAGAACATATTTTCCAAGGACACAGCGGAGAGCTGGGTTAACAGGATATCCCAGGTTGGAGTACCGTGTAGCAGAATATATAGGTTAAGCGACGTTTTCTCTGATAAACACGTCCTCGCTAGGGAGGTTGTACAGGAGGTGGAGCACGTGAAGGCTGGGAAGGTGAAACTGATCTCTCCACCCTACAAGCTCCGTTCGTCCACCTTCAAGGTGAGCCTGCCTCCGCCCATCTTGGGTCAACATACAGTCGAGGTGTTAAGGGAACTAGGCTTTAGCCAAGGGGAGGTGGAGCAGTTATTAAGGGAGGGCTCCGCAGCTACAGGTACTTCTCCCTTAGGTACTTGATCAGGGACGATGGGTCGTACTCCCTCCCGGTTGCTCTCCTCAGTAACTCCTTTGGCGGATAAATTGAGCCCCACCTATGCACCTTCTCCCTCAGGAACTCCTTGATGGAATTGAAGTCACCCATCCTCACCTTTTCCTCCAAATTGAAGGTGTATTTGAGTTGAGCAGCTATTACGTTACCCAGCGTATAGGAGGGGAAGTAACCGAACGACCCACCCGACCAATGGCCGTCCTGCAAACAACCCTCACTATCGTTCTTGGGCCTTATCCCGAGGAACTTCTCCATTAGATCGTCCCAGGCCGATGGGACGTCTGACACCGACATATCTCCAGAGATAAGTTTCTTCTCAAGCTCATATCTCACCGCGGTGTGGAAGTTGTAGGTCACCTCGTCGGCGTCAACCCTTATGGGGCTCGGTCTGACCATGTTAAAGTATCTGTATAGATCCTCCAGGGAGTACCTGGAGAGGAAGCTTAACCTTGATTTGAGCTCAGGGTAGATCAGTTGGAGAAATTGGGCGCTCCTCCCTATGACGTTTTCCCAGAACCTGGACTGAGACTCGTGAATCGCATAGGATGCCGCATTACCCACGGGCGTGTACTCCAACTTAGGGTCGAGCTGTAGCTCGTATATGGCGTGTCCCGACTCATGTATCGTGGAGAACATGGTGGCCCTGAAGTCCTTTCCTTCGTACCTAGTGGTTATCCTCACATCGTCAACTGCGATCCCAGTTGTGAAGGGATGAGTGGAAACGTCCATCCTGAACCTGTCCTTTGGCATTCCTAACAACTCGGTGAGGAAGACGTTTACGCCCCTCATCTCTTCCACGTCATATCTGACCTCCTCAAGCTCGTGTGAGGAAGGGAATCTCCCCTCTGCTACAACCTTCTCCATGATCTCCTTGGACGAGGGTAGTAGCTCCTGGTAGAGGGAATCAACTTCCTTAACTGTGAATCCCTCCTCGTACCTGTCCAAGAGTGCGTCATATGGATGTTCCTTGTATCCTAACTTTTCAGCTATGGTCCTCTCCAGCTCCACTATCTTCTCCAAGTAGGATTTGAACTTGTGGAACTGGGACTCCCTCCTGGCCTGCCGCCACACCACTGAGGCCTCGGAGGTGATTTGACTGAGTTCCTTCACTACCTCAGGAGGTATGGCGGTATAATACTTCAACTCCCTACCGACCACCCTGACTATACCCCTCTCAACGTCATTAAGGTCTTTAAGTTCCTGAGCCCTATCAACCAGGGGTGCGATTGACAAGTATGTCTCCTGCTCCATGACCGAGAGTTCAGCGGACGCAACGCCCCTGGCGGAGGCCCCTTTAGGGGGCATGTAGGTCTCCAAGTCCCACCTAAGAAGTGCTTGGGCGTGAGATATTGCTTTTATTCTTCTATACTTGGAATTTATTTCCTCAATTAAGGGGTTCATTGGGTTCAGTTGGATGGGAGATTAAACCCTTTTCTGTGAGGTGAGTCCTTACGTCTAGATCATGGTGCCACTGCAGGGGAGGAAATTGGCCTAACATGAGCAATGGAATGCCAAGGTTAAGTTTAATTGTTTAAATCACATAATGTCGGCACTGAGCTACGAATTTTCCTTTTGCCCAACCGCTATGGTCTACAGGTGAATGAAGCTACACTTTTAAGGAGAACGTCTTAACCCCGTGATTTGTAGGTAAGTGTCGACATTAGGATAAATCAGGATCTTCATTCAGTTATGAGGGACGGAACCATTACCTTATCAGAGGGATAGTGTGGTCACTTGTTAGGATAAATTACTCTCTATATTAGAACGATATGAGGCTGGCATGAATTAATGTGGATTGTAGTGAGTTAACAGATCTCGATAAATAGACATTGTTGATTTATCTAATCCGTGAAGACACTATCATCGGAGGGGTCAACTTAACTGTGGTGTCAAGATCTCCTAATGAAGGAGTCAAACTCCATTCGATCCATAGGATTTTGCTTGTAGTGTTGCCCCTGCTATAAGTGTTGGCCATATGAGATAGTTACGACTGACAGCAAGGACACTATGGCAATTGTTGAGCACTACCAAGAGTTACGCCACGGGTAAACACTGATATTTTGTTCTTCATAACCCGAGTGACATAGACCTTGGATCTAGCCTCTTCGCCACTAAACCCATGAAAAACAACATCCCAACCACCCATGGGAGACCTGAAAGGATCAGATCAAAGTTCCTCAAGAAGAAGGAGGCCCCAAAAAGCAACGGGATCGGCCATTCCTTCCCGTAATTTTCCCTAGATATGGAGTAAGTGACGCATGATGCGAACATGGGACTCATTACACCCAAAGTGAAGGCGTGAATGGGGTTTCCCAGCCACCAAGAGCCTATGGGGACAACCAGTGACACAGCTAGGGTGAGTAGGGCAGAAACTTGGGACTTGAACTTTGACCAGCCGAAGGAGAGGGCATATACTATCATCACAGCCGGAAACACAACTGGGAAAAAGAAACAAAGGATCACCGCCGCCAATAGGGGCACCTGTTCCAGACCGAGCCTGGGCTTAAGTTTCAGGTTGGAGGAGAGTATGCCCTCATTCACTCCCAAGAGATAGGAGAGAAGGGGTACAACGAGCACCCAGAAATTATTTCCATACACTATCCACGTTAACAATGACATTGGAACTGAGGATAACACAAGTAAGTTCAAAGGATACCTCGAGCCATAACTCCTCACATCCAACAACGACCAAACCTCAGTGCCCAGGAGGGCCGCGCTTCCCACAACCTGTGCCCAGGGTAGGGGAACACCTATTGCCAGGGAGAGTATCTGCAAGGGAAGATATCTTCTGGCAGGAAAGAAGAGTCTCTGTACCATACCGAAGTAGAGGGAGTAAGCCCCTAACATCATGAGGTAAGGATGAACGGTAGGGTTAAGGATGAGCTCAACTGCCCCAGCCCCCCAGAGGGTAAACGCCAAGTAAGTGAAAGGTACATTCACTCCCCAAGGAAATACCTGCTTCAACTCCCTACCACTGCAGGAACGGATCTGAAGCCATTAAGTATTATGTTTGGGACAGGCTCCAGATTCTCGGTTTCCACCTTCACCTTGAAGTTCCTTAACTCCTCCAAGGCCACCCTTGCCTCTAACCTTGCCAAAGGTGCCCCAAGACAGAGGTGGATTCCAGAACCAAAGCTTAAATGGGGGTTCGGCTTCCTAGCGGGGTCAAATAGATCTGGATCCCTGAAAACTGATTGGTCCCTGTTGGCTGAGGCTATCCAAACCCTTATCCCGTCTCCCTCCTTTATTTTCCTTCCTCTTATCTCCACGTCTCTTCTGGCCACCCTGTAGGTCCTCCTGACCGGAGGAGAGAACCTGAGGACCTCCTCAACGGTCCACGTGGGATCCGTGGAAACGCTCTCCCATTTGTTATACTTGGTCAAGAGAACTGCGGCATTTCCAATCAGGTTGGTGGTGGTCTCGTTTCCAGCTATGAGGAGAAGAACTGTGTAGGCAACCTGCTCTATCCTAGATAACTTCATTCCCCTGAAGGTGGCCTGCCTTATCTTGGTGATCAAATCCTCTCCACTTTGATGGGAATCAAGGGCATCATTCACAAATTGGAGCATCTCCACCATGGCAGACCAATCAGTGGGCATTCCGCTGTCCTTACCAAGGTTAAGGGCAACCGCGTCTGACCACTTCTTGACTTTGGATACGTCATGTTTAGAGAGTCCCAACATTCTCACTATCACCTCTATGGGTAATGGAGAGGCGAAATCTGAAATGAGGTCCAGTCTCTCCTTGGACTGCAGAAGGGATCTGGCCACGGAGCGTATGTAATCCTCCATCTTGGAAAGATGGGAGGGAGAGAAGAATGAGGAGGTGATCCCTCTCAGCTCATCGTGTAAAGGAGGATCTGCGGTGAGCATGGTATACCTTGTTGGAACGGCAAATATCTGATTGGGCTTCTCCCTCCTTATCTCCTCAGCCCTCTCTGAATCGTAACCGCTGAATCCAGACGAGAACAACTGATAATTGTTCAGGACGTTTCTAACGTCCTCATACAGGAAGACGTTCCAGGCCTCACCGTCAAAGTGCACCGGGTCCTCCGCTCTCATCCGAGCAAGCCAGGGGTAGGGGTTCAGAAGGAACGTTCTATCGAGTTCCATAGTGCATTATGGATATGAGTTAGATATATCGATTTCCCTGAATTTTCACATGATCACTCAAAGCTATGGGGAGAAAAATTCCTAAACTTTCTCGTTTTCCATCTCACTTTTAAATGTTCTGAGCCTGAGTCCTCGGAAAAGTTTTTGTTTCCGAAACTCAATTTAACATATGAGCGGAATTTCGGATTCACCCCTTGCTCCTCTAGAGAGACTCGAGCTCATGCTCCCTGGCTTTAAGGGGTACAAGAGGAAGGACCTCATTAGACAAGACGACATGTTAGTCAGAAACGCAATCAAACTTAGATTGGATAACGCCATGAGGGAGATAGAGGGAAGACAGGGAGAGCTTGCACTCAACGATCCCTTTAATCCGTTGGTTCATAAATATGAGGACCTCCTCTCCAGGCTCAGGACCCTGGCCACTGAGGTGCTGGCCGCACCTGCGGGAATGTACACCTACTACGATAGATTCAAACTGTTTGAGGAGGACATGCAGAGACTGGTCCAGTTTGACCTACAACTCATATCCTCTGCGGAGAAAGTCCTGGAGCTGGCCAGGTCAGGGGCAGATCCCTCTCAAATCAGGGAACTGGTTGACTCCATGAGTCAACTCTTTTCCGAGAGAGGGAAACTTTTTATTCCAGAGAAATTACGCTAATTCATGTCCGGAATATTTAGAGCAGTTGTTAGGACGCTGCAAGAGGACGGCAGGGATATGATGGGTCCAGGCGTAATAGCCTGGAGGGATCACAACGTCGACATAAGGAACAGGTCCAGGCTAATAGTAGAGTCAAACCAAAAGGCGGTGGTGAGGATTCAAGGACAGATAACCGGTGTCTTTGATGCAGGTGCCCATGACCTCAATACTCCCAATAGTCCCGTGGCGAACTTCTTCTCGAGACTGGGTTACGGTGGGAACGTTCCTTGGCTCACTGAGGTCATATTTTTCAGTACCAGCAGATTTGAATCTAGAAGCGTAGGAATTAGCCAGACCTCTGAGCTAATACCTCTCCAATACCAGGTGGCCTATTATTTCCAAGTATCCGACCCCGTAAAGTTATTACAGGCTGTACAGTTCAACGGCCCGTTCTATACGGTGAATGAGCTTTCGGCCTACGCTTCACCAATATTGGATCAGGCCGTATCTCAAATACTGAACAACATATCTGTGAAGGAGGTATATGCCACAATGCATAAGGTTAGCGAGGCGGTTACCGCTGCATTAAGGCAGGTCCTCAACGAGATAGGGATTAACCTGATATTAAGCAGGGTAGTGAGGATAGAGCCAGAGGATGAGACAATGAGGAGGATAATTCAATTCAGCGGAATAGGCGTGGACATCAACTTGGCCTTAAGGGCTAGGTTGGCTGAGATTATGGCGCAGAGATCCGATCCGGCTGCCACGAACATGTTCCTTGGTGTTCCTTACTATCCCATTAACCTGTTAATGGGTGGTGCGGGAGGATTGGGGCAAATGATGCAGCAGCTCTCTCAACCGCCCTCACAGCAAGAGAGGAAGAAAGGCGAGGGGCAGGGCGAATAAGTTGTCCTCCAGGGGAACCTGGAACTTCCTTCCAGCCCTGGGCTTCTCGTTGGCGATTTCTGTTATTATAACCCTACTGGACCTGGCGGCTAAACTGTTCTATCCGTCAAACATTCATTGGGGAGTTGTTTATAGTCCGTTCTTCGCGGCGGCGTCAGGCCAATGGGGGCCGCTAGTCCTGGACCTGTTAGTGTATGGTGGCTTCCTTGCTTACAACCTGCCTAGGAACAGAAGGATAAGGGAAGAGGAAGAGCCTGGAGAGGTAGCGATCTATACCATAGTGGCCCTGATTTTCCTTTCCGTGATCATAGACCTCTCCTACGGTCTGCCCTTAAATACTAGGATAGGCGTATTCCTACTCACCAACGTTCTAAGCGCGGGAGTGGGAACTTTCCTGGCACTAAAGGTTAGACCCTGGAGTAGGCGTTTTTAACTGGTTAATTCATTTTCCCCCATGACGGCTATAGTGGCCGCTGGTCTAACCAAGTTCGGGAAAAGGGGAGAGAGTCTCCTTGAGATAGCAGCTCAGGCAGCACTTCCGATCCTCAGAGGCCGTTGGGATGAAGTGGATTACGTGGTGGTGTCAAACTCCTACTCGGGAGAGTTCACCTCCACCTCCGGCATAAATACCCAGATCACCACTTACCTGTCCCTTGACGAGGTCCCCTCAGTCAGGGTGGACAATACCAGTGGGAGCGGTGGTTCGGCACTGCTGATGGCCAACTCACTGATCCTTTCCAACACGGCCAGGAGGGTGCTGGTTTTGGGTGTAGAGAAGATGTCCACCATGAGGACAAGAGAGGTCACTTCCGTGATATCGTCACTTCTAATGCCCAGGGAGAGGGAGGCTGGTCCCTCACTGCCTTCCTTGGCGGCTTTGGCGGCTAAGCTCTACATACAGAGATACAACGCCTCCAGGGAGAGTTTGGCTCAAGTTTCGGTGAAGGACCACAGGAACGGTGCCAAGAATCCGTATGCGCACTTCACCAAGGAGGTAAGCCTAGAGGAAGTTCTCTCCTCACCGTTGGTGGCAGAACCTTTGAGGGCCTACGAGTACAGTCCCATATCTGATGGGGCCGCTGCCCTCCTAATGGTGTCTAACCAAGAGGCCTACAGTTTCACTGGAAAGCCGATCTTCCTGAAGGGAGTAGGAGCCTACTCAACCTCCACCAGCCTTACCTCCAGAGAAGACTTGCTGGAGTTGAAATCCGTGAGGGAGGCGGGAATAAGGGCGATGAGGCAAGCCAGGGTGAGTAAGGTGGACTTTGCGGAGTTACACGATATGGCCACGGTTCTCGAGCTCATTCAGGCGGAGGAATTGGGTCTCCTCCCCAAAGGAAAGGCATGGATGGCCACAATGGAAGGAAGGACTGAGTTGAACGGTGACATACCCATCAATACGTCGGGAGGCTTGGTGTCCAAGGGACATCCAATAGGGGCGAGCGGGGTGGCTCAGTCCGTGGAGGCCTTCCTCCAACTTAGGAAGGAGGCAGGAGATAGGCAGGTCAAGGATCCTGTAACGGGACTCTCGTTGAGTATGGCCGGATTCGGCAACAGCAGCGTGGTCACAATATATGGGGTGGAACCATGAAGTTATATGCTTGCGTCAAATGCGGAATGGAGTTCTTCGAGAGAAGGGCAGTTTGTCCAACCTGTAGGGGAGAGGAGTTCATGGAAAGGGAGGCCCAGTTGGGGGAGGCTTTGGTGGAAACCCAACTTTTTGTGACCCCAGCGGGATTCCCAGAAAAGTACAAGATCTCCTTAATCAAAGTCGACGGGACGAAGGCGTTGGTGAGGAGGGAGTGAGAGCCAAGGGACTCCCACTCATACTTTCTGCTGCCGCCCTCTGGTCTACAATAGGGGTTGTAATTCAGGGTGTGGGGCATCCCTTCGCCGAGGTGTTTCTCCAGGCACTTTTCGTTTCCGTTGGACTACTAATATCAAGGAAGTCACCCCTCAGGAAGGAATTCGCAGTTCTTGGAGCTATAGCGGCCCCCTTTTATGAGACGTTCGCGTTAGCTTCAGTAAAGGCGGGAGCGGCCTTGGCCACCGTCCTCCTCTTCACCGCCCCAGGGTGGATATACGTGACCACGGTAAAGAAATTGGACAGGAAGGCGATCTCCGTGGTCCTAATTGTGGTGGGGGTGTATCTGATTTCAGATGCGCCTGCCTTCACTCCAATGGGTGGAGCCATGGGATTGGCCTCCGGGGCCCTCTATGCGGCGTACGTCCTCTACCTCTCCAAGTTACAGAGTAAGGGGCACTCGGAGATCCATATTCTTAGCTCCGGTGGGTTTTGAGCGATCCTTCCAACGGTACTTCTTCTTCCCTTGGGCTCCCTCTCCATCTCCCTCATACCGGCGGGAGCTTACTTGGGAGTAGTTGCCACTCTACTTCCATACACCCTATTCCTGAGGGGAGTTAAGGCCTCATCACCACTGTTTGCCACTTTAGCCAGTGCCACGGAGCCGATCTTCACCGTGATCCTGTCCAGTGTTTTACTGGGCACTAGACTAGCAATTGTGCAACTCATAGGAGCTGTCCTAATAGTTTCAGCAATTCTGGTACCTTAGATGTAATCCTCGATCCTTACCTCGTTGTCGGCCTTACCCTCCCTTAAGAACCTCGCCACATTGGTGCAGGCGGCAACCATTGCTGCATCAAGTGCCTCCCTTGTTGCGTCAGCCCCAGCGGTGTGGGGTGTGCCCGTGAAGTTGTCAAGCTCCCATATGGGATCGTCGAAGTTTTCCTTTCCATCCTTCATCCAAAACACATCTGTTCCAAATCTGATTGAAGGTCTCTCCCTGAGCAACTTAATCATTGCTTCCCTGTCCACTGTCTCGCCTCTCCCAACATTCACAATGATGGATCTATCCTTCAACTTGGACAGTCTCTCCCAATTTAGGAAGTTCCTGGTTTCCTTTGTGAGCGGAAGAGCGTTAACCACAACGTCAGCCCTGCCCAAATGATTCTCCACTTCCCTGTAGGAGTACCTTTCATGGAACGCCTCCGGATCCTTAAAGGACCTAGATATCCCTATTGTCTTCATGGAGAAACCGTCCCTGCCAATCCTCGCCACCTTTGAGCCTATTCCCCCGGCACCCAAGACCAGCAACGTCTTCCCCGAGATGAGGTAGCTCTCTCCTCTCGCCCTCTTACCGACCTTCTTGGCAAGGGAGAGGATCAGGGCCCACGCATGTTCGGCCACGGGGAGGGAATAGGCCCCCGCGTTGGAGAACACCTTCACGCTCTTGGGTAATACGGAGAAGTCCATGCTCTCCACCCCAGCAGAAAACGTTTGGAGGGCCTTCACTTTAGGGGCCCTCGAGACTAGGTTGGATAGCTCCGTGGGCCATCCCATGATCACCTCCGCGTTGATTATATCTGAGGGGTCTTGAGTTAATTCTTCTCCCAACATTTTTCTGCACTCCTGTGGCAATTCGTGGGTTGTAAACACCTTCATAGAGCTGAGCTGGAAAGGTGGATTTAATTGTTTGTGGGACTCCCAAGAGGGGCAGCTTAACTCCGAAAACGTTTCCTTCAAACGATTCCTCTTAGCTGGTTAAACTAATTTTCATTACTTTGAAGATCTAAATGTGAAAAAATTTGACGTGAACTACGTCCCTTAAAGGTTACCCAGGACCGGCACCCCCATGAGACCCAAACCTCTATTTACTTATTTCCCGTAGATTTGAAGGTGAAGTGGATCTACGTCGCCCTGGGATGGGCCGTCATTTTCCCAGAACTCTTCATTAGGTTGGCCTATGGTATCACGCTGAAACCCTTCCTGGACACCATAGGGGGAAACTACCTGGTGGGTGGTGCGGTGCTGGCGGGGTTTTATGTGGGCTATATGGGTGGAAACATACCCTTCAGCTACTTGGTTGACTCCAGAGGCTACAGGGTGGTCGCCGGCGAAATGGTTGGAACTGTCTTAGGGGCCATATTATTTTCGGCTTCGAAGAATGCCCTGGAGGCGGGAACAGGAATGTTCGTAATGGGATTGGCATCAGCCGCCACTTATACTGCGTCAATGAAGTTGGTGGTTGAACATTCCAATAAGTATAAGAGCGTTGCCGTTGGACTCTTGGAGACCACGGGTCCAGGGGTGGTTCTCATTTCAGGAGCTGTCCTACCCTCAACCTTATCCTTTACCTCATGGCAGAACGTTTACCTGACCGTGGCGGCAATTAGCATGGTTCTCTGCGTTCCCCTCCTTCTCATACACGCCTCCAGGAAGAAGCCTGAGTCCTCCACCAAGTCCCTCCTCCTCAGTGGAAGATTGTGGTCGCTCTCAGCGGTTAGGTTCTTCGGCCTCTGGGGACTCTGGGGCGCATCAACCTGGCTTTACTCCGTCCTTAGACTATATTATAGCTTCAGTCCAATTCAGGCGGGAGAGGACGTTACACTGTTCGGCGTATTAGGGGTGTTGGCTGTTCCAGCTTCTGGCCTTCTTTCCGACCTGTTGAGGGAGAGGAGGAAGGTGGCCATGTTAACTTTGATCCTCTTCTTCTCCTCCCTGCTACTCTTTCCCCTCACTCCAAGGGACTTCGTGTGGCTGACTGTCTCAATTCTTGGTTTCTTGGCCTTCGCATATCGCTCTCCCCTTGACACAATAATAGCTGAGTATAGGAAGGGATTAACGGCAACCTCCATGGGTGTAGCTAACACAGTCTCACAGGCAAGTCAGATAGTGGTTCCCATAATGGTGGGGGCGGTCCTAACTTTCCTGGGGAACTACGTTCTCCTATTCACCATAATTTCCATAGGACCTGGCCTAGCGGCCCTCACGTTGTGGAGGCTACGCTAAGGGCTTAGACAGAGTTAAGTTAAGATATCCAAGAGGAAGGGATTAGATCTCCTCTCCCTATCCAGCGTCGTATGAGGCCCGTGACCTGGGTAAACCGTCAGGTCCGGTAGAGAGCTTAAAAGTGCCAGGGACCGCCTCATGTACTCCATGGACCCCCCGAGGTCCGTCCTGCCTATGGTTCCTCGAAATAGGGTGTCTCCAGTTATTAGGAAGTCCACGCCCATAAGGCAGACGCTACCCATGGTATGTCCCGGAGTCCAGAGCACCTTCAAACTCTCCTGACCGACCCTTAATTCCTCACCCAACACCTCATCCACCTCAGGTGGTTCTATCCTTTTGTTCAGGAATTTTTGAGTCCACTCGGCGAGGTCTTTCACAAACGGAACGTCCTCGCCATGAATCATGTACTTGGCTCCTGTGACTTCCTTTAGTGCCGCGGCGGCCATGACGTGATCGAAATGCCCATGAGTTGAAATTATAGCGTCCAACTTCATCCCCTCAAGCAGTGGGAGAACCTCCTCCAACTCTCCCCCAGGATCAACAATAACTGACCTCTCCCCACAACTAATCAGGTAACAGTTAGTCTGAAGAGGTCCCACCACCCTCCACTTCAACTCCATAAGTAGAAGTGAAAGTTGAGGTAAAATGTTCTTCACCAACATTTATGAGAAGACCCTCCACTTCAACCCATGGACATACTGATCTTGCTCTACCTTCATATAGGTTCTGCCCTTCTATGGGTAGGACCCACCACCGGAGCTTACGTGTTGATGAGGTCCACAAACGATTCTAGGCTAATTCCAATTTATAGGAAGATGGTAACCTGGGTTGAGCTTCCCTCAGCCATCACACTTTTCCTCACTGGGCTCACAATGGCTTGGCTCCTGGGTTTCCCCCCTTGGTCCAAGGTAGCCCTGGGGATGGCACCATTTATGGCGACTGCTGAAGTTGTCCATTATCTTTCATGCTCTAAGGGTATTGACATGTTGAGACGGAACGTCGATAAAATAGCCGCCTTCTGGACGGTGGTGACTCCCTTCCTCCTCTATTTAATGATATTTCAACCCAAGCTATAACCCAGACTAAACTTAAAATAGGTTGCTCCCATTAAAACCTATGATAATACGCAAGTCTCCGTTTGACTTCGAGACTTCCCTAAAGAGACTGGAAGAGTCGATATCGAAGAACAGGATGGCCGTCGTGTCCAGGATCAACGCTCAGGAGAGGTTGAGGAACGCAGGATTCCAATGTGAGGGGAACTTCATATTTGAGATCTTCAGGCCCGACTACGCAAACAAAGTGTTCAGGGCCAACCTTAGGGCAGGGATCGAGCCACCTCTGCGGATATATGTCTACGAGTCCAACCATGAAGTTTACGTTGAATATTATGAGCCCTCAGAGATATTCTCCAAGTGGGGACTCCAGGATCTGGGGAGGGAACTGGATAGGATATTCCAATCCATAGTGGACGATGCCCTCTCCAGTTAGGGGTTCCTGGAAAAGTTTTAAATTGTTGTCAGTTAAGACTTACTACGGAGTAACAGATGGACTTGGTTGAAGAACTGAGGAATAGAGGGTTGAAAGTGACCCCGCAGAGGATGGCCGTGCTTAGGGTACTCTCCGAGGGTGGCCACTACACAGGGGAACAGATATATGAGACTTTAAAGAAGACAGAGCCTGGTATAAGCCTATCCACCGTGTATAACGCCCTGGAGACGTTGAGGGAAGCTAGGCTCATCAACTCCTTCGAGGCCAGGGGGGCAACTTGGTACGAGTTCAGGAAGGAGCCCCACGCAAACGTGATTTGTGTGGACAGTGACGAGATACTTGACGTTGACGTTGACTTATCAAATTTAACTTCCTCAATAAACTCCAAAGGAATCAAGGTGAAGGGAGTAAACCTTGTAGTATACGGTGAATGTGGAAAGTCAGGTGAGAGCTTCCACCAGTAAATTAAGGAAGACCTCCCTCCTACAGTCAGTCACAAGCTTGACGTTTGGTCTCCTTCCCGTCAGGTTATAGCTATCAACCATCATGGCTCCCCTGGACTGGGAACAAGTCTCCACGTCAACCGGTACCTCCCTCAGCTCGGAGACCACTTCTGGGTGGGCGGCCACCGTTACGGTAAGGCTGTCTGGATGGACACTTCCACCACTCCCCTGACGTTTGGAGAGCTCCCTCAGTGTATGGTTGGCCCTGAGGAAGAAGTTAGCCTGTCTGGTCCCTGACGTACCTATCTTTTCCCACGTTGCATCATCCACCACTGCACATCTCTCCGCCATTTCCCAAGGAACGATGGTCACATCGAATCCTGCGTTGAGGACTATCGAAGCTGCCTCAGGATCGACCCAAAAGTTGAACTCAGCCAAAGGTGTTGTATTACCCCTCCATAGGGCTCCTCCCATTATCCAAACCTTCCTAACCCTGTCCACTAACTCAGGGTCAAGCATGTAGGCCAAGGCTAAGTTGGTGAGAGGGGAGACGGCTAAGACCTCCAACTCCTTTGGATATTCCTTGGACAAATTGATTATGGCGTCCACCGCTTTTACCCGGCTTGGTTCCCCCACAGCTTCAACGTTAAGGGAGCCCATACCGTTCTCACCGTGTACTTCAGGCACAGTCCTCCACTTACCCATGAGAGGCCTCCTGGCCCCTGGGAAGACGGGAACGTTTATCCCCAGAGAGCTAACAGTGAACAGGGCGTTCCTTACCTCCTGTTGGAAGTCAACGTTCCCAGCCACCACTGTTACCCCAAGCAGCTTGAACCACCTGGAGGCCAGAAACATTGCCGTGGTGTCGTCTGAGGCCGTATCCGAATCGAAGATAGCGGGTCTCATAATTTAGTTAATATCTCACCACAAAATAAGGATGGCCGCTCTTAGTTGAAAGTTGCTGCACAAGATTTTTAGACTAAGATGCTGGGTAGTACTCGTAATGGAGCTTAGACTAAGAAACATAGGTGGAATTAGGGAACTGGAGCTGAAGATAAGGAGGGGTGTGAACCTCTATACGGCGCCCAACTCCTACGGCAAAACGTCTTTGGCCAGAGCAATAGTCTCATTAATGACGTCAAAGTTGCAGGCTGAGGATCTATTGAACGCCACCTCAGACGAAGGATACGTGGAGGCTAAAGTGGACGGAAAGTCATACTACAGGCGAATTCAAAGGAGAGGCAAGAGGTTAATTGAGGAAAAGAAGCTGATAATTGATGACAAGAGGGCTGAGCTCTTAGGGTTCTTCTCCCCAGAGAATAGATTGGTGTCCAAGCTTCTTGCAGGGGAGGACGACCTCAGTTGGTTCCTGGCTGAGACTTCCAGGGTGAGTGAGGTTCTATCCAAAAAGAATGAATTAGAGGCTGAGCTATCCAGACTCAAGGAGAGCCATCAGGATCTGTTGAGAAGATACAAGGAGTCAAGCGAGCTGATGTCCAGAATAAGGGCCTTGGAGGAAGAGCTATCCAGACTGGAAAGGGAGGAAGAAAGGGTCAGGCTGGTGGGTGAGACGACCCAGGCCGTATCCGTGGCCAAGAGCAATAGGATGAACGATCTGGAAGCCAGATTGAAGGCGAAAAAGGCGGAATTGGAGCAAGCGCAGAAGGCGTTGAGCAAGATAGAGGACTCGCTAAAATCCCTTGAGAGCATCCTGGATCCAGCATACAAGTCATCACTCGAGACACAACTTTCGCAGGTGGGGGAGGAACTTAACAATAAGAACCTCAAGAGGGCCGAACTTGAGGCTCAGGCCAAGGTACTGGAGAGGGCACTGGAGGAGGCCAAGGAGATGGAGAGGAGAGGGGTTTCAACTTGCTTCGTTTGCGGCTCCCATGTGGACACCGCAACGTGGAGTGTTAGAATAGGTGCCATCGAGTCGGAGTTGAGGGAGCTCAACAGATCGTTGCAATCAGCAAGGGAGGAGCTGGCTAAAATAACGGAGAGGAAGTCCCAACTGGAGGGGAAGCTAAAGGAGATCGACAGGGCCTCCTCCGAGGCTGAATCTCTCAGGAGAAGGAGGATGGAGCTTTCGGCCAGGGTCGAGACCTTAAGTGGTCAGATAGGGGAGATAGAGAGACAGAGGAGGGAACTGGAGGAGAGACTGAACAACCTTCAAGTTAACGTACAGTCCTTTACACCCTCCTCTAGGATCGATGAGCTGAGAAAGGAGCTCTCTAACCTCCAGTATCAGTTACAGGAAGTGGGAGTCCCAGGTTCAGTCATGGAAAAGATGAGGGAGCTGGAGGAGGAGATGAAGTCCATAGAGTCCAGACTAAACGAACTTCAGGCTGAATACATGAGGAGAATGACGTCAGTGAGGGATGAGTTCACGTCAACAGTGAGGAAAGTAATGACGGATATGGGTTTCCAGCTTGAGGCCTACATAGACGATAGACAGAGATTAGGGGTAAGGAGAGACGGCGTGGAGCTGGAGATAAGAAAGCTCTCATCCTCAGAGAGGTTAACGTTGGCCATGGTATTGATATTGGCCGCAGCAAGGGCGTACTTCAGTCCACCGTTCTTCGTGGTTGACGAGAGCTTCATGAGTTACGATCAGCCTAGGTTCAGGAGAGCTCTTGAGAACTTAATCGGTATATCTGAGTACGTGGTGGTCACCAGAGCAGAGGAGAAGGTGAACCTGGAGCACATACCCAGGGAAGTTGAGGCTACCCCGTGAATTTTTTGTTACAACGATGGACGGAATGTACACTTAACATTGGGAGACTGAGACCAAGACGGAGTTATTGGGAAACATTATTTATTTCTCATGTTCAGAGCTCAATTTAATCATGGAATATCACGTAGTGTCGACACTGAGCTACTAAATATCCTTCTATCTAACGAGAATAGTCTGCAGGGGGTGAATAATACTACATTCTCAAGGAGAGCGGCCTAATCTCATGATTTGTAGGTCAATCTCGACACTATGAAGTTTTGAAAGTAATAATTTCACCCTCCTTGTTAATCACAACCACGTTCAACCTATCACTATTGAGATCAAAACCAGCAAACAAACCGTAACCATTAGGTTTCGGTGAAGAGAAATGTTTTAAATAAAGCCGTAGCGGGACTTGCATGTGTATCATCGGCTTTTCCTTAAAGGAAATTACTGCATAACCCTCCTTCCTTTTAGATAACTCTTCCAACTTCTTTAGTAATGGTAGGTAATCATTACCAAAATATGCTTTCCCAACAATCCATTTCCCCCAGGGGTCTTTAACCTTAACTTCTACGTGATCTTCTAAAACGTGAAATTTAATCCCCCTATTACCCTTATCACCCTTATTCCCCCTACAAGCGATCCACTTCTTTCTAACCTCAACCTTATTACCGTTATTCTCAACTAATGCTAAGGCTTGCTTGTATGCAGTTTCAGCATAAAAGGCATAAGGGATAATCTTGTATAACTCCTTAACAGCCCCATTTAATGAAACTCGTTTTAAAGCTAAGTTAATTCCAGCCTTTACAGCCTTTGAGTAATAATAAGAAATTTTAACTACCTTGCTAACATCGTTAAATTCAATCCTGCCATTTATTGTTACGAATTGAAAGTTATCAAGAGCTTCCTTAGAAGCGATTAGCTTACTCATCATCTGGTAGGATAACAATTACTATCACCTCCTTACCGTATAACTCCTCTCCCTTCTCCCTGAGTTTAGAGGGGATGGTTATACCTCTTATTCCCGTACTTATCAGTACCGTAACTTGAGACGGTTGATTTGAAAACTGTCTGCATAAGAGTGTTAGAAGCAAACTTGTAAACTTTTATGCTAACATTAAATTGGACAGTGTGAAGTCTATGAGCAGTCGCGAGGTGGAGGGCACCCAATGAAACTCCCCGTATCGTGGCTGGGAGTACACACTCCCTAACCTAGGCACGGGGAGGGAAGAGGAGCGATGAGGCCGAGTTAATAGTCGTTAAAAGCGACTAATCACGATGAAGGACAAACTCTAAATCTTAAATGGTTATGGAGGATATTCTCTTCACACAATTATCTAGGTCTATTCTCACTTTCATTGGGAAGTCCTGTGTAATGAAGTAAAGGAATTTAGGCCTTCCAATTTTTCTACCATCCAATCTCTTCCTCTGTACCAGCCCTAATTCCATGAGGCGTTTAAGGCTGGTCTCCACGGTTGTTTTGCTAAGGCCCATGGTCTTAGATACCTCATCGGCATCCATTGGTTTTCCTGCATCAAGTATTCTCATTAAGCAATCCACATCAGTATCGCTTATCTTATAACAACACTTTACAGGTTCTCTCAATTCTCGAAGCTTGGCATAATTGATGACTGACTCTTCCATACTTTTTATCACTCTTTCACCTCTTTAAAATTTTTCTATTTGCAGGAGTCGATAGCTTTAACTTCGTAAAGAAGATCCATTACTGTTTGAACTTCAACGCCCCAATAAGCGTATATATTCCTTATACATGCACTTATCCTGTATAACTATCAATCCTTCGCGTTCCGCTATCTTAGCTGCCTCGTCGTCCTTTATGCCTTCCTGAGCCCATATTACCTTCACATCCCCTTTACTGCGCTTCCTAGATATGACCTCTTGAACTAAGCCCTTAAGTTCTGATGAAGGTCTGAAGATCTGCACTACGTCTACGTAGTCTGGAACATCTCTTAATGTTGGATAACTTTTCCTTCCAAGGATTTCTTGAACTGTAGGGTTTATTGGAATGACGTTGTACCCTTTTTCAATTAGAAACTTTGGGACGGTGTGAGATGGTTTGGTGGGATCTTTTGAAAAGCCAACCGTAGCTATATTCCTATATCTCAAGAGAACATCCTTTATTACTTGTTCTGTGGCCATGGAAAGTGATGGGGGTTCTCAGTTATAAATAATACCATTTTAATATGGTATTCCCGCAGGCTCATGGGGATGAAATGAAGGACAGTGAGGTGGACTGCCCTTACAACTGTTATGGCTCTTAGGAAATTGGCGAGAAGGAAAAGAGATGCTTTGTGGGATACTTCAATTTTTATCAGGGACAACGTGAAACTTACTTTTAATCTGACGCTAGATTCTGAATTTAAGAAAACCTAATGAGCTTAACGCCTAAGAAAATTGAACATCCCACAAAGCAGAAAAGAGAGAAACCTTTAAGTAACTACTTGGGAAAAATGCTGGCGTGCCGGGGTCGCCTAGCCAGGTAGGGCGGCGGCCTGCTAAGCCGCTGGGGTAACACCCCGCGCGGGTTCAAATCCCGCCCCCGGCGCTCTTAACATGTTTTGCATTGATTTAGCGACGAGTGGCAATGCATAGAGAGCTCCCTCCAGAACCTCTTATTAACTAGCCTGCGCTAAAGCTTCCCTCCTCATCACTCATCAATTTAAACGTGTAATGGACGAAATACCCCTTAGAGCCTACAGTCTAACCCATTATATCGTTTGTTAAAGGAAAGCAGGAATACTCTTAGAGTGAGAATCCCCCTCCACGATGGCAAGCAACTTTCACTGAAACATTATTAACATCCACTGCTAGATTGAGCCATGGAAGAAAAGGAGGAGCTCAGGGACTTCAGATTTAAGTTAAAGAAATGGATAGCAGAGAACGCTCCCGTAGAACTCAAGGGCAAAAGGATACTATTCGATACTACGGAAATAGAAGATTATAATTTACTAAGAAACTGGCATAAAAAACTATATAATGCTGGTTACTTAGGTATTAGTTGGCCGAGGGAATATGGTGGTTATGGGGACGACCCCCTGAAGGAACTCATAGCTTATGAGGAATTCAGCAGAGAGGGACTTCCCTATGGGAGGAGTCTGGGCTCCATAGGCCTAATAGTGGTTGCACCGGCATTGTTGAATCACGGCGATCATAGGCAGAAATTCTTCGTTAGAAGGATATTAAGTGCAGAGGACATTTGGTGCCAAGGCTTCTCGGAACCCTCGGCGGGATCTGATTTGGCGGCCATCAGAACAGTGGCTGAGGATAAGGGTGGATATTTTGAGGTAACGGGTCAGAAAATATGGAGTAGTTACGCACACATAGCTGACCACTGCTTACTTTTGGCCAGAACAGGAAGGCAAGAGGATAGACATAGGGGACTTACTATGATGATAGTTGACATGAAGGAGAGCGGAGTAACAGTGACTCCCATAAGACAAATCACAGGAAAGGCGGAGTTTAACACAATATATTTCAATAAAGTTAAAGTACCTAAGGAAAATGTGGTCGGAGGGATAGGAGAAGGATGGAAGGTCGCAATGACCGTACTTAACAACGAGAGATTTCACGTTGGGGTCACAATGTTATTCTCGTCAGAGGTGGCCATAAAGGAGTTAATTAGAAGAGGGGACAAGGAGGTAATGGAAATGGCAATGGAGACACTAGCTGCCAGAGGATTGTATGAAAGGATCGTGGAGAGATTGAGAAGGGGTGAAGATATAGGACCCGAAGGAGCAGTTCTGAAGTTGGTCACATCAGAGCTCCTTCAGCGCATATATCTGAAGGGCGTTGATTTGATGGGACCTGAGGGCTTAGTGACAGAAAGAAGAGAAGAATTCGACCCCAGCTGGATAATGGGAATGATGGCTTCCAGAGGGCGTACTATTGCCGCTGGGACTTCAGAGATATTAAGGAACTTAATTGGAGAGAGATTGCTGGAACTGCCCAAGTAAGTCTATTATGACTAAAGATTTCATGGCCGACATCAACTACCATAAACTCATCCATTCATCCAGATAACACTGGTCTAATTTCATTGCAATTATAGAGCTAGAATTTTATTTTCCCTGGGAGAAACCCTACCCGTAGGGTAAGTTGATTTATACGCAACCAAGTTTTCGCAAAGTAGAACATCCCTCTGTTCCAATTTGGAATATTGATTATACTAGAGCCCTAACTCAGACTTAAGTGCCATGGGCCGCAACTTCATGAAACCATAACTCACTCTAAAAATTTTTATTTTTTAGTATAAAACTTTTAAAACAACCCATATGCCCTTAGGTTAAAGAAATAATGCTTTACATCCTTAACCCACGTAATCAAATCCAGATTTAACAATGGTCAGGGGACATTAGAAAAAGAAGAGACTGAAAGTTTCAGTCCAACTTCAAGTCAATTTATAACTTGAAAACAACAACATAAGATAAGATTAGGTGAGTTCATGACTGATGTAGAAGAAAACGTAGAGAAGAAGATCAAGACACTCAATGACCTCAACGGCATCACTCCCACTACTATGAATAAATTAATCGAAGCTGGGTATGCTAGCATAGAGGCATTGGCTGTCGCTACTCCTCAAGACATTAGCGTGGCGGCAGGAATACCTCTCACCACAGCTCAACGAATAATAAGGGAAGCGCGAGAGGCGCTGGATATACGCTTCAAGACGGCCTCAGAGTTAAAGAAGGAAAGGCAAAGCGTGAGAAAAATAACAACAGGAAGTCAAGCACTGGATGGACTTCTGGGAGGCGGGGTTGAGACGAGGACAATGACCGAGGTTTTCGGGGAATATGGCTCGGGAAAGACCCAGCTATGTCACCAGTTAAGTGTTAATGTCCAACTTCCAAAGGAGAATGGTGGTTTAGCAGGAAAGGCAGTCTACATAGATACTGAGGGTACCTTCAGATGGGAAAGGATAGAGGCAATGAGCAGATCGCTAAAGCTTGAACCGGAGACAGTCATGAATAATATATACTATATTAGGGCAGTGAATAGTGACCATCAGATAGCCATAGTGGACGAGCTGCAGGAAATGATAGTCAAAGACAACAGTATAAAATTTGTAGCAGTTGACTCGGTCACCTCATATTTTAGGGCAGAATATGTAGGCAGGGAGAACCTGGCTAACAGGCAGCAGAAACTCAATAGACATCTTCATCAACTTTCAAGACTAGCGGAGATATACGATATAGCCGTAGTGATAACGAATCAAGTAATGGCAAGACCAGACATGTTCTACGGTGATCCCACGGTGGCAGTAGGTGGACATACGCTTTACCATGTACCTGGAATAAGGATGCAGATGAAGAAGAGTAGAGGAAATAAGAGAATAGCAAGGGTTGTGGACGCCCCACACTTACCTGAGGGTGAAGTAGTATTTGCCATAACTGAGGAGGGCCTTAGAGACGTAGAGGAGTGAACTATCCCATACTTTCGGAGAAGTCCTCAGCTTCATCATCCTATCCCACCCATGAATAGAAACTGATCCTCTAAGAGAGGGTTAACGAGTGGAGAACTTTCCTCAGGCTAGCTGGGAGGCAGCGTTAATACTAGAGACTTACCTTTAATTAATAAAATTAAATATGCTATTCCTTCACTCACTTAAAGTTTCAATGGAAGGTAGTTTACTCTAAGCCGCCGGTTACCAAATAGTTATGGGATTTTCGCTCACTAATGTAGCCTAGTTAAAGCTACAGCTCATCACAACCCTTCAGCGCGGATACTTTCCATGAGAATATCTGCTCTGGGCAGAAAGATACTTGGTTACCATTATTCCCATGGAGAGATCAAATGAAGTACATCGCCCTTAAGGGGCTTCATGCTTCATTTCCCCGTTTGCGAGGTAGAGGGTTAAACTCCACAGGCCCTTAGGGCTCTCGAGTCCCCGCGAGGAAACAGA
>Ga0081529_119089_pt1 | contig 28142 bp, 31 predicted proteins | sample EchGeymetagenome_FD_71012 | JGI IMG/M metagenome (GOLD analysis project Ga0081529, IMG submission 71012) | Ferrous microbial mat and aquatic microbial communities from Echinus Geyser, Yellowstone National Park, USA - transect B T=78-80 C v2... ...
AGGATGCAATCTTCAGTAAGGTCAAGGATATTTCATAATCAGGTTTTAGAAGCTGTATGCAGGGCAGCAGTTTGGAATGCAATATCCTGGCATACCATATGGTATGAATGAAAGACAAAGATGGCTGCTAGCTAATGCCATGGTTGTTGCTACTAAAAAGGCAAATAAATGTGTAGCATTGCAGCAGATTAATTGGTGTAGGGCAAACAAGCATCACGGAAAAACGTTCCGTTAGCTTATGTATCGGTTAAATTTGGGAATTTATGGTCAAAACCTTTGCTGAATAGTCTTTTGAACCCCTTGTTTATAGTTCATGATTCCTATAATATAAGCTAAATTATGTATTGTTACTATCAGGCTTCAGCTTAATATGAATAGCTGGAGTTTTTCATAAGCATTATTTTTTTAACTTAACTCAACCTGAAATCCTCCCCGCCTTAAAATGGCGAAGGTTCCTGAGGTCTTCGGGTTTACTCCCCTTTAACGGGAGCTGCTCCGTTATGAAACACCAGATATGAAAGCGGCTTTACAGCTCTTTGGATCAGAATTCCGGTTGCTTTTTTCAGTAGAACATTTTATCATCCCTCTCGGACTGCATGCCGCTCATTGTTGTGATAAGCGCAAATCCTTGATGTATTGTATTCAATCGCTTCATACGCTTTCATCCCCTATTCCTGAGCTTCAAGCCCTATGGCGCTCATCAACTCGTAGCTTAGCTTTCTTTCAGCACCTCCTTTTGGCAGAAGCCTTATCCTGAGCGTCCTTCTGGTGCTGAACTTTACTTCAACAGCTTTTCTGATGCGAGCCGGTATATCCTGAGAAGTCGGCTCAGGCACCCCACCAGCTATAAGTTGACCAACCCAGCAATGAAAAACAGAGATCAAATGACTTATAAAAGGTTTTTTTGCCGTTCAAACTTTAATCATTTGATCTCAGCCGTAAACGGCGAAGCTTTCATGTCTTTGTCAAAGATAAAAATTATGCGCTGAAAGCTTTAGAAACGTTCCCTTATCAGCATCTTTATAACTCTGTTTTTAACAAGAACTCTGCTATAAATACATCTTGAAAAAGTTTTACCTTTTTGTGGATGGGGCTGGCCGGATTTGAACCGGCGATCGCCAGCGCCCGAGGCTGGCAGCCTAGACCAGGCTAGCCGACAGCCCCTTTGAAATATTTGCCCGCACTGTTGAGCTTTATCATCCTGCGCTCTTTGCATTTGTTCGATTTGCAAAGCAATACCGGACAAACAATATATCTTTAGCTTAGCTTATAAATGTATTTATTTTAATGACAGTTCTTGTGAACTTCCCTGATCTTTCGGCCAGGGCTTCCTGGTTAATCGCCACGCTTGCTTTTACATGGGGAATACGTTAGAGGTATTCCATCATTTCATTGACGCGGTCATCCCGGGCGTCTAGCCTGTGCTCCACATGCAGAGCCCCGTTATTGCTGATTTTACTCGATCAAGTGCTGGCCTTATTCTAGGCAGAGCGGATTCCCCAACAGAGGTCTGCGTGGCTTTCGGGGCAGTAAAGATCATGTGCTGAAGGCTTAAACTTTTCTATAAGGGGCTATCTGCAGTACAGAAGGGGACCTTTAGCCCCCTTAACCCCGATAAAGTTAAATTGTGAGCAAAGCCGCAACTAGACCAATAAGAAATACACCATCAAAGATTCCCGCACCTCCTATGCTAACGAATGAGGCACCAAGTCTGTCAATCTTGTTTATGTTCAAAAGATCAGCCCCTATAAGAGAACCCATTGTGCCGGCTATATAGGCCACAACAGGTGCCATTTTTCCTCCTAAAACTATGCCAAGAAGAGCTGCGAATATAGGAGGTATGAAAAACGGTGTGACAATACCTAACCCTTTAACTGGCCTTGCGATTGCATGAATAAAAAGAGTTGAGATTATAACTGAAATCAGTATTGGAAACCACATATTCAAATGAAGCAAAAACAAATATGCTGAAGCTAAAACCGGTATGAGCGCTCCACCAACGTTTACAGCCACAGTCACATTTTCATAAGAATAAAAAGGGACATAGAATTCAATTCCAAAAAAAGTGTAGCTTTTGATCAGGACGATGGGTTCCCTGCTCCTTATTGTTGCTACGGGGATGTTTATGTTAGCTCCTATAAGCGAAAGAAACGTTATCAGTACGATCTGCAAAGGGGTAAAACCAAGGATTTTGAAGGAGTAAAAAATTACAAAGAAAAGAACGAGCAACAATAAGATTGCAAAAACAAAATAAACGGCAAGCCTGTGCGACCTGTGAATTAAAGGCTTCAACAGATATACAATGCAGCGTTCAGTTTATATGTTTTTGTTCTTTTCTTATAATTAAGAGATGCAAGATGATAAAAACGACCTTAAACTGCTTATACTACGGCACCTTAAAGCAGCTAACGTGGATTATGCTTTCAGCATAGCCAGAAACCTAGGCATTGAAACAGAAGATGCGGTTGAAGAACTTGAAGAACTTGAAGACGAAGGTTTTGTAGTGAAAGTTTTTGGCAGAGGATTAAAGAGGACAAAGGCAAAGATGAAGAGGTCGCCAGAAGTAAGAAAACATCATACATATTACACGCTGACAAAAAAGGGAAAAGAATATCTGAGAGAAAACGAAAGAAGCTAATCATGAGCTGTTTATAATGCTCAGAATCTTTTGTGCTATTTCGCTCAGCTTTTTCTTCTCTTCCTCGTTCAGCCCTTCGCTTTCAATCCTTTTTGCTAGCCTGTCAACAAGAACTTCCATCATAAATAAGATACTCTTTACGTTTATGGCAAAAGGTATCGAGCTCATATAATCTATTCCATGAGGCGTCAGCCTGAGCTTTCCATCTTCAGTTCTTTCTATAAGGCCTTCCCTTTCAAGGCTCATAAGAAGAGGATAAAGGGAACCCGGAGAAGGTCTCCAGCCAAGAAGCCTTACAAGATCGTAAGCAATTTCTATGCCGTTCTTTGGAGATTCAAGAAGGCTAAACAAGACATATGTTCTTAGGCCTAAGTGTCCCCTTCCTCTGTGCATAACATAGTTTTGCATCGGCAGCTTAAAAACATAAAGATTATATAATCTGATTTTTAAAATAAGAGACTTATTCTTTTAATCTAAAAATAAAAAATTTAAAAATTTAAGACTTAATATCGTGTCCAGCTAAACTCTTTCCTCCAGTTTCAAAGCCTTTGTAATACCAGTATATTGAAGCCAGTAATCCTACCAGGAACACAACAGCAACCGCGGCAGATGAGTAATTAAAGAACGGCATAAACTGGGAAGATGATGAAGGATAGAAGTAAAGGGAGAGAACCATCGTTATAGTGCCGGCTATGATCCACACAAATGTCCTTGCCAGAGAAACCCATCTTCCTCTTGATATTGTCGGAAAAACTTCTGGCTCAAGCATTGCCCTAACTCCCCAAGTAAGCTCAACACCAAAGAACTGAATAGCTATGAGAGCTAGCAAAAGAAAACCAGCTGTAGCTCCTGTTGCTGCAACATATGCCCAGAGCAAGATCCAGAGTATAAATTGTGAACCATAAGCAAGCAGAGCTGCATTTTTTCTTGAGATTTTGTGCGCAAAAAAGACCCCGAACGCTATTCCCAAAATTGCCATGGCAAAACCGCCTATTACAGGAACAACGCTCGAGTATTCACCAAAGTACAGAAAGCCTATATCGTAGGTTATCCATACGAAAGCAACGTCCTGAACTATTCCTATAAGGGTTATGAGGAACCACCTCATGGGTACGCTCATGGTAGGCCTGACATGCTCGACGGCTTCCTGGTCTATTTTTTGCCATGCTTCTTTAACCGATTCTGGGGTCTTTTCTGCTGCTTCTGCGGCTTCCCAAGGTACAGACTCTTTAACCGAGAAAAAGCCTATTATGAGAGCTATTAAAGGAGCAAGGAGTAGCAAAACATATGCTACTTCATCCTGAATCGATGAAAATCCAAGAAGGGCTGGAATAAAAACAAGCGCAACGCCTATGTTCCCAAAGTTCTGCACTATTACAAGCAGGTTCCCCCTGTACTTTGCCGGCACGCTTTCAGAAATCGCTGCAAGGATTGGCGTTTCAGCCCCAATAGCAGCCATACCAACGAGTATGAACGAAATTATGATGGCTGCGGCATTGGTAGGAGCCGCCAGATAGATTGCTATGCCAATGACGATCATGGCTGCTGTTATCAGGAAAGCAGTCCTCCTTCCTAGATAATCTGTCATGTAACCTGCAAGCAGAGCCCCAATACCTCCAGCTATGAAACCTGCGCTCAAACTAAGGTAATAATACTGCTCCGGAATTATGCTCGTAATCGCAAAAACTGGTCCGTAACTTTCAGCTACACCGTAAACAAGCATTCCCATTGCTAGTGCGAAAATCGCTAACCAGGGTATTCTGCTCCTTGTCTGAACTTGATTTGCACCAGCTTTGCCGGACGCATTGGTGAGCCTTTCGTCCTTTTTATCTGGCTCTTTAGATAAGCTCATAAGTAACTATCTTATTGAATACGTATTATATAAGTGTTTCTTTGTAGAATGCGGTGCCGTTAACTTAAAATTTATTTTTTTAACAGTGCCCTTTTTCTAGCAAATGATTACACAAACCAGAAAAGGACCCCAATAGCACTTATACTCTATGCCTTATATCTTTATTTCTCCAGTTTGAGCTTGAGGAGGGCTTCTCACGTTCTTGAGCCAATAATCAAGAGGAGCAATATGGAAATGGATCCAGAAGTATTCTTTAGTATTGGACTCCTTTGACGTTGACAAGCACAACGTCAATTACATATTTATTAATGAAGCTGAAATAAACTTTAGTGGGAAGCTATGGGTAGCATACGAACCTCAACTCAAAGCGTTCCTATCATTCCATATAAGATGGCACCAGAACTCTCTCGATGCATACTTTTTAATAAAGAAGCTTGTAAAAAAGTATGGTAGGAAGACCATCTACACAGACGTAGCTCTTAAGTAGAGCATGTTATATATGAGCAGAGCCTGAAGAACTTAATGAAAAGTATGAACACATAAAGGACAGGACAGAAGCTTTTGACTACCTTTTCCCGTGTAAAAAGCCAAAATTTGACCATGTAAAGAACTGGTTCAAAGCCTTAAGGTTCTTCTATAATTATGTATTCACAAACGAGGAAATTGGTTCAGCTCCACTTTCAAATGAACAGTTGTCTGAATGGATTAAGCCAATTTTGTTGATTGCAAGCATGAGGTGATCAGAATGAGCTTAAGTTAACGGCACCCAAAATATTATATGACAAGCACCTATATAAAGCTATTTATTTTGAAACTGTTTGTGACGGCTTAGCTCATTCTATATTCCTGTACCCTTCCTTCGTTGATAGCGTCAAAAACTTCGCTTATAGTTTTAACTCCATCCGGAAGTTTGAAAACCCTTATTCCACTTGAAGCAAAATCGTGTATAGCTCTCGGTCCTATCATAAAAACCGTTATTATGTCTGGCTTCAAATCAATAATCCTTTGATGTACATTCTTCCTGAATCCAGAAAATTTTTCATCATCTTCTCTTTCTTCATGAGGCCCTTCGCCCTTTTCAAAATTTATAGAAATCACATTGCCCTGGTCATCAACATCTATCAGAGCCAAATAAGGTGATTGTCCAAAGTGTGGCGAAACGGAAGCATCAAATCCATTGTTATCCAAAGTTGGTATTAATATTCTCATATATACTCAATAATGGTATTAATTTTGGACTTATAAATGACTCTAAAAATTCATTCAAAGAAGCATTAGCTTTCATTGGATTCTCTCTTTTGCCTACCTGCAAATTCTATTTTTGACAAAATTTCTGTCCTTATATATACAGACCTAGCTGCATCACCCTTATTGCTTAACTTGTTTGCGATTTTTTTATATTGCCAGTTGATCTTTTATTCTAAATCTATAGTTGCTAATGACTCCTATGATGAGCGTTTATATGGAGGCACGACAAAGGCATATGCATTTATGAATAACGAAGTATATGTTGGTGTAGATGTCCATGAACAAAATTCCCGCAAGTATAGCATTTCAATTATAATTAACGATGTAATTGATGATTTCTTATTTTTGATTAACTTTGGTTTAACGCCATATAGCTTTGTTTTGGCTCAAATTTTAGCACTCAGTTTATAGTTTAAACTAAGGACCTCATATTAGCTTATTTAATTTCTTATTCAGGAGGCCCCAGTCCGCTTACTATTATTTCCGTTTTAACAATATGCTTGAAAAAGTACACTGTTATGGCTTTTCCTTGAACTTCAACCCTAGTTAGTATCCATAAGTTGTAGAGAATTATGGATAGCATGAAGTATATCACCCTTAGCGTAAAGTTCCTGCTTGTCGTCTTCGCTTCAAATCCATCTTCAACCCTGTAAGACGTTTTTATTCTTACTATATTGTACTCATAAATGTGATGCGGCGGGCGGGATTTGAACCCGCGATTTCCAGCGTGGCAGGCTGACGTCCTAGACCAGGCTAGACGACCGCCGCTTTGTTAAAAAGTTTACAAAAAGAGCTTAAAAGCTTTGCTATTCATATTTATACGTTAAACTGACCTCTTCATCGCCCTAAACAGTAGATCAAAACTTTTTAGTGCAGGATGGCTGTTTAACGTTATGGCCATAAACAGCATCCTGCGATCTAATAATGATAACAAGTACTTATTATACATTTATGAATCTATCGACAAGGTCTCTTATCTGGTATAATAGCAAAAACATCATAAAATCAGACAAAAGTTTTGATCTACTGTTACAGACGGGGTCTCTGGTAAAAAGATGAAAGGTACTGTTTAACCGCTTGCATCGCTTATGCGGCCAGAGTTATCATGCATAAAGTATTTTTTATTATCCTTGTTGGTTTATGCTATTTTAGAATCCCAGATACCCTTGTTTACTTCCTGAATTACTTCTTTCGGATTTTTTCCTTCAACTTTTATACCCATAGATACGCAGGTTCCCAGGACTGTTTTTACTGCTCCCTTGAGCGTCTTCGCGCTCATGATGTCAAACTTGGCCTTTGCAACTTTAACCACGCTGTCAAATTTTATGTCGCCAGCCCACTCTGTTCCTGATTTGCCTGAACCTTTCTGGGCGTTTGCTTCTTTTAGCAACAGCGCTGACGTTGGCGGCAGTTTAACGGTTACGTTAAATGATTTGTCTTCACCTACTTCGACCACTACTGGAACCTTCATCCCTTTGTAATCAGCTGTCAGCTCGTTAATTTTCTTAACAACCATCGGCACATTCAGACCCAGAGGACCCAATGCTGGGCCTATGGGTGGCCCTGCGTTAGCTTCTCCCCCTACCACAACGAAGTTAAAAGCTTTCTTTTCTGGCATCTAGATTCCTTTGTATCCCCTTTTTAAAAGATTTTCTAAAACCTCTAAAAGTATCTGTTAACGCGTAAAGGTTAAGATGCGGATTTTCAAAAATACAGTAGTTTGTCTTTAAACAAATCTGAGGACGTGTTTAAAAAATATTCGCTCAGATGGAAACCAAAACGTAAACTTAACTCTTCGGTCCTAGTTCTAAGCCTTTCAGCGTTTATCATCGATTTTGCCCTTGTATACCTGAACCGCTACTTATTTGTTGAAGGAAAAGTGGGTACAGCGATCTTTTTTATACTTTTCCCATTTGTAATCGAGTTCGTGACAATCTGGGGGATCTGGGGGATCGCGGCTTCTTTTGCAGGAATAAGCGCGGGGTTGTTTTATGTATCAAGGTTAAAACCTTTGTATGCCTTATTTTTAAGCTCTGTTTACCTTTCACCTGCATTGATATCATTTGTGGTCTACAGGGGCGTGCTAAACAGGTTTGACATCGATCCTCTAAGAAGGGATCTTTTGAATTCTGAGATAGACGGTAAAAAGACCAAAAGGCTGCATGCGTGGATTGCTTTCCTGATCATAAACGATGTTCTGTTAAACCTGATTGAAGTAGTCTCCGGACTTTACTTTCTTAGTATAATAGGCTATTTTACAAAAGATGAAACCGTTTTCTGGTTCTATGTATGGAGCTTTTCTAACTTCATAAGTGACATAATAATCGAACCCATCCTGATAAAAACGATGACAGAAAGCCTTGAAGAGCTCGGGATAGTTAACCTCGGCTGGGTCACGTAAACTACCCCCTAACTGAAAGGCTCTCTGGTAAAAAGATGAACTGACTGCTTAAATTTATTGTTAAAGCTTATGATTTTCTCAACCGGGAAAGCTGTGTCTGTTTTGTAAGCTAAAAAATTTTTGCAATTGAACTATCAATCGAGCAGCAAAAAGCAAAACTTTTTCTATATGGTCAAACGCTAAAAAGCTTTTTTGTAGCGTTAAAATAATCATTCAGGTTCCTTTTGCTGAAACATTCATCACAGAGGCAGTAACCACCGGTTGTTTCTATTGGGCAAACATCGTTGAACATACATGCTGAGCAGTCTGTCTCTTTTCCGCATATAGCACAGTTAAAAACAAAGAAAACCTTTTTCCTGAGCGCTTTCTCAAGAGCCTTTTTAACAAACTCAAGATCAGCTCCCGGTCTTATGCTGAAGCCGACACCGCTGGTGTAAGAAAGCCCCGCCCTCATAAGATCTGAAAACGTCTTCTTACCAAGAGAAGGAAGCTTAAAGTACCCTTTAGCTTTTATCTTTATAACTTCTTCTTCCACAGAATGGCTAAGCCTGCAAACGATTTAAACTTTATTTGCGATAAAGTTTAAACAGAAAGCATGTACGTGCTTGAGGTTAAGAACCTTTCTTTCGCTTATAGAGGAGAGACTCCAAAAGCTCTGGATAACGTTTCTTTAAGCCTCCCCTATGGAAAAATTTTGTTGCTGGCAGGAGCCAGCGGATGCGGAAAGACCACGCTTCTCAGAGCAATAACCGGACTTGTGCCCAGAATATATGCTGGAAGTTACTCCGGAGAAGTGCTTATAGAGGGGAAAAACGTGCTCAGCATGTCACAGAAGGAACTGGCGGTCAACGTTGGGTATGTTTTTCAGAATCCTGAAAACCAGCTCGTGTCCTACATAGTTGAAAGGGAAGTGGCGTTTGGGCTGGAAAACCTTGGTTTTGAAAAGGAGCACATCATAAACACGACAGAATCAGTGTTAAAGGAGCTCGGAATTTATGAACTTAAGGACAGGCCTCTCAGGACGCTCAGCGATGGACAGAAACAGCTGGTTGCGATAGCTGGCATACTGGTAATGGACCCCAAAATCCTTATACTAGATGAACCTACTTCAACCCTTGACCCCGCTACAGCAAGGATGATTTCATCTAAAGTAAATGAAATTATAAGAAAGAGGGGGGCTTCAGCGATAGTTGTTGATCACAGGATTGACCTTTTTGCTGAAACAGCTGACTATATGGCAGTGATGAAAGAGGGCAGGATTGCTGAATTCGGGAAAGTTAGTGAAGTTCTTGAAAATTACAGCGGAAAGGAGCTCAGGGTACCTGCTTTTATCGAAGTCCAGAAAAAAGCTTATGGCAGGGTCATTCACAGCAGGTTCGAAGATTTTCTAAGAGAATTGAAAGGACCAAAAGGCGGGGGGCTTACATGATAAAACTGAACGATGTTTATTACACCTACGGTACGGGGTACGCTGTGGAAGGGGTTTCTCTTGAAATAAAAGAAGGAGAGGCAACGGCTTTAGTGGGCCCAAACGGGTCCGGCAAGACCACGTTGGCAAAGCTAATATCCGGGATCGTAAAGCCTGTCCGCGGAAGCGTTTACGTCGATGACGCTGATACAAAAAAGTGCAGACCATCAGAAATAATAAGAAAGGTGGGAATAATCTTTCAGAACCCGGACTACCAGCTGTTTGAAAGCACAGTGCTTGAAGAAGTAATGTTTGCGCTCAAGAACATGGGTTATGATAAAAAAGAGGCGCAGGACAGGGCAATGAAAGCTCTTGAAAGGTTCGGGCTATCAAAGTACGCTGACAGGCCGCCTTTAAGCCTCAGCGGCGGAGAAAAGAAGAGGCTTACATTTGCAATAGTGTACGCGTGGGAGCCAAAGTACATAATATTTGATGAGCCAACAGTGGGACAGGACGGGCTAAACCTTAGGAACCTGAGAAACCTGATTGACGAAATCCTGAAAGAAGGCAAAGGCGTCATAATCACATCTCATGACATGGAATTTCTTTGGCCTCTGAACCCTTCAACGTTTGTAGTTAAGAAAGGTAGAGTGGTCTGGAAAGGGAAGATGAAGGACCTTTTTAAAGAAGCAAATTACGGCGATGCAAACCTTACAGAACCACAGCTTTCAGCAATTTCAAGAAAGTTGTATCTAACGGAACCGGCGCTGAGCGTTGAGGACGCCGCGGAGGTCATAAAAGGTGTCAGCAGTATCTAGAGCTTTTGTTTACGAGCAGAAAGATAGCTGGCTGTACAGGTTAAACCCTTACGTCAAAATAGCTGCCGGGCTAATGCTTATAGTTGCTTCCCTTGCTTTCTTTTCATTTAAAAAAACGCTTTTGCTTTTTGTTTTAATGCTGGTTTTGAGCGCGAGCGCAAAAAAGCTTAAGATGAACTCGGGGTCTCTGGCGATCTCAGCTCCTTTTGCCGCAGTAATCTTTATTGCAGAATTTTTGCTCGGGAGAAACGTCGTGATCGGGTTTGCTTATGCCCTGAGGTTCGTCAACCTAGTGTTTTCTTCATCAATAATGTTCACGTCCGTTTCCCCGGACGAAATAGATTATATGGTGAGGAAAGCCCTTCGCTCGCGGGATTTTTCCTTTCTTATTTCAACAACTTACAAGTTCATACCTGTGCTTGCTTCTGACATTTCTCAGATTATAGAGGTCCAGAAAGCCAGAGGCGTTGATTTTGATACAAAAAACATTCTTAAGCTTCTGAAGAATTATTATACCATACTTGTGCCTCTTTTTGTTGTATCGATAGTAAGGAGCCAGCAGCTCGCAGAAGCTCTGGAGTTAAGGGGTTATGGCGCTTCAGATAAGCCGACGTTCATATATGAATACCCTTTCAGAACTTCTGATGCTCTGTTCATGATCCTGATTTTGACGCTTATTGTTTACACAGGAATGTTCGTATGATCAACGTTATATAATGCGGAGATAAAACCCACCTGATGACGAGCGTACTGATTAAGAACGCTTTTATAGCGACCGCAGATGACGAACAGCCGATTATTAGAGAAGGATCGATATACGTTGAGGATGACAGGATTGTAGAGATAGGGAAGAAGGTTGAAAGCAAAAGCGCTGAATTCGTTATAGACGGAAAGGACAGGATTGTTTTGCCCGGGCTTGTAAACACGCACGTGCACCTTGCTCAGGGCATCCTCAGAGGCCTTGTGCCGGACAACGTAACTCTTATAGAGTGGCTCAGGGACTGGGTCTGGCCGTTACAGGGAAACCTGGATGAAAAGATCATGGACATAAGCACAAAGCTCACGCTGCTGGAAATGATAAACACAGGTACGTCATCCTTCGTTGCAACATCAATAAATGCAAGGTATGGCGTAAACAGGGTTGTAGAAAACGTTTACAAAAGCGGGATGAGGGCTGCCATAGGAAAACAGATCATGGACATACCGGGGTATGCGGATCATCCTCAGATGCTCCACCAGGGGCTTGTAGAGGATCCACAGCTTTCTCTAAAGCTGTTCAACGATCTTTTCTCAGAATGGAACAGCAAAGACGACAGGATATGGATATGGTTCTCCCCAAGGACGCCGGGCGCTGTGAGCGACGATCTTTTCAGGACGATCGCTCAAACGGTCAAGGAAAAAGGCTCCGGGGTAACGATGCATCTTGCTGAAGTAAGGGATGACATAAGGTACTTTTCGGGGAGAGGGACAACTCCCGCAAAGTTCCTTAAAGAAGTGGGCATGGTCGGGAAAAAATACGTGTACGTACACGGGGTCTGGCTGAACGAAGAAGACATGAAAATTTTCGCATCTACAGGAACATCGGTGTCGCACAACCCATCTTCTAACAGCAAGCTGGGTTCAGGCATAGCACCTGTAACGAAGATGCTTAAGAACGGAGTTAACGTTACAGTCGGAACAGACGGAGGCCCGAGCAACGATGATTATGACCTTATAAGGGAAATGAAGCTAGTTCTCCTGCTGCAGAAGGTAAGCACGCTTGACCCTCAGGCCATAGACGTTTTTACTGTTCTCAAGATGGCAACCTATAACGGGGCGAAGGCCATGGGAATAGAAAAAGATGTGGGAAAACTGAAAAAAGGCATGAAAGCTGACATTGCAGTTTTCAACACAAGGGCCCCGCACATGTTCCCAAGGCTTCAGCCTCTTTCAAACCTCATATACTCTGGAACAGGAAACGACTGCACAGACCTTATAGTTGACGGAAAATTCTTAAAGAAGGAAGGAAAGGTGCTAACAATAGACGAAGAAGAAGTCTACGAAAAAGCTGACGAATATGCAGCTGAACTTTTAAGTAGGAGCGGCTTAAAGTACTGGATGTAAGCCGGGGTCCCCTAACCTGGTATGGGGCAGGCCTTGAGAGCCTGTGGCCGTAATCGGCCTTGTGGGTTCGAATCCCACCCCCGGCGTTTTTTGTTTTTGAACGCAAGACTTTTTAGAAGCTTACTGCAATTTAATGTCATGAAGAACATAAACGTGGATTCGCTTCCGAAAGCCGGTCCTTATTCCCATGCGGTCGTTTCAGGAGGGCTGATTTTTGTATCTGGACAGATAGGGACAGAAAAGGGAAAGAAGACAGGCTTTAAGGAACAGTTTGAAAACGCTGTAAGAAAGGCTGAATCGATACTTAAAGCTTCGGGGAGCTCTCTTGACAGAACCGTTAAAGTTGTCGTTTACCTTGCTGACAGGAAGTACTTTCAGGAAATGAATGAGCTCTTTGAAAAGTATTTCCCACACAGGCCGTCAAGAACGACAGTGGTTTGCAGCTTCATAGACGAAGAAATCCTGACGGAAGTCGACATCACAGCTGAAGCCTGATACAAAACGTTTTAAGCTAAAGCTTTCTATATTAGCGCTAAGGTGCTGATTTTGAAAAAGCTTGAGCTGAAGAACTTCGAGCTGCTGTTCAACCTCATGCTGCTGGGGGCAAAGGACAGGTTCATTACAGTAAAGACCAGCGAGCTTGCAGAGATACTCGGAAAATCGCAGCAGAGCGCAAGCGTTTACCTGTCAAAGCTAGAGAAAGAGGGATACATACAGAGGACCGTGGAAAAAGAAGGAACCAGCGTGAGGCTCACACAGAAAGGAGTGGACCTGCTTGTAACCGTATACCTGCTGCTGAGGAACGAGCTCGAAGAAGCCCCTACGACGATTAACATGGAAGGAACGGTGTTCAGCGGGCTTGGGGAAGGGGCTTATTACATGTCTCTTGATGGTTACAAAGAGCAGTTCGTCAAGAAGCTCGGGTTTTCGCCATACCCGGGTACGCTGAACATAAGGCTCGACAGCAGGTACATAAAGGAAAGGGAAAAGCTAAACGAATACAGAAACTTCGGGATAAAGATAGATGGTTTCAGCAACGGGCTCAGGACGTACGGTTCTTTATGGTGCTTTCACGCTTTTGTAGAAGGAATAAGGGGGGCAGTAATAATAATAGAGAGGACGCACTATGACATCGACGTGGTAGAGATAATATCTCAGTACAACCTGAGAAAAGAGCTGAACCTCAAGGACGGGGACAGGGTTAAGGTAAGCGTTTTTATCTAGATAAATGGGATGTCTCCTTTCTTTCTTGCGCCAACTATGTCGGTGTTTCCGGCAGGAAGGACCCTCTGGATCTCATCCAGTGGAATAACCATTCCGTAAAGCTCTGAAAGCTTTTTCTGAATCTTCTTGGCGGCTTCAGCCTGAGAAAGCCTCCCAGGCTCTATTTCGATGAACCAGTCGCACATCTTTGAAGCTGAACTGAGCGGGGCACAGTAAGCCTTTAGATAGCCGTCAACTCTTGCGAGCCCGACGCCAAGCTTGAGCTTCAGCCCCTTAACATAGTTCCTCTTTCCGAGTATCATGGCTGAGCCCTTTCCCATGTACTCACCTGAAGGTGCAGCAAAGCTCAGCTGATCCCCCTTTACATAGTAAACGTCAGCTGAAGTCAGCCCCATCCTCCAGGCCCTGCTGAAAGATGCTGTTGCTGTAGCGACTTCTTTGAGGGACGTTTCTCCGGCTTTTCCGCTGACAACAAAGAAAGGAGAGCCGGGGAGCTCAGCATGAAAAACATAATCGTCTCGCTTGACGTACTTTCTCAGGATTGCTTCGTTGCTGCTTGCGTCCCTGCCGCCAACTGCAAGTAGACCCTCTGAAGTTATGAACCACCTGTACTTTTCGTACCATTCCCTCTTCTTTACGCTGACGACCTTTACCTTTTTTTCCTTTCCCTTTGACTTTGACTTAAGTACCTTTTTTGCACCGGCTTCATAGTTTTTCGCCCTTTCGTAAAGCTTTGAAGCAAGGGCCGGCAAAGAATCAGCCTTGACGGTTTCTCCTGCGACCTTAAGCACACCCTCAGCATAGCTTCCACCTTTTTCTTCTATGAAAGATTTGAGGTTTTCAGCATCCCCTTCCATAAGCCTAGCCGCTATGTCTCTGAGAAGCTTTGCCTTCTCAAGATAGCTTTGAGCCAGTGCCTTCTTCTTTTCGTCTTCAGATTCTTCCTGAACTTTAAACAGAAAAGGGTCAAAGGCCTCCTTTATCCCTGAAGGGATGCTGTACACGGCGGCAGGATCCCCTTTTGATAAAAGTTTGACAAGGGAATAGGTACCTTCTGAATAAGCATACATCTTATCTGAGGAAGAGCACTCGTTGACTATCTGCTTCATAGCGTTTTTTATGGCTTCCTTTTCAGCATCAGAGAGAGCGCTGGCGGGCTTCTCCGGCTGAACCCCTGCCCTGAAAAGTATCTCGTCTATGAACTTTCTTGAAGTCGCGATAAAAAAGCCAAGGTGTCTGGATACTGAAACCTTCTCGTTAAACGGGGGTTCGGGAAGCTCGGCAAGAGGGGTTCCCCTGAGCTTTGGCAGGATGTAAGCTTCTCCGGGTTTCACCTTCCTTTCCCTGAACTCCTCTTCCCTAAGAGCGCACTTTATTACGCCTGTCCTGTCGGCGCAGACCACGTTAGAGGTTCCGAAGAGCTCAAAGTAGATGTTCCCGGCGCTCAGGCGCATTACTATCAGCCTCTGTCCCGGGGGTACTTCAAGCCCTTCAACTTTGCTTCCTTCCATAAAGTCTCTGAGCTCTCTGATAAATTCACCTTCCCACCTTTCTTTTATGTACATGTCTGAGGGCCAGAGACCTATCTTTAGGTGAACGTTCAGGGCGTATTCATAATCTTTAACTGTAAAGGAATACCTGAGCTCATCTAACGAGTAAACGTTATTAATGTACCTTCCCTGTATAGTTGGGTAGATCCTGTTCATGAGCACCCCGAGTTCAAGGTCGGATAAAAAATCCATAGAAAAGATGAAGGAGAGGGAGCTTAATAAGCTATACTGGGCCCGCGTTGCGCTTGCCGCGGCAGCGGGAGTTGTGAGCGCTCTGCTGTACGTATACGGGATGGGAGATTTAGCTGTTTTTTCTCCCGTTATATTTTATTTAGCTTCTTTAGCAGTATACTTTTTCAAGGATTCCGTACAGATTGTAGGGAAGAAAAAAGCCGGGTATCACGGGATAGGATCTTACATAATAACGTGGCTTGTAGTTTACATGCTCGTGCTGACGATAATTTTAGGCTAGCTCGTAGAGCTCCTTAAAGAGCATGATTATGCCCTGTGGCGGGTAGATCCCTTTTTCAGTAACTATAAAATCGATGTACTGAGGTGGAGTAATGTCGAAAGCCGGGTTCATTACCTTTATCCTCGGGTGCTTGTCAAGCCACGATTTTGGGGCAACTTCGTAAGGGCTCCTCATTTCTATCTCTATCAGCTCTCCCCAGTACGTCTGCGGGCTTATCTTGTAGGTTTCAGCTGCAACCATGACCCTTGTCCTTGATTCAAAAGCCAGCGCTGCTATCTGAGACGTTCCTATCTTGTTCACGACGGCGCCATTAACAGCTATGGCATCAGCACCGACAACAACCTTGTCAACCTTTCTCATGTAGAGCCTTGCAGCAGTATCGGGAATTAAGGTAACGTCAATGCCGTGATCTGCAAGGTAAGCTGCTGTTAACCTCCCCTGGAACCTTGGCCTTGTCTCAGTCGCAAAAATTTTTATCTGTTTTCCCTCTTTGAAAGCGGTTTCTATGACGCTAATGGCTGACTGACTGTTGCAGTGGGTCAGGACTGTGTCTCCGTTGACTATCCTCTTTGCGCCTATTTCCCCTATCTTTTTCTGGGCTTCAATGCTCTTCTGAATGAACGTTTCGGCTTCTTTTGCTACGTACTCTTTAAGGGATTTGAGGTCAAGACCCTGAGCAATGCCCTTCTGTATGCTCTTTATCACGGTGTTTATGCCGTTTGGAAGGGAAACCGCTGTTGGCCTTGAGCTCTTCAGATAATTAGCGGCAGCCTGCATCCTTTTATAAAATTCTTCGGGTGAGCTGTCTGAAACGTAAAATATTTCGTCCTTTAAAGCGGAAACTGCAGCCCTTGCTATCCTGCCGGCTCCCCTCACTTTCATGGTCCTTATATCTTCAAAAGTCTGTTTCAGTTTAGACGAAAATTCTTCTGACATGGTTAAATAGAAATGTTAGATAAAGAAGGTTATAACCTTTTCTTTCTTATGATAACTTAACTGCCCCACAAGGGCGGGGCTTCCTGTTTCCTTGCCCCACCTTGCTCATAACGTAAAGCCACGGGTAGATGCGGAGCTCCAAAGGCACTAATAGTGGTTCCCACCCCTCAAGTCTCAAGTGGTTAAGAGCTGCATTATAATCCCTTAGTCCCTATCTGCGGTTCAACCAGAGGACAGTTGAACACAGGGCCAGCCAACGTTAAGCCCTTAACATATCCGCATTTAGCGCATGTCTTTGAAGTAAAGCGAAAGCCACTAGAACTAATTTCTTTTCCGTTTGATACTTAATTGTTTCTTTTAACTATGAAATCTATTGCTTTTCCAGTGTCCGTTAGTCAGCGTATGCTCTAAAACCCTACGTTGGGCATTGATAAAACAAACAACAAACCTCGTCCCTTCTACAGTAGATCAAAACTTTTATGCTGCTTTTGTTATTATACCAGATTTTAACGCTATCTTTACCCAAAAGCTTTAGGCAAGGTTAAACAAGCTATAAAATTGCACTGATTAACCTAAATCATCCTTACATTCGTTATTTATAGGCGTAACAGCAACTGTTAACTTTTCATCTCCCATAACGACAGATGCCGTTGCGAACTGATTATGATTAGTCCCATTTACTCCTTCAGCTTTAGCTATAGAACATTATGTCGTGCAGTCCATGGCAACGATGAGAGGCTTTCTGAACGCTCCAATTTCTTTTACCTTCTTCATTGTACTTTAGAACTCGCTCTGGGTCCTGTTGCTTTAGGTTGCTCCTTACAGTCTGTCCGCATACATAAATTGATAATGCAGTCCCCTCAACATAAGAGTTCGTTTTGAAGGAAGAAATATTACTTTCTTTTAGTTATCTTTAGCCTTTATATTCATAGTTTTCTCGATAGATTCATAAATGCATAATAAGTACTTGTTTCCATTATTAGATCGCAGGATGTTGTTTATGGCCATAACGTTAAACAGCCATCCTGCACTAAAAAGTTTTCATCTACTGTTCAGGGCTAGGAGGAGATCAATTCAACAAAAAAATATTTATTTAAAGTATTTTTATGAGACATAAACGGTTGGAGATTGGATTGTGTAGCCTGATGTTGTTGTGAACTTAACGTAGTAATTGCCTGCTGGTAATGCAGAGGTAGAGGTTTTATAGATGGCCGTAAATGTTGATTCACTATTTGGTGTAATAGTTACCGGAGTTATTCCGCCATTTGCGCCAGTATATACTTCTGCAATTCCTATAGATTGTCCATTGCTAGCATTTATTACAAGAGCGTTGGTTTCAAGAGTTACGGCAGACGTTCCTGCGTTCTCTGCTGTAAAGGTAAAATTAGACTCAGTTGAACTTACTTTTGCTGAACTTGCAATGAACTGTATGTTCGGTGGTGGCTGGTTTGTAGTTCCAGAAAGCGTCCCCATGTACCCAGATACAAAGCTGTAAAGGAATATACCTGCAATTACAGTTATGACTATGAGTATGAGCGTAGCTATTATGGGCGAAATTGCCTTCCTTTTTTGTTTCATTCTTGTTTTTAAATACTAAAAATATAGATATAAAAATGTTATGCTATCAGCATTTACCTTTTTGTTAAAAAAATATGAGCTGAGCTTTTCTCATCAAAAAGGTTCAATGAACTCCTTTGGAACCCTTTCAGCGTTCTGCCTTTCTATCATCCAGTTTGGATACATGCTCCTTAGCTTAGTTAGTTCGTCCAGCTCCTTTATATGAGATGGTTTTAAATTGACGTTGACCGCTTCTATGTTTTCCTCCAGCTGTTCAACGGTCCTTGCACCTATAAGAACCACCGCACCTTTGCTCAGTATCCAGGCTATTGCAACCTGAGCCGGCGTTGCTCCTGCTTCTTTCCCTATTTCGCTTAGCTTTTCCAGAATGGGCGGCAGCTGTTCCTTTTCAAAATATGGGAAGAGCCTCCCTCTCCTAGCCAGTCTTGTATCAGGCGGAGGTTTTTCAAGGTCAGTGTACTTTCCTGAAAGAACGCCTCCGTGGAGTGGGCTCCATACCAGAAGCGTCATCTTTGAGTGTTTTAAAAACGGCACAACTTCATATTCAATATCCCTGTTGAGCAGAGAATAGTTCATCTGGGCCGAAACATAAGGCGTATAGCCTTTAGCCCTGACCATCCCCTGCAGGTAAGCCATCTGCCAGGCAGCAAAGTTAGAAACCCCCGGGTATATTACTTTACCATCTCTTACCAGCTGTTCCATGGCTTCCATGCTTTCCTCAATAGGCGTAAATGTGTCCCATCCGTGGAACTGATAAAGATCCACGTAGTCGGTTCCAAGCCTTCTGAGGCTTGCTTTTATCGAGTTAAATATGTGGACCCTTGAAAGTCCAACATCGTTCAGACCAGAGCCTGTTTTTCCTCTGACCTTTGTTGCTATGATTACCTGATTTCTGAAAGGCCTTACAGCCTCTCCAAGTATTTCTTCTGCCCTTCCTTCTTCGTAAACGTCAGCTGTATCGTAGAGGTTTATCCCGGCATCGTAAGCTTTTTTAACAAGCCTATTTGCGATGTCCATTGGCACAGTCCCAAGCTTTGATACGTCCTTTTCACCAAAGGTCATGGTGCCAAGCCCCAGCACAGAAATTATTGTCCCGGTGTTACCTAACCTTGTGTACTTCATAATATATATTATGAACAGCTTATATTTATATTATATGACTTGCTGAAACAACATAAGGACAGAGTTGTGACAGTTTTATCAAATTATTTTAGCTGTATATTTTACCCTCTCTAGAAGCTATCTTTACAGCAGCGCTCATATCTTTTCTGTAAGTTGCTTTTCCTTTTGGTGTTGTTCTTCTTTCGCTTACAACCATTAAAACATCACCTTTCCTGAGAATCCTTGAAATACTATCCAATATTCTGGAAGCGACTTCAGGGTTTCCATCCCCCACTTTTATCGTTATGCTCTTGAACTCATCCATGACTTTAACTATAAAATTTATTATGTCTTCAAGGTCATAGTACACGTTAACAATAAGCGGATAGTTATCCAGCGTTAGTGCTACCCCTGTTGCCTTACCCGGATCTATTCCAAGGTTAACGTTCCTGAACCTTCCAAGCGCCTTTATTATTTTAATGGTATCAACCGTTTTGTCGAGGGTCATATCCTCAAAGAAGACCTTTTCTTTAATGACGTTTCCAGCTTCTTTTTTTGTTGTGAATGTAACTCCATCTATTCTTTCTGCGTTTTCAGGTAAAGTTATCTTAAAAGGTATTCCAGCTGATCTTAGCAGCTTTAAGTAATAGTAAAAAGCCTTTCCGTTTACCGTTGATATGTAAGCCTTCTTAAGCCTCATTCCACTTTCTTTATCTCTACAGTAAAAGCATTGGATTCGCTCTGAAGCTTGAAAAGCAGTTCTCCAAGCAGATTGCCCAGAAATATGTCGTCTACCCAGTTCTCTTTAGGCTTGAATGTGACAATGAATTTATACTCTTTTTCTGTCACATTCTGAAAGTGAAAATCCGAAAATAAAAAGGTTTCGTGATGTCTTTTTGTTTTTCTTAAAATCTATAACACATAACAATACATACTATAGCTTGATTTTAACTGACAACAGGATTAAGTGGATAGTTGAAGAGCAGAGGCAGACTCAGCACGAGCGAGATTGCTCTGTTGTAGCATATAAGCGAATCAAGAGTTAGACAGCTCTAGTCAGAGTACAGAAAAAAGGAAGCGAGCCAACTTTGAAGAAAACTGGCAGGTCAAGAAGCGTTTTAACTGAGAGCAAAGTAAGAGAGATCATAAGCTTTTATATGAAGTACCATGCTAACGCAGATGCCGACACAAACAGTTTCAAAATAAATAGCTTAATATTGGTGCTTATCATTTAGTATTTTGTGCCTGAAAGATCTTGAAAGAGGCATGTTTGCTCCTTGGCCTTCACCCAAGGACCATTATTAGATATACAAGAGCTTCTTCTAATGCACAGAAGATGACTTAGGAGGTTGTGAAGCGTGCTAAAGAGCTATTCGCTCAAGCATGAGCTCGGGGATGAGCTCTTTCCGCTTCTCAAAGCGTACAGAGATGCTGTTAACAGCGTGCTTGAAGAGCTTTGGAACAGCATAGAGTGGAAAAAAAGGAAGGTTAATGGAAAGAAGCAGTGGAGGCTCTTACCAAAGTACAAGGTTGACATCCACAGCAGAGAGTACAAGAAGAAGCTCAGGGACAGCCTCCTTGTGGATTGGCCTTACGCAGCACATTGGGTTGACTCAGCAATAAAGACAGCATACTCAATATTCAAGTCATGGAGAAAGAACTACGTTAAAGGAGAGAGAAAAAGGAAGAAGCCTACAGCAAGAAGGCTATTCGCAAGAGTAAAGCAAACGCTCATCAAGCTTGAAGGTGAAAAGCTTAGGTTAACGATTAAACATGACGAGCATGTTTATATCGACCTCTCTAAAAGGTACTTTCCTCTGCCTAAAGAAGTTTCATCAGCTGGCCTTGGCGAACCAATAATAACGCTTGAAAAGGTGCACCTACCAGTTCACTATAAGGATGAGAACCAAGAAAAACCAAGCGTGGCTTGGGATTTCAACCTGCTTTCCCTGGACGGCTACTCACCAGAGACAGGTTGGGTTAGGGTAGATACATCTAAGCTAGCGTCGGTGCACATCTCATCATTTGAAAAAAGAAGGAGCGTGCAGAGGAAGGCTTCAAAGTCAAAGAAAGCGAAGAGGATACTTGCTAAGTACTCGAAAAGGGAGAGGAACCGCGCTAAAAAGCACCAGCTCGAAATTGCTCGTGTAATACAGTCTGTATCTGGAGTTGTTGGCCTAGAGGAGCTCTCAAAGCAGGGCATGTACACGCGTTCTCGCTTGTGGAACAGGATGATTTCGAGGAGCGACTGGAGGAACATTTCAAGGATACTTATAGGTAAGATGGGTGAAGCTAAAGTTAAGGAGCTCGACCCCTACGGCTCATCATCATACTGCTCCAGGTGTGGGTGGGAGAACAAAGACCTGAATGGAGCAGTTTTTGAGTGTAGTAGGTGCGGGCTCCGAATAGACAGACAGCTAAACGCAGCAATAAACCTCTACATGCGCCTCAAGTTCGGGTACACGACAAATTGGGATGGCAAAAAGAAGAGCGTTGAACTGAGGATGGAGGGCGCTTCCCAGAAGGAATGGTGGGATCATGTAGTCCTGCCATCCCTACTGGGTGGGTGCGTCCTGACAGGGGCGGAGCGGAAGACTCCCGATGAACTCGTGAGGGGGTTGCATGAAGTTGTGAAGCCCAAGCTCTACGCGTACGATAGGTATGCTGACGCGTACCTACGTGCACCTACGTAGAGCGAAACCCTTCTATGCTGTTTTGCTCTCTAAAATTATTTTGCTTATTTAAAAGCGAAAAATATAATTTGAAACCCTTTTTTGGTATTAAAGATTATAAAGAAAGAAATAATAATCTCATGCTTTATAATTGTTTAATGGACAAAGAAAAGGTCTTAGATCAAATCTGGGAAAACCTTTCTTACGTAATTGATCCTGAGGTCGGAGTTTCTATATTAGACTTAAACTTAGTGCAAAAACTGGAGCTTAGCGATGACGGCACTGTTAACATAGAAGTTAGAATGACTACGCCTGCATGTCCAGCAATGCTAGCTTACCAGCTAGCAAACGATGTTGTAGAAGCATTAAAAAAAGTGTCTGAAGTCAAAAAAATCAATTTTAAACTTTTAGATCACTATATGGCAGATCAGATAAATGAAGCTATAAAAGAATCATTAGAAGAAAAACCAGCGTAAAATGTCGAACAAAAAACTAATAAGTTCAGTAGCAGGAATTATAGCATTCATCCTTTCATATATGTTTTATGGTGAAGGAAAAATTGGTTATGCACCCTTCCATAGCTTGATAGTTGCGATACCGGTATGGACAGCAAATGCAGTTACAAAGGGAGGGGTATTAGTAATATTTTTTCTTATGACGCTTGAAAGTTCATCGTTACCTATACCTTCTGAAGTAATATTACCTTTAGCGGGATATTTGGTTTCCCTCGGCGAGCTTAACTTTTTCTTGGTGCTGGCGGCCGCAAACGCTGGTTCTATCATCGGTTCAATACTGGATTATTATATAGGTTTATGGATAGGCATAGAAAGCATCGAAAAAAGACATTTAGTAAACAAAAATAGCCTTAATAAAGCAGTAGAATGGTTTAAAATGTATGGGGCTTACGCTGTCTTTTTTACGCGAATGCTCCCTGGCATGCGTACTTTAATATCGTTTCCTGCGGGTGCTTTTAAAATGAACGTTATAAAATTTCTCCTATTTACCTTTCTAGGCTCTTTTTTATGGAGTATAATCCTGATTTATATAGGAATAATGCTTGGAAACAACTGGGAACACGCTATAAATTTGATTAACAGAGTTCTTGTCCCTGCAGCCATAGGAATAACTGTTGCGTTTCTAGTATACATTGGCTTATCTCTTAAAAAATAACTAAGGTCTCCAGGCTGTTTTAGCCTTTTTCCCTATTGCAAGTCCAAGGAAAGCTCCAAAAATAGAGAATATAATGTCGATAAAAACAGAAGAAAGCTGTATAACTGGAGGCTGGTAGACACCGAAATTAAAAAGCATAAACTGAGATGCCAGAAATGCGTCAGTAGCACTAAAAACTATAGATGCAAGTGCTGCAGTCATGTATTCCCTTTTTCCTGCAAAAATTACGATCTCTGCTAAAGACGCCATGCTAAAGTAAAACGGAGTCCATACCGGGTTGAAAAAAGATATCATAGATATGATGTAAAATGGTATAATCATCATAAAAAGTGATCCATATGCGCTTTCAGTAAGCACAAGAAGGACCGATACGATTATGCCTTCTGGCAAATACACAAAAAGAGCAGTTGCAAAATAACTAAAAGGCGGTGTATACCACACAAAAGCAGGTACATATGCTATAGCCCATTGAGCGACATAAAGCAGCACACCGAATGTTATAGATAAAGCGAGGTTCTTTGGACTGACGGCTTCTTTTAACCTTTTGTTTATCAAAGCTAAACCAACCACGATTATGACCAATGACTCGATGAGAGTTATGATCTCGCTAAACATCTTGCTGTAGGCATAAATTTCAAATGATATATATAATAATGATGAAAGAACAGCTATTATGATTACAGATAAAACGCTCGCTGATAATGAGTTTCTCATGTTGGATGGTTAATCCATCCAAATATTTATATCTTTCTATTCTTAACGCTTTTTATATGATATCGATTAAGGACCTTTCCATGAGTTATGATGGAAAGGTTGTTTTTGAGAATGTTAACTGGGAAGTTGGTGAAGGAGAAATAGGATTAGTAAGTGGAGCCACAGGTTCCGGCAAAACTTCACTTTTATATTCTATTTTAGGGTTTGTTGGCAAATATGTTGAAGCTAAAGTGAACGGAAAAATTCTGGTTAATGGGATGAAGCCTGAGGAAGCCCTTAAAAAAGGGCTGATTTACTATGTACCACAGGAGCCAATTAACTCTTTCATTGGTTATGACGTTTGTACGGAGCTTTCATGGAAAAATCCTGATTTAAAACTTTTTAATGAAATTGTAAAAGAGTTAGGTCTAGAAAAAATTTTACACAGAGACGTGTTCACATTGAGCGGCGGCGAGGCTCAGAAAGCTGCTATTGGGTTTGCTTTGCTTGGTAGATATAGAATTGTGCTTTTTGATGAACCATTGTCAAATCTAGATCATGAATCCAGAAAAAAGTTCATAGAACAGCTCAAACTTTTGCGAGAAAAAAATATAACAGTGATAATTGCTGAACATAGAATAGAGTACTTGAAGAACATAACAAACACTACCTTGGAGTTTTATTCAGAAAAAAAGAGAGCGCCTGAACCAAAAATTAATTTGTTTAAGAAAAACGTACAAAACAAACTTGTTAAGGCCACAAACCTCAGTTACGCTTATGAACAAGGCAATCAAGCGCTTAAAAACGTAAACATTGAAATTAATTCTGGTGAAGTGGTTTCCTTCGTTGGGCCTAACGGTTCTGGCAAGTCAACAATGGCTAAACTGACTATCGGCCTACTTTCATCAAAGGGAATTTCTGTAAAGGCGAAGACAAAAGGCTTCATGCTACAGACCCCAGAATTGCAGTTCCTGCAGGATAGTGTTGTGTCTGAAGTGCTTTATGAGAGCAGAGATGAAAAAATAGCAGATGAGAGCATAAATTTTTTTGGGCTTGAGAATAAAAGAGAAAGGTTGCCACATTCACTTTCTCGAGGCGAAAGGGTTAGGCTAGCTCTTGCGTCAGCGCTCGCAAAAGATCCGGAGCTTTATATACTGGATGAACCAACAGAAGGTCAGGATCAGTATGGTTTATCAACATTGGTTAATGTTTTAAAATACATCAAGGATTTTGGTTCTTCCGCAATAATCATAACACAAGAAGAAGAATTTGCTAGGATTGTTTCTGACAGGGTTTATCAATTTCATGATGGTGAAGTGTATGAGTCATAAAAATTATCAAACTTTAACTTCGTTCTTAGTTCTATTCACAGGCTCGATATTGGCATTAACATCGTTTAATATTTATATACTTACGGCAGGCCTTTTATTATCATTAATTTACGGCTATATAAATTATAAAAACCAGATGCTGTACGTTATTAAGTTCAGCCTGTGGATAATTTTTGGGTTTGTGCTTTCACAATCATTTTTCTACTGGGGCTTTTATTCTGGACAAAAAACGAACATCATTTTCTGGGTAATAAGACCAAATTATAACTCAGTGATTGATTTTTTAACGGAAGATAAAGGCATTGCAATTACATACCAAGGGATAACATGGGGGCTTATATCTTCTGCCAAGCTTCTTTTAACTTTATTCTTAGCTTTTTCCTTTTCAAAAAATTTGAGCCCTACGTCTGTTATTAAGATTTTTAAAAAAATTGGCATACCAACCACCATTGCTCTCGGAGCCGTGATGACTTTCAGGCTACTGCCGGAAATGATTGATATGACAAAAACCATATACTCAGTAAGTAAGGTCAGAAAACCAAAAAATATTAAGAGCTTTTACAAGCCATACATTTTACTAAAAGCCCTTATATACAGCTCTGTAAAAAAGGCGTTTGTAACGTCGCTTGCGCTCGAAACTAAGGGGGTACCTAGTTTTACTCTAGAATGCGAACCTTCAAAAATACCTTATTATAGATTAGCCGATTTACTGTTTTTAGCTTTATTAGCGTCCTTGATAGTTTTTAACTTCTTTCCTTATTTTTAACTTCAGATTTGTTCCATTTATTATTAAAGATGCAATGTAAAGGATAAAGGCTGTTTCTGCAAGCCCTATAACTATGCCCAAAATCCAGTAGCCTGTTAAGTACCTTGTTATAAAAGCTCTAGTGATTTCTATAGCGTATGTTGGAGGTAACAAAAGCAAAAGTACCTTAAAAGGTCCACTTACATAACTAAGCGAACCTCCAGCTATAAAGAAAAGAGTCGGTATAAGGATAGGAACTGTTATTATCCCAAGGTAAACGTTCGCTATCCTCAAATCTTTGCTTAAAAGGCCTATTAATATTCCGAGCGAGCTCGAAAAAATTGTGCTTATTATCAAAAGCACTATGAAGATCAAAAGAATTAAACCATTTACAGAAAAGACAGGCCCTGTTTTTACTCCTCCTAGCAGGCTTAAATATTCATTAGAAAATATAATCAAACCTACTAGATAAAACATTGAACTTAGAATTGATATTACAAATGAGGATATTATTTTGGACGTTAAAATATAATACCTTTTTAGTGGCATACTCAATAACACTTCAAACGTTTTTTCTTCCTGCTCAACTGTTATGAGAGTTGCAGCCATTTCAGACATCCCTATGCAAAGCGCAAACAAAATGGTAGGGGCAACAAATTCTTCAATCTGTGTCATTTCAAATATATAAAGCGGATTCAAGGAATAAGTTACGTTATTTATGTTTGTTATAAAGGAGTAATTTACAGGGTTTGATATAACTTTGTAGTTAACTACGCCAATTTTTTCTAACAGATAATTCCTGTAATATGACTGAAAACCGTTTAGAATATAGTTCAGCGCTTCTGCTTTTGCATAATATATTTGGTTTATATCTTTCATCTTGAACGTTACATTAAAAGTTATAAAGTTGCTGCTGTTATAAAATTTTATTATTGCGTCAGAATTATAAGGTTGATTTGTAATCGTAACGCCCTGGCTGTAAAGATAGCTATCAAAAAGGCTCCAGTTTTTGCTTACATAAACGTTCAAGGGAACAGAAGAGGGAGGTGCTGTAACTGCAGATATAAAACCAAAAGCCGCAAATATTGCCAAAGGAAGCAAAAATCCTATATAAACCTTTGGATCTCGAAGAACATCCAAAAGGTCTTTTTTTATGAGGGCAGTGATCTTTCTTTTCATTTTCTTGGTTCACCTTACGCTCTTATCAATCTGACCCCCTTTAGCGAGTTTCATAAACACTTCTTCCAGGTCAGAATTATCACCTTTTATTTCTTTTATAGACCCTGTTCTAAGCAAAACGCCTTCATTGATTATTCCTATTTCATCGCATAGCTTTTCTACTTCAAACATGTTATGCGAAGAAACAATCACAATAGATGAATTCTTTTTAGCGAAATCTTTTATCAAATTTCTGATGTTTATTGCGTGAAAAACGTCTATTCCTGCTGTTGGTTCATCTAGGACCGCAAGTTTAGGTTTTACCATAAGAGCTCTTGCTATTTGCAGTCTTCTTTTCATACCTTTACTGTATGATTTTGTTTTTTCGTATATTTTATCGCCGAGATCTGCTATCCTTATCCCATCTTCTAAGAACGCTTTATATTCATCTCTGTTTCTCGCATAAACAGTAGCAGAAAATTCAAGATGTTCATATCCAGTCAGATTTCTGTATGTTCCTGCATCTTCTGGGATGTATGCAAGAAATTCCCTTGCAGATTCTGCCATATTAATTATGTCGATTGTGTTAAGAAAAACGCTTCCTGAGTCTGGTCTAAGTACGGTTGAAATTATTTTTAAAGTCGTTGTCTTACCTGCCCCGTTGGGGCCAAGTAACCCAAAAACCTTACCTTCCTCAGCTGTAAAGCTAATTCCTCTAACCGCTACCGTACTGCCGTATGACTTAAAAAGCTCTTTTACATAAAGGGGCATCTTTTATTATACATATAATGTACAATTATAAACGGTTTTTTAAGGAATTAAAAATGAGCAGCGTTTTCTTATACTGATTTGTGAACAACCCCGACCTTACCAGTAGATCAAAACTTTTTTAGTACAGGATGGCGTTTTGCCGTTTATGGAAACCATAAACAATCCTGCGATCTAATAAAAGCGCATTGTACATTAATGAAGCTTTGGAAAAATCTATGGATAATGCTTTTTTGAGACTGTGCGAACATGCTATAAAGAACAACATGAAGCAGT
>Ga0081529_113339_pt1 | contig 27871 bp, 25 predicted proteins | sample EchGeymetagenome_FD_71012 | JGI IMG/M metagenome (GOLD analysis project Ga0081529, IMG submission 71012) | Ferrous microbial mat and aquatic microbial communities from Echinus Geyser, Yellowstone National Park, USA - transect B T=78-80 C v2... ...
CATGTAAGGCTTTAGAGCAGAGTTTATATAATTTCCTTACCAATTTCCTGTTGGGCCTTATCTGGTTCATGCCCTAAAACGTTAAATCAGATGAGGCCCCTAATAAATTTCCTCAGAAAAGCGAAATTTTATACTTGCGGGAGTACTGAAGATCATCTTATAAGATTAAATATTAAAAATCTTATAACAAAGAAAAATAAAAAAATAAATTTTAAAATACTTAAAGAACTTTACTTTTTCCTTACCAAAAGTACCAGTTCTAGCACTATTATGATGATCGCTAGCACTGCAACAACTAACAGGTATGTTGATAAAGAGCTTACAGTAGACTGAAGAGAGCTAACAGCTGACTGTAGAGACGAAACGCTAGTTCCTATCGAAGTTACTGATGAACTTATTGAAGACGATGATGAACTGATCGTTGACACTGTTGAACTCAAGCTACTTATAGCTGAGCTGAGAGAGCTGTAGTCAGATGAAATCGTTGACTTAAGGTCACTTATCAAAGTGCTTATGCTAGCAAGGGATGACATTATAGAACTGTACTGTGTTGTCAAGGTTCCAGAGAGGCTTGATACTGAGTTGCTAATTCCTGTAACTGATGCATTAAGGCTTGATAACATTGAGCTAAGAGAGCTGTAGTCAGATGAAATTGTATTTGAGAGGCTTGATACTGATGTGTTAAGCGATTCTATCGCTGCGACAGTGCCGGCCTCTGTGTTAGTGGTTCCAGTTACGTTTAACCATGCTGTAGCTATCAAACCGTTTCCTACAAGCTGCACAGCGTGTAACATTGGATAACCAGCCGCAGTTATTGAAGCGCTAGCCGCACCATAATTATTCCCAGACTCGCCAGTTATGTATGTAGGTATGTTGTCGTAAGCTAACTCATATGCTTCACTTGCCGCACCGAAGTAGTCACTTGTGAAACCTTTCATATTACCTTTTTCAATTCCTACATCAAGCCCGTTAAGGCTTACCTTGACCTGTGAACCGAGCGGTGCTGTCGATGTCGACAAACTTATCGTAGGAACAACTGTTATATTGGCAAAAGCGTTTGCTCCCTTAGTGTCGTTAACGTAAATGTAGTGTATTCCGCCAAAAGTTGGCATGGGTATGCTCACGCTTGCGCTGAAAACTCCGTTGCTGCCAACAGGTACGTTAACTGCTAAATAGCTTTCTCCATATGCTCCAGTAGAGTTGATGAATAATCCTACCCATGTCACGTTGGCATATGTGTTTGGATCAAACGCATAACCGCTAACAGTCACAGTGCTTCCTGTAGTAAACTTTGTTGGCGACACGACAACTTCAGTAACGGGCGTCCCGTTAAAGTAAATGTGCGCTAATGGGTCTGAAGCAATTACGCTGTATGTTCCCCTTCCTACGACTGGAACTGAGACGGTTGCGTTAAAGAATCCAGAAGCGTTTGTCGTGAAAGTGCCTAAGGTTATGCTTCCAAAAGTCAAAGTAACCTGTGAATTTGGTGCAAAGTATATTCCTGAAATTATCATGGGCTCAGTTTCATAGAATGCTACATTAGTAACTGTTCCGTTTAGCGCTACCTCACCTTTGCTATTTGGTATTATTGTTTCCCAGCTCGCTGTGGTTGGGTTATATTCCTTTATCTGATAGAAAGCTCTTCCGTACTCTGTATAGATCTGGCTATTGCTGTAGCCAGACATATAGTCATGGGCGGTTACGGTTATATTTCCTTTTGGTAAATTCTTTATTAATACATTAGTTAAACTAGTAGATGTCTCAAGCTTTAGTTCTGGAGCTGTAAATGTGTAAGTGAAAGTACCGGTTGAGGATGCTGTAATGTTAACAGAAGATATTTTGTAAGATTTGTAGCTAATTGTCAGGTTTACTATGCCCGATGATGAGAAAGCATAACCGTTGACAGTTACTGTTTGCCCAGCTGGACCGCTGGTCGGTGATATTGATATTGTCGGCAACACGTTTACTTCCGCGATAGATGTTGCGACTGGTGCTGTTGACCCAAAGTAAGCTTTTACGTAGTACAAGCCCTGCGGTACCGCAACTAATGGTATGGCGCCTATGATAGCCTTTTCACCTACTGTTAAGGTAAGCTGTTGTCCGTTAGAAGCAGTTACTGTAACAGTGCTTATTTTTGAAGAGTTGATCAAGCTTGTTGGAAGTGAATACAGTTGTACATCGCTGTTAGATATCTGAGAATAACCGTTGGTTGATAGGTACATTGTTACTTCTCCTGCCTGAATTGTTATCTGAGAGAAGTTTATCACAAAATCTGCGGTTCCAGATATAGGTTTACCGTCTTGATTAACAACAACGGGGTTATTTAGGTATACTGATACGTTATACTTTGCAGCCACCGTGGTCATTCCGTTATAGTACCCAATAACTAGGTTATTAGTTGCCGCATGAACCGGAGTTGTTGCAGTAATCATTGGTACTCCTGGCACAATCATTCCTAGAAGTGCTATAATTAACACTAGTAATTTTGCCTTCATCACTGATTTAACATAAAACCTAATTTATAAGTAATATGAACGCAATGTTCTTAAGCTTTAGTAAAACTTAGTTGACAAAATTAAGTTTAAACCGTATAAGAGGTCTGATTAATATAGATGCCCTTTATGTAAAGCGTTCCCTCCCATTTATATGCATAGCCTATAACTTCTACGTTTGCATAAACCCTAGGAACCGTGAAGCTTATGTTTACTGCGTTCCAACCAGATTTTAAAGATGCACCGTTTATATAGTAAACAGTAACCAGCTGGGTCTGATCATCAGCGTATACTGCAACGCTAAGCCAGTTTGATGAAGAATTGGAAGTGCTCTTTAAAAAGACTGTCATAATGTATTTTCCAGGAGGTAATATTAGCTCTGGGCCAAACCATAGTTGCATATGCGCGTTGGTTGCCACTATCATGCCATCTTTCATGAACCAAGGGGCTGTTGGAATAAAACCTGATGAAGGGAAGTATTCTTTTAAAGGATAATAATATTTTAACGGGCCTGTATAATTATATTTTAAAAGCATCATTCCATAAGCTTCTGCATAAATCCCAAAGCCCTTTTTGCTTGCGTTTTCTACTAACTGATCCATGGGAACCATGGGCTTTGGAGGAACAGCCGTATATTGCAGGCCATAAGGCCCAGCAACTATATACTTTATTGTGCCGTTATAAACTAGTTCAGGGTTAGTTATGCTGTTGTCATAAGGGATAAGGCCGTAATACGGATAAAACGCTTCAGGGTCGTTTCCTGACACGAGTACAGTAGAACCTCTAGGTATAAGCGACAGGATCTTCATAAGCTGATCGTACTCTGTCAAGTTTACGTTAAATATCTGATTTATATTATAATTAACGGAAGTGTACTTATTTAAAGGCGAATAAGGCTGGTATATGGCCGCGAACATTACAACTGAGACAAAAACGAGACCTACAGCCCTTTTTCTGTCCATAACGCTCCTTTTTTCTAGCCATTCTACCCCTTCTATGACTCCCAGAAAAACAAAAGGAATAAACAGCGCGCCGTACTGGAGTTTAAAAATGTTTGGATAAACATAACCCCAGTATTTTACAAGAAATATGAGCGCAAGAAATGGGGTCATGAAAAATATCCACTTTGAGAAAATAGGGACAAATGCAAGCGGTAAAAGGATAAGAACGATTGTTATGTAAACGGCAAAATACGAAGGTTTGCTTAGCGGTGCATAAACAGTACCAAAACTCGCTCCGTAAATTCCGTACAAATATACGTTTATAAGAAAAATTGTAACCGTAATAATGAGCAAGGGGAACCATATTTTGAGGTCCTTCTTTCTATCTTTGCCAAGGGCTAGCATTAAAGCAAAAAGAAGAGGAAACACTGTATACGGATAATGGACCATTCCTGAAAGAGCCATAAATGTTAAAGAAAGGCTTTGTTTTCCCTTAATATAAAACCAGTAGCCTAAAAGAAAGAGAGTCGGGAAAAGAGCTTGATAGTGAAAATCAAACCAGTTAAGGCCAGCCAGAGGAAAATAAAGAAGGTAAGAAGCCGAAAGCAGCGCCGCTAAGGTGCCGTTCTTTAGCTTCTCAAGCGATATCATAAATACGGGGTAAGCGCCTAAAGCCAAGAAGAATGACTGAAAAACCAGAAGCCCTTGAAAGCTAAAAGCGTATGCTATAGGATCTAAAAGATAGACTATTGGCTTTAAGGCGAATATCTGAACAAACTTAGATAAAGTAAGCCCTTCTACCGAATAAGTTATGTAACCCATTGAAACCCCAAGGTCAAAATACCTAGCGTTAAAAGAATAATATCTTAAGAGCGATATGATTGACCAGCCAACTGTGTAAACGAAGATCATTAAATACATGATCTTCTTGGGCTTTCCCATTTAGGAAATTTAATAAACTGGGGTATATATTATTTTTTAATGCAGCCTCTTGAGTTATATGTCATAATTATCGACATAATCCTGATAGTGTCAGTTATTATATTTCCAAAGATAAGGCTACATTCAGGACAGATATCCGGGTTCCTGATAGAAAATCCCGGATCCCCGTTTGTTCTTGCCTTTATCGTGCTTCTTCTTACCGCCGCTGTATACTTCAGCTATGACATGGTTAACGTTTCTAACGAACTTTCAGAAATTGCATATTTTATGATACTGATCGGAGTTGTGCTTCAGGCTTTATCACCTTACATAAGTAAATGGTTAAGAACTGTTTTCAAAAGGCTTTTAAGCCTCAAAAAGAAAAACAAGATCAATGACAAAGTGTCCAAAGTGCGGTTATGAAAACCCTCCAGAAGCAAAATACTGCCTGAACTGCGGTTACAAGCTGGTTCAGGAGGAGAGGGAAAGGTTTGAAGGCTCAGGACTACTTCTGCTTACATCAGGAACAATACTCATCGTAACTTTTCTTTTCAATGCTCTCCTTAGGGTTTTCTCATTGCTGGCTATAATATATGTTATTTTCGGAATAACGTCAATATACTCGGGTTACAGGCTTTACAGAGGGACGAGCTCTCTGGCTGACTTGATCTTAGCGTCAGTTTCAATAATTTTTGGTTTTGCCGGCACGCTCTTCCTTTACATTATAGGGCTAGCTTTTAAGGGCCTTGTAACACCTGATTGGATAATATACTTGATTGTAATCGTAAAGCTTTTAACAGACAGAAAGAAGCTGAAAAACGCATTAAAAATGGGTAATGTGTCCCATAATAGTTAAATTTTAACTTATCAACCATTTTGTATTTGAGCAGAATAAGGACAAGGATGCTTGCCATATTCAGCAGCTTACTTTCGATAGCTGCGAGCTTTGTGTTTGCGATAGCCGTGACCAGGAAGCTCCCGCTGGAGTACCTCGGCATACTGAACGTGTATTCTGCTTCAATAATCTTTGGATCTCTCCCAGTTGGAATTGTCGGCTTCATGTCGCCAAGGCTATCAGCAAAGTACAGGTCGATCCAGGTTTCCCTACTCTGGATTTCTTTTATCTTCGGGCTTATCGGCGTTTTGATATCTGCTGTCTTCATCTTTCTGATCAGGTTCAGGATACCTTCCGAGTTCTTTGAGACCCTTCTCATCCTGACTGTTTTGAGCATAATAACCGGCTCTTTCAGCTCAGCGTTTACCGGAGGGCTGACCGTTTTCAACAGGAAAAGGCTGGTTTATACGGCATTTGTGACTTCGAGCGTGAAGCTGGCTTCAGTGTTTTATATAATGCGCTCAGGTTGGTCGCTTCAATCAGTCATGATAGCTTCTTTTGTCATAAACCTTTCCGGGATGCTCTATGCCCTTTCAAGCTCTCTTAACTACGTGAAAGCTGAAGGAAGCTTCAGGAAGACGGCGAAAGAGTTCATATCAGGATCCTGGGTTTCACTTCTTGGGTATGCTTCGAGCAACATAAAGTCGATTGACAGCTTTGTCATAGCGAGCATCGGCGGTATATTTGACAACTCTCTGTGGCAGGTTCTGGGAGTTGCTGGCTCTGCCTTTTCTTTTAGGGGTATGCTTTACAGCATAACTTACGGCGAGCTCCTCGAGCAAAAGGAAAGGCTGAAGAGAATATACATGGACTTTCTTTTTGTGCTTTTTACAGTTACAGCTGTAACCCTATTTATAATATTCTTTGAGCCGGAAATAATAGCCTTTTTGAGGCCGACCGACCTTTACCTCATAGGCCTGCTTTATGCCCCGATCGTGCTCTGGGCTTTGACCAGTATAGTGAACACCATCTCACAGTACGTATCAAACGTTATGCAGGGTGTCGAAAGGGTCGATTTTGAAAAGGAGATAGAGCTCAAAACTTACTGGAAGAGCCTTATCTTTTACGCGCATATTGCTGAACTGGTCAGCACGGTAAGCTACGTTGCGCTCATAGTCCCGATGATATTCCTGCTGAAGGCGTTTTCTTTAAGCCTTTACGTAATTGAAGGCGTGCTTGTCGCAAATTTGATAGCAATACTCCTTGCTTTAGCTGTAAGGATCAAAACTTTCCCAGAGATCAAGAACTACATAAAGCTCAAGGATTTCTTTGCAGATTACATAGTCCCCCTGGCTGCATCTTCGTTCGTCCTGCTCGTTTTCAGGAAACCTCTGGAGCTGGCATTTCCTCCGACCGTTTCGGCTTACGCCGGACTTTTCAGGCTTGTTGTTCTCTTCATATTTGTTGTCCTGGTTTATTCAGGAGTGAGCGCAGCTCTTTCCAGACGGATGAGGGAGATCATAGCCTTAGTTATAAAGAGAACGCTGGGCTCTTTGAAGTAGCTCAGAAGAGCAGCTCTTCTCTGTCCAGCATCTCAAACTCCCCAAGCTCCCATGGAAAGACGATCCACTCGTCCGTTTCCTCAACGAAATAGTTTGGCCTCACCCTGCTCCATGGCTTCAGGAATATGCTCGCTAGGATCACAGCCCTTGCTCCTTTCTTCATCATGTGCTCGGAGACAAAGAGAAAGGTTTCTCCGGTGTCTGCAACATCGTCAACTATAAGCACCTTTCTATCAGCGATATCTTCGTACATCACGTCATAAACCTTGAGGGTGCCCTTAACGCCCAGCGCTCTGTAGGACTTTATGTTTATGATATCAAGCGGAACCCTGAGCCTGTCTGCAATGACCATTGCCGGGATCAGACCGCCTCTTGCGATGCCCACAACAACGTCCGGTCTTTCTCCTTTTTTTACCTTATCAACTAAAGCTTTAGTTAATAGGCCGAGGTCCCTCCAGCTTATCAGCCTCTTCTCCATTGTAATTATATTACTAACTCAAAAATAAACATGTCGCTCAAACTAAAACCTTTACAGCCCAGAACACAAGCTCAATCATGGCAACCAGCAGAACGGCGTAAACTATGTATTCAAACTCCTTTCCGTTCTTCTGCCTTACGCTGTAGTCGACGTGCACTTCAGAGTAATGAGGCACGTACCTCTTTTCCCTCAAGCTGGGACAGTTGTGGGCTTCAGGAAGCCTGTGCTCTTCACAGAATATACCACCGCAGTAAGGGCATCTGAAAGGTAAATAGGTTGGCTTTCCGCAGTACTGACATACGTTCAACGCTTTGTTTTCTTCCATATCCTTACTTTTTAACCCTTTTATAAAAGTTTAATGCGCTAAATCCTTTCAAATTTATACCCTTCAACGTATGCAAAAGACTCCAAGAGCTTCAAGTGATCCCCGAGAGTTAAAGCGTAATGGTTTCCGATCGGCCTCTCAACAACTAGAGAAGGGTCCTCAAGCTCAACCCTTACCTGCGTCCTGCAGACGTCTTCCCTGAAAGGCTCACGAAGAACTTTCCCTGATCCTGCCCTGACGACCTTCTTTTTCGTGTCGACCCTAGCGACAGTTACAGTTTGCCCTTCCTTTATCATACCGGCTATGCCCACGCCCATTCCCGATTCAAAATGCGTCATGTACTTAAAACCTGAAAGTATCTTTGTTGGAGAAGTGCAATGTGCAAGGAAAACAGATCTGCCCTCAACCCTTGCAACGTTTCCCATAAAAGAAGGCAATCCTGAAGCCTTGCTTAGAAGGAGCATGGTAACCGAAGCTGCTATATCACCTTCGCACGCTGCAACGTAACCTTCGTCGTTTAGCCTTGAAAGGGCCAAACACGCTGTACCTTTTAATGGTTCAAGCAGGTCAAAGCACTTTATTGAAAAGAACTTGGTCCCCCTCTGCTCGAGCATCTTCCTTATTGCTTTCTCGATCTTGAGCGAAGTTCTGAAATCTTCAAAAGAGGGACCAGAGCTTTCAGCCCTTGAGCTAACTTGCGATACTTCTTCATCATTTACTTCAGCCGACCTTGCGAGCATTATCAGCTCTTCTATCTCCTGCTTTTCAACGCCTTCTATCAGGCCTTCTGGTTTCTGGCTGTAACCGCTGTATACGAGCCAGGGGCTCGGGTCTCCGAAGAGAACAAGCCTTTCAGACCTGATTTCTTCAGCGATCTCAACGGCTTTTGCATAGCTGTTTATTCCCTCCTGATCTTTAATGTTGAAGGCTCTGAAACCAAAAGCTGAAGAAGCTTCGAGAACGGCCGGCATGCTGTTTAAGGAATCGTGGTAAATGGCTGAAAAGGATCTGGCTGAGCTTTTCAGAGCCCCCATAATGTGCTCTGTTCCCCCGGTTATGATCAGGCCGAGCACGTCAAGCCCTTTTGATTCTATCCCGGCATCATTTTCGTCCCTGACGGCTTTCCCCAAGCCTATGCCTGGGTAAAGCTTTCTGAAGCTTTCAACAACCGAATTTATGTCTTCGTCCCTCGCTAAAGAAGAAGCAACTGGGATTGCTTTGAGCACCTTTAGAATAAAGGCTTAAGCTTATTTATCCTTTTGTCTTCTTTCAACTATCAGGGAAAGGCCCTCGTAACCAATTACAGACACTTCTTCCCCTTTCTTCACTTTTTCGCCATTTGTGCAGGCTTTCCATACGAACCCCTCGACCCTGATCTCACCGCACGGATTGAGCTCCTTCACTACAACGCCGCTTTTGCCTATCAGCGATTCCTTTCCGGTGAACGGGGACTTCCTCCTGTACTTCCACAGGCTCCTGATGTATATAGCCGCAAAAACGGCAAAGGCTGTCAAAGCTACAGCAACCAAGTAATAATCAACGTAAGAAGGCTGGGGGGAAACCTGAATTCCTTCGCCCAGAAGGTAGATCCCGGCCAGACCGACCAGAACCGAAGCGATCAGAGAGATGCCGTGTCCGGTCTTGATCTCCATAACAAGCAGCACGGCTGAAACAGCGAGAAGGACCAAGCCCAGCACAGAAGCGCCGATTAGCTCGGCCCCAACGAGTCCCATAAGCAGAGCTATCCCTCCTAGAACGCTCATCAGAAAGGTTGGGTGCAGAACGTCTAAAGCTATAAGTACCATCCCCAGAAGGATCAGAAGCCCGTCTACTGTTGGGTTGCTTATCACGCTAAGGAACTGATCGTAATAGCTTTCCGAAAAGTAAACCTGAGGGAACCCGCTTATACCAAGCATATTTTCAGCCTGAGTCAGATTTGATGCCAGTCCGTTTATTAGGCCTACGTTGTAAGCCTGCTGAGCCGAATAAGCTTTGTCATAAAGCACCATCACAGATGCCGCTGTTACGTTCCTGCCCCATTCCTGCGCTTCGCTCTGCATCAGAGAAAGCATGGCGCTTTCAGTATGATTCTGCTCGAGCTGAGTTCCTCCAACGACTATTGGCGTTGAAGGCCCTATCTCAGAGCCTGGGCCCATGATTATCATGTTCGTAGCCATCGCTATGTACGAAGCAGCAGAAGCTGCTAGCCCATCAGGAATCACGTATGTGTAAACAGGAATTCCTGACTGGTTAGCTTCCCTAATGTAAGAAATTATGTTAAGCATGTCTGAAATGTAACCTCCGGGTGAGTTCATGATTATGAGTATAGCTTTTGCTCTGTTTTGGATCGCATAGTTTACTGCTGACCTAAAAAGGCTCGAAGCTCCAAGGTCAACAGTGTAGTGAAAATTTATTACAACCACTATATGGCCCTGTTGGGAATGCGCTGGCATAGCTGAAAGCAATAAAACCAAAAAAATTAAAGCCAGAGTAGGTTTTATCATTTTTCTTCGTTTTTCTTCTTTTCAGTTCCTGTTAGCTCGTTTATTCCGAAAAGACCCAGCGTTGTAACGCCTGCAGAAGGTATGTTAGCCGGGATTATTATGAGAGGACCTTTGCCCTGCAGACCTAGCTCATAAAGCATGTTCATCCACCTTAGCTGGAATGCCTTGTCGTTATCCTTGTAAAGGTTTGCGGCCTCGACCATCTTTTCAGCTGCTTGGACCTCTGCTAAAGCGAGGGTAACCCTTGCCCTCCTCTCCCTTTCAGCCTGTGCCTGCCTCGACATCGCTTCTTGAAGCGCTTGAGGTATCTTTATGTCCCTTATTTCAACGGATGTTACCTTTACCCCCCAGGCTTCGGTCTTCTCGTCTATTATATTCCTAGCGATCTCTCCAACCTTTTCCCTTTCGGTTAGAAGCTCGTCGAACATCGTCTGACCGATTACTTCTCTTAGAGTTGTCTGGGCGGCGTACTTTGTTGCCTCTATGTAGTTTTCAGCCTTCAGCACGCACTTTTCAGGGTCAACAGCCATAAAGTACATGACAGCGTCAACGTCAACAGGGACGTTGTCCTTTGTTAAAGTTTGTTCTATCACAAAAGAGTATGTCTGGAGCCTTGTGCTAACCCTGAGAGGTATCCTGCTTATAAAAGGGGTTACGTAAATTATACCTGGTCCTTTCATGCCAGTGTACCTACCTAGAGTAAGCACTGGAGCCCTTTCCCATTCGTTTAGTATCTTGATGCCGCTAAGAACTATGATCAGGACTATCAGAACTATAAAAGCCGTTAAAATCTCAGCTATAAAGCTCATTTTAAAGGTTAAATGAAAAATCTCAGCTATAAACGTTCTTAAGAAAATTATAGTAAACTACCCTGACCTTAAACCTAAGCTTCCCAGCATCAATGCGCTTACGTGAGGAATAACTTGCATTCCATAATAGAAAAGTTCTCATCCATACGCGTCTAGCTACGTCCAACTGGCAAAGCCACGTTTATTGCTGATTTCAACTTATCAGAGTTCTGGCATTCCTCTTCAAGGCGTTGCGAATTCCTCTATCGAAGCTCGGTTACTATCAAATAGCTTTTGTCATAGTGGAGTACCCTGTTTATGGAACTTGACCCTCATTAGTTTGTAACTTCTTCCCGCTTAAGGCGTTAGAAGAAGCTGTAAAGCCTCCTTTCTAGTAATAGCTTTTGCTTTTATTTTCCCTGATCTTGGCACTTTTCTCTAAGTTTGAATACATAGAAATCTCCTTTAGTTACTCAACTGACATCCTCACCGCCTTAAAAGGCGATGGTTCCTTCAAGGCGAATCATGGGTTTGTGGTTTACCGCCTTCATCTTCATGACTTCATAGCTAGCTGTTACCCACCTTGCTTCGTTCGCTAACTATAGACCACAGGCTATACCTTCAGCCACTTACCCCTATCCTTATTGGACTCCAGGATATGTAGAGCCTTCTTAAAGTATTCCTTACGGGACACGCTTTAATATGCTTTACAAGGTTTTATTACTAAAATTTTATCCCTCTAGAAGAGGCGAGACTTTCGTTCATTTTGTAAGGTTAAAACTGTACATTTATTTTGATGATATGTATATACCGGCCGCCAGAAGGATGTACCCGAAAAGCTCTGTATACAAAAGCGTTTCCCCAAAGATTAGATAGCTAAAAACAACGGAAATTGCCGGAACAAGGAAAAGGTAGGGCGTTATCTTGCTTACTTCATGCTTAGAGTAAAGGTAAACATAAGCCAGAAAGGTAAAAGCTGTCCCAGGAATGGCTATGATCAGCATGACCCCCCAGAAAAAGGCGTTAAGGGCTGAGCTGATCCTAAAAAAGGGGAAAAGAGCAAGCGAAAGGGGCAGAGAGTACAGCATCTGATATGCATTAACGAGCTTATAATCGTAAGCTGAAAGGTACTTCTTGTAGACGATTATGCTGAGGGCCCATGAAAAGGCCGACCCGATAACTAACAACATCGCGAAGATGTTGTTAAAGCTTGATTCGCTGAAAAATATCATGAATATACCAGAAAAGCCAATGAGCGTTCCGATGATCTTGTTCCTGGTTACCCTTTCCTTTAGTATAATTGCAGAGAGAATGACTGCTATAACGGGATACGTGTACATTAAAATCACTGAGAGTGATGGCGATATGTAGCTTTCTCCAACGTACCATAAGGTCCAGCTGCTGTATATCCCGAGGAAGCTGAAGATAAAAAGGTACAAGTTTGCCTTTAAGCCCTTCAATGGGACAAAGCTTCTTGGAGTTACTATTAGAAGAAAAGCAACAGTCATTAGGAGCCTCAAAAACGCAAGTAAAAGCGGGTTAACGAAGGCTAAGGCTATCTTTACAAGAGTGTAGTTCAAGGCCCAAAATGTAACCAGCCAGGAAAAGGCAAGTCCTTCTTTCTTTTCCACATCAACAATTCAAAAACGCTATATATAACGCAAACTGTTTTATCCGTTCTTTATCAGCACGACAGCTATGATAGCTGCCCCAATCATGATTATAAAAAGCGATATAAGTAAAGCGTTCATGAAAAATTTTTATAAGCTGAAGCTTTAAGTATCAAAGTAAAAAATGTTTTTTAGTTTGTAAAAATTTTCAGTCAAGCTGATCCTTTCACGCTCTTATCTTTAGATCAAAGCTGTTGTCTAATTTTATAATAAATTTCCCAACTTAACAGTTTTTGTAAGCAGCTTTCTTTTAAATAGCTTTAAACTTTCAAGTGGATTAATCAAATATAAGGATACTCAAATTATTTTAAATTTTTCCATAGGATGTAGTTGCAAGCTGATATGCCAATACCATTTTTTTGAATTTTTTCCCTTAAAACCTAGACTTTATGATCACAATACAGTTGTCGCAAAAATCAATCTCAACGATAAGAGATTTTTGGACATGACAACATCTTTTATTTTCTTTTCTTTATTAATGAATTATTTATAAATTATCATTTGCTGCTTTAGATTGTTTACTTTCAGTACAGGTTTAAAAAAGCATCATCCATAGATTTTTCCGATTTTTGAAAAAAGTTTGGGCTTTACAATTATCATATATAATATTGTTAGTGATTTGCAAAAACGTTAAACGCAATTATGCTAAAAAGTTTTGATTTAATAAAAGGGGAAGCTTATCAGGAAATAGCTGAAGGTTTTGAAATCTTGGCAAGGTACATGTAGATCAGGTAGATCGCGGCTGTTGGCGCTATCACGACTATAAAAGTTAAAGATATTCCTACAAATGAAGCTATAATCCCAGATATGAAAGGCGTGAGAAGCCAGATCAGGTTGTTAATCGATATATAATAAGAGTTGGCCGCATAGATCTCTTCATCGCCGTAAGACCTTCTCAGGATTATCAGTGAAACCGGCCAGAATAGTCCATGAGGGAAACCAAGGATTGCATATCCTACAAGAAAAAGCATGAGGTTTAAGTGGGTTCCAACAAGTAAAAGGCCTAGAACAGTAAGTAGGCTGCCGAGTGCTACAGAACGATCTATTGAGTGAACAGGCCTGAGCGTGAGGTAAAACCTGGTTAGAAAAGAAGTTATGAAGAAAACAGAGTACATAGCAACTGAAACAGAGTAGCTAAGTTTAAAGGCCTGCCTTGCGAGTATCGCTCCATAGTACGTCATGGCCACAAAAGGAAAAGTATAGATTGCGTTTGAAGCAACGGCCTTCCAGAAATATGGCCTTTTTATTATTCCTGATCCATTTATTTTAGCTTCGTTCCTGCCGCTAAGCCTCATGAAAAAGGCAGATACCATGCTTATCAAAACCAGAGCTGAGAACATAGCCAGTGAGATCTTCAGGTTCTCTTTCGTTAAGACTAAAAAGCCTGAGGATATGAAAGGTGCAACCGCTAAACTTGTGGAGAGAGCCAATGAATAAAAAGCTATTGCCCTTTCCCTTTCTTTTGGATCCTCGACAGTTCCTGCTGAAGAAATTATCAAAGGGCTTGTAGCCCCTGTTGCTAGACCTTCAACCAGTATGAAAAACCACACGTTTGCCCCTGTATAAAAGGGAACAAGAGCTATAACTATCAGCAAGAGCGTTATTGATAAAATAAAGTAAGGCCTTAACTTCTTGATCCTTTGGTTTATGAAGAACGAAGTTATGAAAGAGCCTATCCCGCCTATCCCGCCCAAATACATTATTAGGGAAGGCTGAAAGTTGAACTCGTACTTCGCTATCAGCGGCAGCATCGTGGAATAAGCGTTGGTTGTGGCCCTCCAAAAGAAAGTAAGGATGAAGAGCAGCAAAATGTAGATGAAGTATTTTCTGGACTTCAACTATCTTTACAAAATAACAGTACATTAATAAGCTAAGCTGTTTTTTCAAAACCTGACTATGTCGTCTTCTTCTAGGTACTCCCCTGTCTGAACCTCTATGATTTCGAGCGGTATCTTTCCTGGGTTCTCAATTTTGTGTTTCTTCCCCATCGGAACAAAAAAACTTTCGTTTTCCGCTACTATAACCTCTTTACCATCGTAGGTTACTTTGGCTGTACCCCTTACAACGACCCAGTGCTCTGCCCTGTGGAAGTGCATCTGATAGCTAAGCGATTTTCCGGGAGCTATGTAAAGCTTCTTGACTTTGTACCTGGGTCCTTCTTCGAGAATTATGTAATATCCCCAGGATCTGTACATTATAGGCGACCTTTTTGCCTCTTTTCTGCCATCAAGCGCCTTCACTATTTCCTTTGTCTTTTCAGAAAGCGACCTAGGTATGACAAAAGTTACGTCTCTTGTTGATATCACAGCCAAATCATTAACCCCATAAAGCACTGTAAGCCTTCCTTCAGAAATTCCGAGCGAACCATGGGAATCAAGAGCATAAACGTCCCCGTACACCGCGTTTCCGTCCTTGTCCTTTTTCATAACTTCATAAAAGCTCTCCCATGATCCCATGTCTTTCCACAGCCCGGTGAACTCTGCAACAGAAACATTATCATACTTTTCGACTATGCCTTTATCGAACGAAACCTCCGGTAGATCCTCGTACCCCTTTGCTTTTTTTTCGAACACTACATCGTAAACCTCAGGGAGGTGTCTTTTGAAAGCAATTTCAGCCGTCTTTTTTTTCATGTAGAACATGCCCATGTTCCACAAGTATTCCCCGCTTTTGTAGAACATTTCAGCTTCTTTCAAGTCAGGTTTTTCAAAGAACCCTGACGCCTTTAACTTTACTTCGTTTATCCTCTGACCTTTCTTTATATATCCGTAACCAGTTGCTGGCCCTTCAGGCCTGTGTCCGAAAAGCAGTATTTCGCCTTCCTCAGGTTTTACCTTCTTGACGAGTTCTAGAAAGCTTTCGTCAAGCATGTGGTCCGAAGGCACGAAAAGGTAGTCATCATCTTCAAGAATGCTGAGTGCATAAGCTATGGCTGGAGCTGTTCCCCGCGCAGCCGGTTCCTGTAACACGTTTTCAAGGCTTATTCCTTTAACTTCGTAGGAAAAAAAAGGGTAAAGCTGCTTTGAAGTAATTATATAAATTTCCGAAAGCTTTGAGAACATATTTACAGACCTTTGTATTAGGCTTTCCCCGTTAATTATCTTAAGGAACTGCTTTGGATAATCCTCCCTACTTAGGGGCCATAGCCTTGTTCCTTTACCTCCAGCAAGTATGACTGTCTTCACGCAGAAATATAGCACCAACTTTCTATTAATCTTAACTTTTGCTGAAGTTTGTAAATTTTCAATCTCTAATAATAGATCAAAATTTCATTAACGAAAAATGTGCTTCACCCCTATAAGAACGCGCGAGTGTTTACGTTTTCCATAAGGTTAAAACGCCATTTACGCTAAAAGTTTTTATCTACTTGTAAAGGTGGTAGTCCGCATATAAAAGGCATTTTAATAAAAACTAATACTTGAAGTTAAGGCTACAGCTAGTAACTTTGTTAAAAATAAAAAATATATATTGATATATATTTTATTACCAAAATATATAAAAAATACTTAATTTAAAATTTTTCATGGTTTCGCCTGAAAAAGTTAGGCCTGTACACTGGCTGATCAGTACCCTATCAGCTATGGGCGTTTTTCTTGACGGTTATGACCTTAACGTTATAGCTTTCAGCATACTGATCATATCTTCAGTATATAAAATAAGTGTCTCAAGTCCTCTTTACCCGCTTTTACTATCAAGCGGGCTGATAGGTATGGCTATAGGAGGTGTTATTTTCGGCTCTATTGCTGACAGAATAGGAAGAAAATCAATGTTTATTATAGATATAATAATGTTCGTGATTTTTACAGCTCTTTCAGCGCTCGCTGTAAACGTGTTAGAAATTATAATATTCAGAATTTTTATGGGTATAGGGATCGGAGCCGATTATCCGGTTAGCTCATCGCTTATAGCTGAAATGTCTCCCACTTCTAACAGAGGGATGCTTCTGATGTACGGTATAATGTTTTACTGGCTAGGCGTTCTTGTTTCTGGCGCTGTAAATTACCTTGTGTTGCCTTTTGGCGCTGAAATATCTTGGAGGCTCGCTCTTGGTGTTGGCGCTGTCCTAGCTGTGCCGGTGATAATAGCAAGGTGGTTAATGCCAGAATCGTTCAGATGGCTTAAAGCATCTGGTAAGGACAAAGAAGCTGAAAAAATCGCAAAAAAAGTCATGGGCGAAGGCTATTCTGTTCAACCGCAAAAGGATGTAAAGGTATCAGAACTGTTTAAAAAATATAAGAAACCTCTTGCGTTTGTTCTGACTACATGGTTCGCCTTTGCCCTTGGCTCTTATGGCTTTGGCTTTTTTACTCCTACCCTCTATCACGAGCTGGGCATAAAGAGCCTTCGGATGATCGCGCTCTTCGGAACATTGACCGCCCCATTTCCAATTATATCATACCTTGGCTTGATGAAGATGATCGATAAGGTTGGCAGAAAGATCCCAGCAATTGCAGGGTTCGTTGTCATGATAGCCGTTTTGGCTGTTCTTGTGCCGCTTGTCAGGTTAAGCCCGTTTTTCCTTTTACCCCTTTTTATAGTCTTTGCATCTTTAGAGCAGTGGCCTGGGGGTTTGCTATCCTTTTCCTATTCTGTAGAACTTTTTCCGACAAAGGTTAGGGGTCTTGCACAGGGTCTAGCGACATCAGTAAGCAGGGTAGGAGCGATAACTGGCATATTTGCATTCGATTTCATAAAGTCATACGGACTAATTTACGGGATGGTCTTTTTCATAACTATTCTTGTTATAGCAACAGCAGTTACAGCAGTAATGGCACCAGAGACAAAAGGATTAAAGCTTGAAGAAATAGAGGAAAGGATAAGTTAAGAAAAAACAATTAGTTAATGTTGATTAACAGATTAAAGATATATGTTCTTAACGATAATGAAGGATCGCCAGGCTTTATAAATGAGTGGGGGCTCAGCCTTTTTATAGAAGCCTGAAACCTGAAGTTTCTTTTTGATTCAGACAGTTCCCCCAGCGTAATAGAGCACAATTCAAAAGAGCTCGGGGTCGATTTAGGATCCGCAAGCTTCTTTTTCCCTTCGCATGAGCATCTGGATCATCAGGGAGGGGCTGAAGCTCTGCCCGAGGGAAAGCTTGCTTATGTTCCTGAAGGGACGAGAAGCTCTTTGCTGAGAAAATTTAAGGTTGTCGAGGTAACCACAACAGAAGAGATTCTCTTATCTGGAAATTATTTCATGGTCTTAAACCTATAGCTGATAAAAGCAAATTAAGCAAATTTTGGCTAAACCTAATAAAGAGGTATAGGCGTAGCATGCTTAGCGAAGATCAGGTCAAGTGGATCGTTAATGCTAAGCTTGAAGGAAAACTTACTAACAGGGAAATTGAAAGCGTGCAAGGCATATCAACCAGAAGGGTACAAAAGCTTTACAGCGAATACAAAAGTACAGGGGTTATTCATGTTCAGAAAAAGGCTAAAAGGCATTACAGCTTTTGCCTGAGAGCGTTAAGAATGAAAATCATTAAGCTTTACAAAATGTACAGAGCCAATGCGAGCTATATCGGCAAAATTCTCAGAGCGAACGGATACAGCATTGACAACAACAGGATCAATCAAAAACTCAAGGAGGCTGGATTTGCAATGAGTGAGCCTAAAAAGTGGCACAAAATGGATAAGGCATAAAGAACATTCTAACTCATTGTGGTGCGTTAATTGGCACGAAATAAAGAATCCAAGGTGAAAGGGTTTATGGTTAATAGTTTATGAAGACGATTCTTCCAGATTTATAGTTGGCTATGGCGTTTATCCAACTCCGACATCTAAGTACTCAGTTGATGTATTGAAGAAGGGGAGATTTTATCAGATCACGGAACAACTTTCTATGCTGTTGAATCAGATGAAAAGGTGAAAGGACTAACAGAATTTGAATAGTTGGCATTGTTGATCATCCTCAGACAAACGGAAAAGTTGAGAAGTTCTTTGATAGATGAATTCATGAATAGGTACAACTTCATAAGGCCACATGGAGCCTTTGACATAGAAAGGCTTGAAACGCCTGCAGTTATATTTTATCAAAGGCTACCTAAGAAGGAAGTTATAATTGACTCATCATTACTGGAGAACATTGGAGGGGTGAAATGATTTTTTGATAAAAATCGCTGGGTTTTTAAACATAAAGTATCCAATAATTTTGGTTTGAGACCAACCGCAGAGAGCATGGGAAGGGGTGTAGGGTACATAACCGTGATGAACATCATAAATTCTCTCATTGCCTTCTTCTTTTATGCCACGATAGCAAGAATAGTTGGAACGTCAGACGTTGGGAAAATCGCGCTGATTTTCATGGTTATTTCGCTTTTTAACACAGTGACGTTGTTTGCGTTGAATTTTAGCGTCACTTGGTTCATGTCCTACTTCTTAGGGAAAGGTGACAATGATGGCGCGTTTGGAGCTTTTAGGGTTTCCCTAAGGACTACAGCAATAATATCAGCTATCTCATTCATAGCTTTCCTTGCTTTATCGCCCATGATATCTTCAATGACTGGGTTAAGCATCTACCTTATTGTAGGCGCTATAATAGCCGGTTTTATATCAAACTTTAGCTCACTGCTTGGAGGCGCGCTTTATGGGCTTTCTAAATACAGGGAAGTTGCGCTACAGAACATAATATTTTACGTCATGAGCAGGATTCCAGCCCTTGCCCTGGCATTATTTATGGGACCAGCAGGCGTTGTAATTGCATGGATTATAGGCTCAGTTGCTGGCACTCTTTACCCGGCATACATTCTTAAGAGGAACACAAACGCAGCTAAAAGGAAAATTGGAGTCAAGGACATAATGAAGTACGGAATGCCTCTTTACATTCTGGCGCTGGTTGGCTTTGCACAGGGGTGGCTTGGCATATCGGCGCTTTATGCGGTGACAGGCAGCCTTTCAGTGATAGGCATTTACTACCTAATTTCCTCATCGGCTTCCCTCCTTGGAATACTTTACACACCTTTAACTTCGGTGCTCTTTCCATCTATGAGCTATAAGTTTGGGGAAAGCGGGCACGGCGCAATAAGGGACACGATAAGGGCTGTTGAAGGGCTTGTCTTCTACGTAACGCTAACAGTTTCACTTTCAGTTGCGGCTGCTTCAAGGCCCCTTTTGACCCTGTTTTACGGCTCAGCTTACGCAGCAGACAGCCTCCCGTTTTCTGTCTTAGCAATAGCAACCATATTTGGGGCCCTTGGAGGGGTTTACAGCACTGGGCTTCAGTCAATGGGGAGGACTGACAGACAACTTATTGTTGGAATAGTTACAGTTGCCGTGCTTTTTGCAGGGCTCCTGGCCTTTGCGAAGCTGATGGGGCCAATGGGCGTTGCGATTGCAAGCTTCATATCCTCAGCATCATCGTTTGCTCTCTCACACCACTTTGTAAGGTCACACTCAGGATACACGATTTCTGTACCATGGAGAAAGGTCACATTTTCAGCTCTCGTTGCGCTTGCAGTTCTTTGCGCTCAGCTGCTTACTGGGAACATGAGGTTAATGTTCAACGTTTTCGCTGATGTCATTGCATTTATCGTAGCCTTTCTTTTGCTCTCGAAGCTAGTCAAACCACTTACTGAATGGGAGAAGGACATGTTTCGTAGCGTAATGCCTTCATGGATAATTTGGGTTGTAAAGCTGATTTAACCTAAAAGTTGCTGTGTAGTTCGCGTTGGTGTACTGAGAGCCAACTATGAGCATTAAAGTTCCCGTTGGCTGCTCGATCCAACCCATGGACTTCATTATTAAAATTGCTTGAGAAAAGTTGATCGCCGTACAGTTGGATAATATTACCACAGTGTAAGGGTTTGGCCTGTAAACCCCCTGCTTATTGGAATAAGGGTACCACACTTCATAATTGCCCGAATCAACCTGTATGCCTATTGCTATGTCAGGGTTGCCACAACTACTCACGTTACTGTAAAAGTTTGTCAATATTTGATAGAAAAGAGTGCAGTTGTTAAGAGCGCTGAGGTTGACCTGCTGCACCAGCTGCGAAGCAGCCCAGCCCTGCCTAACCTTGTTCACTGATAATTCAACCCCTCCAGCAACTAGTATAAGAGACACGCTTCCTCCCTGCGTGTTTGGAACACATAAAGGACAGGACAGAAGCTTTTGACGACCTTTTCCCGTGCAAAAAGCCAAAATTTGAGCACGTAAAGAACTGGTTCAAAGCATTCAGATTCTTCTATGTATTCACAAACGAGGAAATTGGTCCAGCTCCACTTTCAAATGATCAGCTTCCAGAATGGATTAAGCCAATTTTGTTGATTGCATAAGTTAACGGTACGGCTAAAGCGATTTATCATTTATTAATTAACGGTTTAAAATTAATTTTTTATTAAAAAAATAAATTAATTTTAATTCATGAACGATGGAGTGTAGTTGTAACTGTACTCATAATACCATGAAGTTCCCGGATAATACTGTATGGTTGAACCGTTCTGAGCGGTATAAACAATTTCTATTGGATTGAGCCCGTTGTAGTAAACCCGATTTGCTACTATATACCCGTAAGTTGCCGCATTACTCATTGGAGATAAATCGGCAAACCCAGCTTTAGAATAAAGGTTTGGCAAGCTTTCTGAAAAGTGTTCAACCACATATATTGTTACATTTGCAGCTGCCTCGGCAGCATAGACTCCTTGATATGTATTAGGATACCATGGTGAATCAGATATCCCCCTTATTATAAGCCACGGAATTCCAAAATGGGTGTTCACGTATGCAAACCCCATGCCTTCATTTTCTCCAGCGTCGCTTTCATAAAGCGCATTCTGTTGACTTATCCATGTTAGTGGCTCAGTCCACTGATTGGCTGAACCTATTACCCCTGCTATAACATAAGTAGGAACAAGTGTTGTCTGCTTTCCTCCAGTTACGTACGATAACGGTACCGGCGGTAACTTGTACTCTTCAGCCAGCTGCAACAATCCAAGCGATGCTGGAAGGTCTTCCACATATGTGTAATAAATGTCAACGCCATATCCGTATCCATAGGTTGAAGCATTGCTTGGAACAACCTGCGCTTCGCCAAATCCACCAAATTTTGCATTTGGTATTGGAGTTAAATTAACTATTTCTACACCAGTATATGGGGTTTCTGAATATAGGGTGGAATTTGCTCCACGGTGATAGTGTATGCTTGATTTGTCAACCACAAAAGCACCAAGTACAACATCGCCAACTATTATATTCGGGTTCCTTGAGCCAGCAGTGCCAGAAAGCAGAGCTGCTTGTATGTTAAAGAATGTATCCATTAGCGTTGTGGCCGTAGTTACGGCATATTCTTTTTCTCCAGATCTAACAAGCACTACAGGTTGGTTACCTATTGTTCCCACAAAGAACTCATATCCTGAAATGTTTACCTCACCTTGGACATTCATTGCTGCAAGCAGGGGAGCCTCTTCCATGGCCATTGGTGTTACAATCCCTATTCTTGGCGTAGAAAGCACCTGTGTAATGTTAAGCCCAGGCGAATATGATAGGTTCATATGCTGAAATAAGAAATTAACAATTAATGCATAGTTTTTTTCTTTGCTTTCGGTAACGTTAAGTTGATAACTGAGTTGATTGTACTTATTTTGTATTGAAGCTAATTGGCTGTAATAAGAATTGTACAAAATACCGATAATAGCGCCACCGATTGCTCCCAAGATTATAGCAAAAACAAGTGCTCCGATTACTACTTTTTTGGTATTTGACTTATCAGCCATCCATATAAAATTTTAATTTTTTGTATATAAATATTGCTGTTTCAGCAGTACTCCCGCAAGTATAAAATTTCACTCATTACATTTTATATTTTTTTGTGTTATGATACTTTTGCTTTTTTGATTTTTAAGCTTTAATCGTACTTCTTTTAATGCAATTCCCTATATTTGTTCTCATTATTGCTGGAGGTTATTTTTTACTCTACCGTTTCGACCTTTCGCGCCCTTTTCACCTCTGCAAAACAACTCGTGGAATGAAGTGTTTCGTGCTTTGGGCATGAATTACGTTCTCGCTAAAAAAGAACCGAGGAACAAGTGGTGGATGTTGATTCTTCTGTGGGGTCTTGCGTTGGACGTATTTGCTCTCTTTTTCGGGCTTTACGAAAGCATTACGTTGCAAGTCGTCGGGGCGCTTGCTGTATTTCTTTCTTTACCCGCGTTCTTGGGCATTCCCGCTTCTTCTTCGCGCCTTTACGTTTTGCCTTACCCACGCAAAGGTCACGCGTGTATTCCTTCTCCGTCAGTTTCGCAAACACCTTCAGAGCAAATGAGCGCATCTCCGACACCTGTAGAGCCTTCGTTTAGAATGTTCTATTTCGGCTTGAAAGATGTGCACATTATGTCTTTGCCCGAAACAAAAACGCCTTTTATAGATCAGCTCATTTCTTTTGCCGAATCTTCGAATAAGCGAATGTTTGTGCAAATCTTCTTTCAGGAAGTTCATCCTCAGCAATATCTCGAGTTTTTGAAGTGGAAGCTTTTGAACGAAAAGGGTATGCTTCAGTATAAGCCTTTGCCTCTCGTTTGGGCTTCAACTTTGGATGATCGTATTAAGAAGGTGAACGAGCTTTTGTCTTCGAACGTGTTCGCGATTTCTATATTCGGGATTGTCGAAGGAGACCCTTACGAAATTCACGCGACGGCTTCTGACGAGTTAGATCACTTGGTAGTTTTTGAAACGCAAAACCCCGCGCTCTTTTATTGGCTCGTGAAACACGAGAGACCTCCTTTTGCTTATCCTAACTACTTCGGGACGCGCGTTGAACCTCCGTTCTTTTTCGCAACTCCCAGCACTCTTCCCTCTTTCTTATCACTTCCTTCGACAGGCAGGACTTTGAATTTCTTAGGCGAAAGGGTTGAAGCGATACAGCCGTGGGGCGTTAAAGAAGAAGCGTCTAACGAGATTCTTGAAGCTGTTTCATTTCCAAAACTTTCACAACAGAGCCTTCTTGCGTTCCCTAAAAGAGGTGCTGTTGATGTTTTTTCGACGGTTCTCGGATAAGGATTTTTGTAAGTGACGACGCTACAAAGTATTTTAGGCAGAACGGCGTTCTTCTTGAAAACAATAAGCCTGAATTCGAGAGCTGGTTTGTTTCAATTCACGAAAAAACGTGCAGTCCTAAAGAACACGCAAAACGGCTCACGGACACTTTTATATGATGTGTGCAGGAACGTCAGGAAGTGAATATACAGCAATTTGTTCAACTTAAAAGCAAAAACCAACACCCTTCTGTTAAGCGAAACAGAAATAGAGAGGTGAAAGTTGTGACAAAATGAACGACAAGCCTCGTCCCTTATAGGGGCGGGGTAAAAAGCTTTTAAATTAAAACTGCTATTTTTGTTTTGAAATGCTCTCCTTTGGCCAACTCTTAGGACATGAGGGGCGGGAGCCGAATTCTCCCGCAATGCCAGAGGAGGCATCTACGAAATTACGTATTCAAATAAGAGGACAAACGTTGTGCGCCTTTTTCCGAACGGTTTCCAAGAAAGGAAACTAAAAAGGTTAGCGAACATTTCAGCTAAACTCTTCAACGAAATTAACTACGAAAGGAGACAACAGTTCTTCTAGCAACATCACGTGGACTTCGATACAACGCAGGACAAATACTACGAAAAGTATAAGGAAGAACTAGGAGTTAATGCTCAAGCAGTCATGCAAAAGAGCAACGAAGCTTGGTCTTCCTTTTTCTCCTTGCTGAAGTTGAAGAAAGAAGGAAAATTGCCACCATTCATGAAACGCGTTAGCCCACCGAATTACTGGAAGGACAAAGAAACTAAGAAGAGGAAGCTAATGCTTGTGATAAGGCAAGATAGATACATTGTGCACGAGCATAACCATAAGTTAATTCTTAAGGACTTTAACATGGAAATAGATTTCGCAGGAAGGCTGAGGTGGTATGGCAAACAGGGTAGGCTTGAGATATACTACGACGAAGAAAAGAACGCATGGTACGCTTCAATCCCCGTGGATGTAGGAGTTGAAATAACGAAAAAGGGAAATAAAAGCAAACATATTGTTCACGGTCAAAGGAAAAGCATTCAGGTCGAATCGCCTAAAGGAAACAAAATGGCTTCAATAGACTTAGGCATCAACGTTTTGGCAAGCGTAATAGTAGAAGACGGAACTTGGTTGCTGTACAAAGGCGTTAGGGCTAAGGAAGATTATTTCTACTTTGAAAAGAAAATAGCAGAAGTACAATCCCTAGCTGACAAAACGAAAAACATGGGCGAACATGAAGCATATGAAGAGCTATTAAAAGAGAAGAAAAGGTTGCACGGGAAGTTAAAGAGAAGGCTTCGTCACTTGTACAGGAACTTTGCTTCACACTTAATAAAAGAGTTGCACGGGCTAGGCGTCTCAACTATATACTTAGGCTACCCTTTTGACATAGCTCAGGAGAAGGGCAATAAATTTACAGTAAACTTATGGTCTTATCGCAAGTTAATGGATACAATAGAACTTAAGGCTCAAGAGTATGGGATAAAAGTGCTTGAGGTAGTTGAGTATAATACTTCAAAGTACTGTGCTTACCATGATGTAGAAGTCGAAAGAAAACCTAGAGGAGTAGTTATTTGCCCTAAAGGACACAGGCTTCATTCAGACCTTAACGGCGCATGAACATTCTCAAAAAAGCAGTGAACGTAATTGTTTCAAAAGTAAAGAAGCCTATATCTTTCATAGTAGATCACAACATAGTAGCACCCGTAAAGGGGTGTAACCCTTGAGACCTCAGGGAACCCTCGCCTTTTAAGGCGGTGAGGAGATCAGCTCTTCGTATATGTACCTTTTACCCTTCATTGCTGAAAAAACTGTGCCAACTATCACCAATGCAATCGATATATAGAGGGAATATCTTAACCCTGTCATAAATGGGCTTCCAAGCACGCTTGGGAGAAACGTGTTTGAATCCAACATCTTTAAGACGCTCTGAGGCAACACGTTCTGGACGTTACCTGGAATCGCCGAAGATGGGTTTATCCCAAGAAAAGCAGCAAATAAGAGCCCTGTTGCTGGTAAAGATGATAGAAAAGCTGTTATCTGGGGAGGCAAGCCATACTGTACAGAAATCATGGCTATCTGCGATGGAACGTATTCTGTAAAGATCGTGATAGCAATAGTAAAGAAGAGGGCCATGCTTATCGTAGATCCTATGTTGTTTATCGTTTGTCTCATGCCGTTTCCAACGGCCCTGTCCTTAGGATGCAAAGCGTTCATTATAGAAGTCGTGTTCGGTGCAGAAAATAGACCGTTGCCAAGACCGTTTACGAACAGTATCAGCTCAAAGGACAACAGATTAAAGTTGTACGGAAGGAGGGTCAGAAGGTAAAGGGACAAAGCAATTATGACCATGCCTGCAACTTCAAAAGGTCTTGCGCCGTACCTGTCAGTAAGCATCCCACCTATCGGCCCGAGTATGACAGTCCCTATCATCATGGGTAGCATATAAACTCCTGCCCAAAACGGGGTCTGAGCGTAGCTTATACCATGAAGCGGAAGATATATTCCTTGTAACCATATAGCTATTAGGAACATTATTGCCCCTCTTGCCATCGCGTTCATGAAAAGGGACAGCGTACCATAAGTAAATGGTTTTATCCTGAAAAGCTTAAGATCAAATAGAGGGTTTACCTGCCTCCTCTCTATAAAAACGAAAGCTATTAGCGAAGCTACGCCTATTACAAAAGAAGAAATGACCCAGGGACTCCCCCATCCAAGCTGTGAATTGCCGTAAGGCATGAGCGCGTACGTGAGCCCAAGAGATATCGCTATCAGCCCTACAGCCAGAGAAACGTTTCCTGGCACATCGAGCGGAACCTTTGATACGCCCTTTTCCCTCTTCAGCTTGAATATAGACCAGATCATCCCGGCTAAAGCGAAAGGCACGTTTACAACAAATATCAAATGCCAGTCGTACCCCGAAAGCAGTCCCCCGAGTATTAGCCCGAGAAATGATCCTATTATGAAAGAGATCTGGTTTATTCCGAGGGCTTTTCCCCTCTCGTTGGGCGGAAAAGCTTCAGTAAGAAGAGGGATGCCGTTTACCATGAGTATGCCTCCGCCAACTGCCTGGACGAGCCTCAGGAATATCAGCCAGAGCAGACCAGTATTTCCAGTTCCGCTCGGTATGAGCGAAAGCGCTATCGAAGCTGCTGTAAAAACTATGAAGCCCCACGTGTACATCCTGGCCCTTCCGTACATGTCAGATACCCTTCCGAGCGTTACCAGGATGGAAGCGAGGACAACGCTGTAACCCATGAGAACCCAGAGCAGGTAAACGAACTCGCCAGGAGCAAAGGGATTTATGTTCAACCCCCTGAATATTGTAGGAAGAGAAATGAGAACGATATACATGTTCATAGAACTCATTATGATCGAAAGCGTTGTGTTTGTAAGGACTGTCCACTTATATTGCATGCTACAAACAAAACCCATAAAGATATATCTTTTTCTAAAATATCTATGCTAAAAAAAGATAAAAATAAATTTTAAGCTTCCCCTGAAGCTATCCCTATGCTTACCACTTTTCCTGTTTCATAACCCCAGATCAGCCAAGCTGTTGCCGCTATCAGACCCACGAGCCAGACCAGAGCGTTCATCACTGACATCCTCACCGCCTTAAAAGGCGATGGTTCCTTTAAGGCGGATCATGGGTTCGTGGTTTATCGCCTTCATCTTCATCACTTCATAGCTAGCAGGTGCGAATCGCACCCACCCCGCTCTGCTAGTCCAACGGTAGACCACGGGCTGTGCCTTCAGCCACTTACCCTTATCCTTAACGGACTCAGGGATATGTAGAATGTTTATTGCCCCGTTCAGATCAGCGTTTATTACCTTCCCTGTGTGAGGACACTTAAACAAGCCTCTTTCAATCCTCCCGTCTTCGTGAATTTCCCCACACAGAGAACACGTTTTTGATGTATTTTCCTCATCCACAAGCTTAACCTTTATTCCGTATTCTTGTGCTACGTCCTTGATTCGCTTTATTATTGCAAGATAGCTCCAGAAGTTTGTATTTCTTTCGTTTCCTTTATCCTGAGCTATTCCCTTTGGGTAGCCGATGTATATTTCCCCTACACCTTTGTCATACAGTGTCTCTACAACTTCCCTTGCTAGTCCTTCTCTTGCATTTTTGAGCAAAAGAGAACGCTTTTTGTAAAGTTTTTCAAGCTTCCTGCTAGTTTTTAAGCCGTGTCTTGCAAGCCTCTTTTCTTCTATTGAAATGCGCTTTGTTATCTTCTTGAACTCTGAAAGCAAAGAACCTCCTTTATAGAGCATCCACGAGCCATCTTCAACGGCAACGGTTGCAAGGTTTATAACGCCTAGGTCTATGCCAGCTTTCATTTTGCCTTTTGGTTTATTATTTA
>Ga0081529_121183_pt1 | contig 27669 bp, 13 predicted proteins | sample EchGeymetagenome_FD_71012 | JGI IMG/M metagenome (GOLD analysis project Ga0081529, IMG submission 71012) | Ferrous microbial mat and aquatic microbial communities from Echinus Geyser, Yellowstone National Park, USA - transect B T=78-80 C v2... ...
TGAATTGGCAAATCTACAACTTCCCCTCCTCTTCCAGTTCCTACATGCAAGTTTGTTATCGATGTAATTAATAGAATATCAGATGCGTAATATCTACCTTGCATAATATTTTAGATTTTTAGATGCTTAAAAATTTTTTAAAACAATTATTTCATTTGTTAGAAATTCAACCAACGTAAAATATTACGTATTAACTGTCATAATTGTTTTATTTCTTCTCAAACAAAGGTTATCCTTTAGACCGAATTTTAAGGAAAAACGACGGTGTTAATAAAGTGTCTTCTGAGAATTAAGGAGAATTTCAAATCAGCTCTTTCATATCATTGAAAGAAACTATACTAAGTTAATGCAATAGAAAATGTGTTGTTCTATTTGTTTCAATTGATGAAACCAAATTATTAATTTAAAGTTATTTTGACGCAGTTAATTTAATGATGAATATTCAAGATAAGAATAGGGTAAGGTGATATCAAGTATTTTGCTTCGAATCTTAAGAAGGTGGAATTTTGCATCCATCAATTGAGCATGCGGGTTATAGTAAGAAAAAAATGCTTAATTTTGCATCCAAATCTTATTATGCAGAACCTGATTTCACTAGAATTTATGAATGATGTATTTATCACATTTACCTTTCAATCCTCTTCTGAGTTTAAGCATAGTATTCCTACTTGGGTTAGTAGGTTACCATGTAAGCTTTCAATCCTCTTCTGAGTTTAAGATATATTTAAAAAAACCAATACGTATTTAGACGATACTTACTTTCAATCCTCTTCTGAGTTTAAGGATATGGCAGAATCATTAACAAGTCTGGAACAATTAACTTTCAATCCTCTTCTGAGTTTAAGCCCCATTTCACTGTATAATTTGGAGGGATATATAAATTACTTTCAATCCTCTTCTGAGTTTAAGAAGAATTATATATGGGATTATACTTAATGAACAATCACTTTCAATCCTCTTCTGAGTTTAAGGGAAACATATATCCTAAAACATTTTTCTTCGGGAATTATTCTTTCAATCCTCTTCTGAGTTTAAGAGGAAATTACTACAGGAATGGGTAAAGTATTGGATTGGGCTTTCAATCCTCTTCTGAGTTTAAGTTGTGGATCAAGCTTTTTGCCCTGTTTCACTTCACACTTTCAATCCTCTTCTGAGTTTAAGGATAGGCTCCCTCGAGGAAATAAAAGTAAACATGGCAGCTTTCAATCCTCTTCTGAGTTTAAGGAATCCAAATCAAACTACAATAAATAGCGCTAAGATAACTTTCAATCCTCTTCTGAGTTTAAGCTACTGGAACTTTTGTTACAGGAATAAGTGTTGATAAACTTTCAATCCTCTTCTGAGTTTAAGAAATATTGTTGGGATGCAGGCATTATAGGCGCATTAGATCACTTTCAATCCTCTTCTGAGTTTAAGCGAATGGGTTAACACCTACTGATTTAAAAAGAATCTTTCAATCCTCTTCTGAGTTTAAGAAGAGGTTCTTTAGAAGATGCTGACTATATCTATATTCTCTTTCAATCCTCTTCTGAGTTTAAGCTGATTTAAAAAGAATTGATCTTTTGTCATTAAGAAACTTTCAATCCTCTTCTGAGTTTAAGCTAAAGAAGAGCTTCAATCTAAAAAGCCTGATGAAGATCTTTCAATCCTCTTCTGAGTTTAAGTAGACATGACACCTACTGAAAAACACAATTATGAGTCTTTCAATCCTCTTCTGAGTTTAAGTTATTTACAAAAATTCATGCGTGAGATACTTTATAAAATCTTTCAATCCTCTTCTGAGTTTAAGTTCTTAGATGAACAACAAAAACATGAGTCAAATTAATCCCTTTCAATCCTCTTCTGAGTTTAAGATAAGTTGTATTTGCGTATAGGTCGTCTCTTGGACGAAAACTTTCAATCCTCTTCTGAGTTTAAGCAAAGACGATAAGCTATTTGATGATACACTAGAAAACTTTCTTTCAATCCTCTTCTGAGTTTAAGCAATTAAAGCATTATTTGATTTCGAATAAAATGTTCATCTTTCAATCCTCTTCTGAGTTTAAGCCACTTTAAGGAACTCCACGCTTAGAGACCACTTTAACTTTCAATCCTCTTCTGAGTTTAAGTAAGTAAGGCGTTATATTGGCGCCGCAAGTTGATAGCTTTCAATCCTCTTCTGAGTTTAAGGAAGAAAAGCCTAAAGTAAAAGTAGTAAGAGTAGAAGAACTTTCAATCCTCTTCTGAGTTTAAGTTTTTAAACCTTTAAAGCTTTTTTTAGCTTATGGCTTCTTTCAATCCTCTTCTGAGTTTAAGAATTCTTATGAAAAGCTTACAATTGATGATTTGACTTTCAATCCTCTTCTGAGTTTAAGAGTGCTAAATAATAGTAGTGGTGGAACAGTAACAATAACCTTTCAATCCTCTTCTGAGTTTAAGCTTTAAAAGAAACAAATGAAGCATATTCATTAGGAACTTTCAATCCTCTTCTGAGTTTAAGCTACATACACTAAAAAGATAAATCCAGTTCAGGTAAACTTTCAATCCTCTTCTGAGTTTAAGAAAAAAGATGAAATCATGAGGCACGCACAGAATCCTGAAGCTTTCAATCCTCTTCTGAGTTTAAGAGAAAAGATATGATGCAAATGAAAGCATTGCTACAGAACCTCTTTCAATCCTCTTCTGAGTTTAAGTTGAATTGCCATTTATGTAGCACATAAAACAATTTCTTTCAATCCTCTTCTGAGTTTAAGAGTAAGAAGGCTAGAAAGAGTTTATTGGGATCAGCTTATCTTTCAATCCTCTTCTGAGTTTAAGTAAAACAATTAATAAAATTCGAGGAAAATGAGTAGCTTTCAATCCTCTTCTGAGTTTAAGATATTTGAATCGGTTACTAACGCTCTTCAGCTTCTATCTACTTTCAATCCTCTTCTGAGTTTAAGTTAAATTAAACGGTGCAAATTTTGTTTTATGCGGAATTCTTTCAATCCTCTTCTGAGTTTAAGGTTGAGTTAAGAGAGGCTCAGGAGAAGCTTGAAAAAGCACTTTCAATCCTCTTCTGAGTTTAAGTGGCAAATCTGAAGTAGGTAAGAAGACAAGTAGTTTAATCTTTCAATCCTCTTCTGAGTTTAAGGTAAATAATTAGTATCAAATAGTGGGCCAATACCTGATGTACTTTCAATCCTCTTCTGAGTTTAAGAGAAACTGTAAAAGCACAAGTTCAAAAACAACTTAAGTCAACTTTCAATCCTCTTCTGAGTTTAAGGTACATTTTTAAAAATAAGAAAATTAGGATTGAACCACCCTTTCAATCCTCTTCTGAGTTTAAGATTTACACCACTATATGATTATGGTGAAGCTAAATTACTTTCAATCCTCTTCTGAGTTTAAGAATCACGAAGTCTACATATACTACTATCCAGAATAAAAACTTTCAATCCTCTTCTGAGTTTAAGAGTAGACTTACAAACTCAATACTTGGTATTTAAACCAGATCTTTCAATCCTCTTCTGAGTTTAAGCTATAGTTCTTACACACGATGACTTCAGATATCCTTTCAATCCTCTTCTGAGTTTAAGCTACGAAGGAAGAAGGTTTATATAAATATACTGTATCCTTTCAATCCTCTTCTGAGTTTAAGCTATAGTAATCTTTCTTTCCATAAGAAAATAATAAATCATCTTTCAATCCTCTTCTGAGTTTAAGAGGAAAATAATTTGGAGTATGTGCAAAGGGGTCTCGAATACTTTCAATCCTCTTCTGAGTTTAAGTTTCACTCGCATCCTCGATATCAGGCAAGAAATCCAACTTTCAATCCTCTTCTGAGTTTAAGCGCTGGAGCGAAAGGCATATTTATAACAGGATGCTGCTTTCAATCCTCTTCTGAGTTTAAGAATATAGTCGATTAGTAGTCCGTTTGATGTATTTGCTTTCAATCCTCTTCTGAGTTTAAGCTTGCACCTACCAAGTTAATATATTCATCGGCGACCTTTACCTTTCAATCCTCTTCTGAGTTTAAGTGAAAGAAATAGGAAATAAAGTCAGCGAATATGAAAACTTTCAATCCTCTTCTGAGTTTAAGGTTTAAGATCCTTAAGGATATTCAATTCGTTTTTGACTTTCAATCCTCTTCTGAGTTTAAGCGAACAGGAATTATTCAATTTCCTTAATAGTCTAGACTTTCAATCCTCTTCTGAGTTTAAGCTTCCTATAAATTTACCATGGGGTCCTACTAGAGACACTTTCAATCCTCTTCTGAGTTTAAGAGTTCAGAGATGAGAAAATCATAATTGTTTCAGATGGAATCTTTCAATCCTCTTCTGAGTTTAAGAAAGAATACAAGCTCAGGTAAGAAAAGCTAGCAGTTCACTTTCAATCCTCTTCTGAGTTTAAGGGCTCAGGTAGCAAAGCAATATGCTCCTGATACATGGCCCTTTCAATCCTCTTCTGAGTTTAAGTGTAGAAGGAGAAGATATATTTGGCTATTACTCTACTCCTTTCAATCCTCTTCTGAGTTTAAGAATTCATCTAAAACTAAAACTACTGTTTTAGCTTTCTTTCAATCCTCTTCTGAGTTTAAGAGCTTAATACCCATATCAGGGATCATTGCTACTAATCTTTCAATCCTCTTCTGAGTTTAAGAATTAAGAGATAGTTTTGAGTGTTGCATATGCGAACAAAACTTTCAATCCTCTTCTGAGTTTAAGAATCCTTCCAAAGCCTTCAACTCATTAACTAATATACCCCTTTCAATCCTCTTCTGAGTTTAAGAATAATAATACAGGCTCTATCACAATGTGGATAAACTTTCAATCCTCTTCTGAGTTTAAGAGGAAATTGAATAATTCCTGTTCGTCGATTAAATATATTCTTTCAATCCTCTTCTGAGTTTAAGATACGGAAAAACGAACACGCTATGGTATTACTATTCCTTTCAATCCTCTTCTGAGTTTAAGATAGGATTAAATCCGCAACTACTTGAACATACTCCATTACTTTCAATCCTCTTCTGAGTTTAAGTTAGCATTAGCAGAGCCAGTTAGAAGTACAAAATATCTTTCAATCCTCTTCTGAGTTTAAGAAAGAAATTAAAAAAAGCTAAACTACTTAGCTAAAAAACTTTCAATCCTCTTCTGAGTTTAAGGATAGAAACGCATCTGATACTCATCAGATATTTATCCTTTCAATCCTCTTCTGAGTTTAAGTTTTTATTCAATAAAATTTACCCAACAAAATTTTATCTTTCAATCCTCTTCTGAGTTTAAGTGTTTTTTTAAACCGTAGTTTTTAAGTCTCCATCTTCTTTCAATCCTCTTCTGAGTTTAAGTTTTTCATAATCATAGGTTCCCAATGAAGAAGCATAACTTTCAATCCTCTTCTGAGTTTAAGTTGGTTCTCCCCTTTTAACCCCTCTCCAAAAAATAAAGAACTTTCAATCCTCTTCTGAGTTTAAGGAGACTCATTTAAGCCCTCCTCTAAGTTTTTAATAAACCCTTTCAATCCTCTTCTGAGTTTAAGTGCGAACTGATGGAATATGATTCCTACTTCTGCATTTTCTTTCAATCCTCTTCTGAGTTTAAGTTTTCTTTTTCTATATCTACTTCTTCTAGTTCTAGACTTTCAATCCTCTTCTGAGTTTAAGTCACTTAGTATTTTCCCTTCTGGGAGTCTTTGTTTGCTTTCAATCCTCTTCTGAGTTTAAGTTTTTGACGCAGAAAAACTAAAAGCTCATGTAAACAACTTTCAATCCTCTTCTGAGTTTAAGTGTGTTGGGTTGTGGGAATGATATGATTGTTATGAAGCTTTCAATCCTCTTCTGAGTTTAAGAAATCCAAATGGCCTTTTTAAAGTTAAAGTAAACGAACACTTTCAATCCTCTTCTGAGTTTAAGTGGTGTTAGCGAAGATTTAGTGGAAAAAGATGAAATCGACTTTCAATCCTCTTCTGAGTTTAAGTACAATTTAGGGAGAGACACATACACACTAGCTCCTTTAAGCTTTCAATCCTCTTCTGAGTTTAAGATTAGCAATTGCAATAGGCTTCGTTGTTGTAATGCTAAGACTTTCAATCCTCTTCTGAGTTTAAGTTTGAAAGGATAAGAGCATTTAACTTAATTGAGCATTTAACTTTCAATCCTCTTCTGAGTTTAAGGCAAGACAGGACCATTGTATACAGGCCTTTAGTCATGCTTTCAATCCTCTTCTGAGTTTAAGTCAAGTTAAAGGTATACAAAAAGAAATTTGCAAAAGGCTTTCAATCCTCTTCTGAGTTTAAGGTATAAATCAAAGCAAGATTGAAGACTTTAACACTACGGATCTTTCAATCCTCTTCTGAGTTTAAGCAAATAATACAATTTACTATTCAGTTAGGCTTAATGAGCTCTTTCAATCCTCTTCTGAGTTTAAGTATATTAAAGGATTATGATGATATTGATTATTATGTCTTTCAATCCTCTTCTGAGTTTAAGATTCCGAAGGTATGCAACCATTAGTAAATTTATTCCTTTCAATCCTCTTCTGAGTTTAAGCAGGGATGTAGGTTATTCAGCGGACTTAAGTGAAAACTTTCAATCCTCTTCTGAGTTTAAGGAAAAATTCTTAGAGTATATTGGTCTCAGTTTGTAAGTCTTTCAATCCTCTTCTGAGTTTAAGAATAATTTACGAACAAGTATATTCTTCTGACATGTTCTTTCAATCCTCTTCTGAGTTTAAGTGTTCGGATATTTAAATCTTATTGTTGAAAATTTAAAGGCTTTCAATCCTCTTCTGAGTTTAAGTGTTAGAAGCACAAAATACAGAGTAAGATGGGTTTTGCTTTCAATCCTCTTCTGAGTTTAAGGTAGAGTATGCTTACAGAATATTACGTCTATACGCGCAGGCTTTCAATCCTCTTCTGAGTTTAAGCTAACTCAAATAGATACAGCTTACTACCAAGATTTGGCTTTCAATCCTCTTCTGAGTTTAAGATACCTTTGAGGAACCGTATCTCCTTCTTGCTAAGGCTTTCAATCCTCTTCTGAGTTTAAGGTCCTGCACCTGTTAGCTTTTCTACTTTTAATCCTTGTCTTTCAATCCTCTTCTGAGTTTAAGCTTTCCTTTAGGAGGTATTGCCATAATCTTTCTTTTCTTTCAATCCTCTTCTGAGTTTAAGCAAGTTGATAGTGTTGATTATGATTTCATAAAAATTTTCTTTCAATCCTCTTCTGAGTTTAAGATAAACTTTCTATAATTATATGCAAAACCCAGAAATGCTTTCAATCCTCTTCTGAGTTTAAGCCTATAAGTTCATCTGGAACAGTATATTTGCTTAAACTTTCAATCCTCTTCTGAGTTTAAGAAGAAATACCAAAAGAAGCAATATGGGTGTGTAAGATCTTTCAATCCTCTTCTGAGTTTAAGTGTGCTTTGCAGCCTGTATAAGGCCCTTTGCAAATTATCTTTCAATCCTCTTCTGAGTTTAAGTTCACAGCCCATTTGCCAATATCCTTTTGTGGCCCACCTTTCAATCCTCTTCTGAGTTTAAGCAGTCGACTTTGATATTTACAGGTGTTATTATATTAAATTCTTTCAATCCTCTTCTGAGTTTAAGGTTAAGACATGAGCGATAAAATTCCTGACGATTTATGCTTTCAATCCTCTTCTGAGTTTAAGCAATCCTCATCCTACTATAACCTTTTCTGTAACTACTTTCAATCCTCTTCTGAGTTTAAGTTAAAGAGCTTTGGGGTAAGAAGTAAGCATGGCGCTCTTTCAATCCTCTTCTGAGTTTAAGAGGAGGTATAACTATCGTTGTTGCTGATGCTCCTGTTACACTTTCAATCCTCTTCTGAGTTTAAGCTTATGAATGCATTAATGTTTTTAAGGGCGGACATTGTTACTTTCAATCCTCTTCTGAGTTTAAGTGTCAAATCCTTACAAAATGCAGAATAGATTTCACCTTTCAATCCTCTTCTGAGTTTAAGCACCGAATATAATCGATGGGTCATCTGGAATAGCAATCCTTTCAATCCTCTTCTGAGTTTAAGGCTCATTTTTTCTTCCTTTTCCCATATCCTAATATAGCTTTCAATCCTCTTCTGAGTTTAAGAGCAATGCTTGAATCTAATAAGAAAGAAATTGACATCTTTCAATCCTCTTCTGAGTTTAAGATTGTCAAGCTCGCTCATTTGATTATCACTACTCCAACCTTTCAATCCTCTTCTGAGTTTAAGAAAGACTCTAAGAACTCCTTGACTTTGTGGGCTTGATCTTTCAATCCTCTTCTGAGTTTAAGATAGAAATCCTTCCCTTGCTAGAAAATTTAGAAAAGATGCCTTTCAATCCTCTTCTGAGTTTAAGGAGAGGATTATCATGTGTGCAGAGAAAAACACGATATATACTTTCAATCCTCTTCTGAGTTTAAGAAAAGAGCTGTTAGAATGGATCCTGATCCAAAGAGAGCTTTCAATCCTCTTCTGAGTTTAAGATGGCAGACTTAGAAGAAGTAAGAAGGGTACTTCACTTTCAATCCTCTTCTGAGTTTAAGTGACCACTACCATGACGCTCACCATGAGCATGACAAAAACTTTCAATCCTCTTCTGAGTTTAAGGTAGTTCCAGGCGGTGGATATCCTGATAAAGCTATCTTTCAATCCTCTTCTGAGTTTAAGGGAGATTGATGAGGATGTCGAGATATTAGAAGAAATACTTTCAATCCTCTTCTGAGTTTAAGAATATTGCTATGGAATACAGAATAAAATAAGTGATTATACTTTCAATCCTCTTCTGAGTTTAAGGGGAGGAGGAATGGTTAAATTTGAAATACATGAATTTAATCTTTCAATCCTCTTCTGAGTTTAAGATAAGGTGAAACATGATGCGTAAACATTCCATAGCTTGCTTTCAATCCTCTTCTGAGTTTAAGTTAGGTTGGAGGGAAAGCTATAATTGGCTTTCTGGTTTACTTTCAATCCTCTTCTGAGTTTAAGCTGTGTTACTTCTGCAAATGGTGTGAATTGTAAGGGTGCTTTCAATCCTCTTCTGAGTTTAAGTAGCGCAGAAGGTTTTATTTAGACATGACACCTACTGCTTTCAATCCTCTTCTGAGTTTAAGGTAATTCATTACTATTAGGTAGGGAACGTAGCGTTTCGACTTTCAATCCTCTTCTGAGTTTAAGTACAGCAGAATGACCAGCATAAACTCCTTCACCCTGAATCTTTCAATCCTCTTCTGAGTTTAAGTGTTCATCCCATTATTGCAAAACCTCTTAACTTAACACTTTCAATCCTCTTCTGAGTTTAAGAGGTTAACTATCTTTTTTAGTAGTAGCGGTTGTAGATCTTTCAATCCTCTTCTGAGTTTAAGTTATTCGATCTTCCAGAGGAAGCAAAGGGGTATTTCATCTTTCAATCCTCTTCTGAGTTTAAGTGTGTGTAGAGTGCAATAGAACCGCCTATCACTAATGCTCTTTCAATCCTCTTCTGAGTTTAAGCCAAAATGTATTTTGATACATTCAGGGCATTATTTGAGCTTTCAATCCTCTTCTGAGTTTAAGTGGAAATGAAGAATACTACTCATTCAGTAGTGTATTAGCACTTTCAATCCTCTTCTGAGTTTAAGTGATGAATTCTTAGATATTGACCATACAATAGCAATAATCTTTCAATCCTCTTCTGAGTTTAAGGAAAAGTGGCGGTAAAATTAGAAGCGTAATTAGACAGTTCTTTCAATCCTCTTCTGAGTTTAAGAAGTTCAGTTTTTATTAGGTGATGACATAAGGAGAGCTCTTTCAATCCTCTTCTGAGTTTAAGAGGAGTTGGGAAGACCACATTAACAGTCTGCATTGCTAACTTTCAATCCTCTTCTGAGTTTAAGAACATTGGTAATAATGCATGGACAGGAAGATTTACTTTCAATCCTCTTCTGAGTTTAAGGGATAAATTGCAGCATGCAGGGCCTGATAGCAAACAACTTTCAATCCTCTTCTGAGTTTAAGTGCTACTAAACCTAGTTTAATTATATCGCTTGTTTCACTTTCAATCCTCTTCTGAGTTTAAGCTTTGCTAAGGAACACGCTTATGATAGTATTCTTCAACCTTTCAATCCTCTTCTGAGTTTAAGCGCTATCAAGAATTTTCTTTCTGTCATTTGCTAGAGCCTTTCAATCCTCTTCTGAGTTTAAGATATCAACTTGAGTAGAAGGATTATAATATTTAAACCAATCTTTCAATCCTCTTCTGAGTTTAAGTCAGTCTTTATCGATGAGATTACAAAATTAAAACAACAACTCTTTCAATCCTCTTCTGAGTTTAAGTTCCTCCTCCAACTAGGGAGGTGATGTTTTTCTAAACACTTTCAATCCTCTTCTGAGTTTAAGACATGAGTGCTTTCAATCCTGACGATTTATTGCAAAAGATCTTTCAATCCTCTTCTGAGTTTAAGCAGTATAAAAAAGCTTGGTATAAACGCAGATAACATTGACTTTCAATCCTCTTCTGAGTTTAAGTCCGCTAGGTGGAGTCGTAGATGGACTAGTTGAAGGCATCTTTCAATCCTCTTCTGAGTTTAAGATGGGTAAAATTAGGAGAAGAAAGTCTTGGGCGGCCAGAAATCTTTCAATCCTCTTCTGAGTTTAAGGCCGTATGACCCTAGACTGTGCCAAGTAATTCTGGCCGTCTTTCAATCCTCTTCTGAGTTTAAGTAGAAAAACAGCTAACAGATTTGGTAAAGCGAATAGCAGCTTTCAATCCTCTTCTGAGTTTAAGGGAACACATGCTTGGCAAGTATCACTCCACTGAGTTCCACTTTCAATCCTCTTCTGAGTTTAAGCTAGTTGCATAAAATCAGGGCAAATTCATTTAGCACTTTCAATCCTCTTCTGAGTTTAAGGTATGCGTATGTAGAAGTAGTCATTCAACCTATAGTAGCACTTTCAATCCTCTTCTGAGTTTAAGTTTATAGAGATGAAGGACAGGATGAAGCCAAGTATTACTTTCAATCCTCTTCTGAGTTTAAGCGCATATGGTTCTGGTACTACGTACGATGTAATAAATGGCACTTTCAATCCTCTTCTGAGTTTAAGGTAAAACGTGGAACGTTGGTTACGGAAAATTCTGATGTATCTTTCAATCCTCTTCTGAGTTTAAGACATGATTGGTCTTTGGCTGCTTCAATCAACAGATCGCTTTCAATCCTCTTCTGAGTTTAAGTAGATTAACATGGTTAAGAGATATTGAACTAATTTCCTTTCAATCCTCTTCTGAGTTTAAGAAGCACTTGAAAAGGCTATAAGAGCTGGGATATCGATCTTTCAATCCTCTTCTGAGTTTAAGTGTAGGTGAAGGAAGACGTGGAGCTAATGGTCTAGGACCTCTTTCAATCCTCTTCTGAGTTTAAGTAAGTTTATCCAAAAGGAGATAGCTAATATAAGCGATGACTTTCAATCCTCTTCTGAGTTTAAGTATTTTTTGTAGCTGTTTGTAGAAATTTTTTACCAGCTTTCAATCCTCTTCTGAGTTTAAGGCATGGAGAAGATGGATCATTGCATGGGCCTCCTGGTCTTTCAATCCTCTTCTGAGTTTAAGATAATAGCTTTAATATTAAGGGGCAAATCATTTAGCAACTTTCAATCCTCTTCTGAGTTTAAGCCTTTGAAGTTTTTTATGTAGAATTAATAGATTTAATTCTTTCAATCCTCTTCTGAGTTTAAGAGGAGGTTGCCAACCTAAGTTAGTTATACCATTTATTGATGTCTTTCAATCCTCTTCTGAGTTTAAGCCACAGGATAATACCAAGTCCACTGATAAGGTACTCTACTTTCAATCCTCTTCTGAGTTTAAGATGTAAGATCAATCGTTCGGGATGCAGGATTATACCCCTTTCAATCCTCTTCTGAGTTTAAGTTTCAAAGTCATCGTAGTGATGTTCTTCAAATTCTCTTTCAATCCTCTTCTGAGTTTAAGGACCATATATTTACAGGTGTAGATAGAGAAAGAATAGTTATCTTTCAATCCTCTTCTGAGTTTAAGATATTCCTCACAAAAACGAAAATAAGGATGATTGATGCACTTTCAATCCTCTTCTGAGTTTAAGAACATAATATTGCATAACTTAACATTAATTTTTAAATAAACTTTCAATCCTCTTCTGAGTTTAAGTTAGAAGATTGTTAAGAAGAAAATGACCAAGTATAACTTTCAATCCTCTTCTGAGTTTAAGATACTTAAACCATATACTTCGTCATTAAGGTCATAACTTTCAATCCTCTTCTGAGTTTAAGTTAATCGATAATTCTTTGCAAAGTATTCAACTAAATGTACTTTCAATCCTCTTCTGAGTTTAAGATGCGGCCATAAACTAGTGAAGGACGAAAGAGAAAAACCTTTCAATCCTCTTCTGAGTTTAAGCTTATAGAATATTGAGATTGTATGTTCAGGTGAGACCACTTTCAATCCTCTTCTGAGTTTAAGCGTATTGTTAATAGCATGCGTACTTGTTGCATTAGTACTTTCAATCCTCTTCTGAGTTTAAGAGAAAATTAAGCGTATAAGCGTAAATACGAAAATCGTAATCTTTCAATCCTCTTCTGAGTTTAAGAACGAAAAGACAAATGATAGTAGTATTGAAGAAAAGTTACTTTCAATCCTCTTCTGAGTTTAAGTCTCTACTTTTTCTTTTGTAACTTACCATGTTTACACTTTCAATCCTCTTCTGAGTTTAAGTTCAACCTACTAGGGGATTCGAGAGTATAGGCGGGTACTTTCAATCCTCTTCTGAGTTTAAGTGCATATCTGAAATAAGATGCACGAGGATAGTCATACTTTCAATCCTCTTCTGAGTTTAAGGTTTGAGTGGAAGCCAGTCTTTGTTAATGTTCCTGATCAGCTTTCAATCCTCTTCTGAGTTTAAGTTACATTCCTGCGAAGCAAAGAATCAATTTTGGCAAGTAGCTTTCAATCCTCTTCTGAGTTTAAGTTCCTCTTCCTCGTTTTCCTCATTAGGGCCTTCATTTCTTTCAATCCTCTTCTGAGTTTAAGATGGTAATAGGCCCGCTACAAGAACTATTTAGTTTTCTTTCAATCCTCTTCTGAGTTTAAGGAGCTTTTTCATCATAATACAATACCTTAAAGTCTCTTTCAATCCTCTTCTGAGTTTAAGAGAAGTACTATGTTGCAGGAACAGAACCCCCTGAAAAACCCTTTCAATCCTCTTCTGAGTTTAAGTAAGGATATACTTCAGCCGTTGATGCATGGATTAAATGCTTTCAATCCTCTTCTGAGTTTAAGTAAAGATTTATTCAAGGATCATATAGAGGATGAGAATACTTTCAATCCTCTTCTGAGTTTAAGAAGAGTTAATGCTACTGTTCCCGAACCTGCAAGAGGATCACTTTCAATCCTCTTCTGAGTTTAAGGTTTATAATATTAATGCCAAAACGAAAAGAATTTTCTTTCAATCCTCTTCTGAGTTTAAGAGCAAAATTAGCAATAATTCCATCAATGCTAAATAGTACCCTTTCAATCCTCTTCTGAGTTTAAGAGCAATTGCTTAATTTATTGGTCTAGTAATACAAACTTTCAATCCTCTTCTGAGTTTAAGAGAAATTATCTCTCTTTGGCAACTAGAAATTGTTTTTATCTTTCAATCCTCTTCTGAGTTTAAGTTGACCTTTCTTCCAACTTATAATAAACTCCTTAATTTCCTTTCAATCCTCTTCTGAGTTTAAGCTCAAACCGTTGAAATAGGGCCTGTTGAACAAAAATTAAACTTTCAATCCTCTTCTGAGTTTAAGATTACTTTTATTGATACAAGTGTAGGCAATAGTTACTTTCAATCCTCTTCTGAGTTTAAGCCGCCCTTAAAAACATACAAACATTCATAAAGATAGTCTTTCAATCCTCTTCTGAGTTTAAGATGAAGAAACTTTAAGACTTATAAAAGTAGGTTTGGAACTTTCAATCCTCTTCTGAGTTTAAGCTTATGGAGTGGTTTAATGAAAAATATGATGAGATCTTTCAATCCTCTTCTGAGTTTAAGAGTAAACCAATGGCAATTAACAATAGCTTAAGAATAAATCCTTTCAATCCTCTTCTGAGTTTAAGATATCTTTTCTGTTTTCCTAGAGGATTACATACCAGAAATCTTTCAATCCTCTTCTGAGTTTAAGTAAGTATGACTTCATGGCTAAAAACTTTTTATTAGGTAACTTTCAATCCTCTTCTGAGTTTAAGCCCAACTACAAGTGAAAGCTATACAATCGTTGTTGAAGTCTTTCAATCCTCTTCTGAGTTTAAGATGATGTTATCAATAGGGTTGGGAATTGAGTTAAGCAACTTTCAATCCTCTTCTGAGTTTAAGCCTAGATTCAGGTTTTTGTAATCCTTAATCGTGAATCTACTTTCAATCCTCTTCTGAGTTTAAGAAAACGTTCAAGGATTTAGAAGGTAAGAATGTGATACTCTTTCAATCCTCTTCTGAGTTTAAGCCAAAGAAAATGAGAGTAAGAAAAGGATACATAGGTCACCTTTCAATCCTCTTCTGAGTTTAAGTCATACTCCTTCATAATATTTAAAGCTTCATCTAACTTTCAATCCTCTTCTGAGTTTAAGTTTTTGGTTTTTTTAGAGAAAATAAAATGTTGAATTCATCTTTCAATCCTCTTCTGAGTTTAAGAGCCAATTACTGAATGTTTGCTGTACATTACCCATTCTTTCAATCCTCTTCTGAGTTTAAGAATAGCAGAAGGGGAAAGTATAATAGCAAAAACTTATCCCTTTCAATCCTCTTCTGAGTTTAAGGGAAAAGCCTAAAACTGTGGAAAACAAAGTAGAAACTTTCAATCCTCTTCTGAGTTTAAGTGATAATAAATATGTTATAGTGATACATCTATGGACTTTCAATCCTCTTCTGAGTTTAAGAAGAACTTGGTAAAAACATATACAATGTAATATTACTATTCTTTCAATCCTCTTCTGAGTTTAAGTATGGTATACTCTGCACGTGTATTAAGAGATGAAACATCTTTCAATCCTCTTCTGAGTTTAAGAATACGTTCACTTGAATATCTATCAATGTCATATTTCTTCTCTTTCAATCCTCTTCTGAGTTTAAGTAAAGAGCAAGGTGGTAAAATGAGTAAAGAAGAAGAAATAACTTTCAATCCTCTTCTGAGTTTAAGTGAGTATGGTGCCTACTTGAATCGTACCTGCTACAACACCTTTCAATCCTCTTCTGAGTTTAAGACTAGCTGAGAACCAGCTGGAGCGTTCGCTGGAATTGCTTTCAATCCTCTTCTGAGTTTAAGCTTGATAAACATGTCCGTATTTGAACAAGGTCCTATTTTGCTTTCAATCCTCTTCTGAGTTTAAGATAACGAGGATTTCAGTAGACTAGTAAGTGAATTAATAAACTTTCAATCCTCTTCTGAGTTTAAGTTATAATTTTGTTTACTGTGTCAACTACTATTTTCGCCTTTCAATCCTCTTCTGAGTTTAAGACAAACTGAACAAAGAATACAATTGGAAAATATGGCTTTCAATCCTCTTCTGAGTTTAAGAACCTTTGTTGCTAGTAGCTCATCACAATCAGGTCCTTTCAATCCTCTTCTGAGTTTAAGATTCTAAGCGAAATAGAGAAAATTCCAGCAACTGAACCCTTTCAATCCTCTTCTGAGTTTAAGTCCAAACAGCGTTTTGGTAATCACAATAAGGACATTCTTTCAATCCTCTTCTGAGTTTAAGCACATTTAAATATTTTTCATCAACCTCAATTTCAAAAAATCTTTCAATCCTCTTCTGAGTTTAAGAAGCTAAACTTAAATATTTTTTTTTCTTTATTTTTTTACTTTCAATCCTCTTCTGAGTTTAAGGAGATGCTAAGTTTAATGGAAATATGTTTTCTTTAACCCCTTTCAATCCTCTTCTGAGTTTAAGAGATAATCATTAACAATATCTGTTAAATTTATCCAACTCTTTCAATCCTCTTCTGAGTTTAAGACAACAAACAGGAGGGGGAGGAGCTGGAGGTGGGGCCGGACTTTCAATCCTCTTCTGAGTTTAAGTGTAGTATGTAATATGAGGAACGTAAACGTAAAACGCAGCTTTCAATCCTCTTCTGAGTTTAAGAAAGTATTCAGGTTTAGATTCTCCCCAAGATTGCAAATCTTTCAATCCTCTTCTGAGTTTAAGATGAAAATTGATGAAGGAGATTATGTTGAAATAAAAATACTTTCAATCCTCTTCTGAGTTTAAGTAATCCTTTGGTAGGGCTAGCAACAAGTCTCATAATAACCTTTCAATCCTCTTCTGAGTTTAAGTGGAAATCTTTAGCTAAAACTCCAATAAACCAAACAATGCTTTCAATCCTCTTCTGAGTTTAAGTAATTTACTCATAATGAGTATAATCGATAGATTTACTTTCAATCCTCTTCTGAGTTTAAGATTAAACTAGGTTTAGTAGCAGCAGGTGGTTACGTTCTTTCAATCCTCTTCTGAGTTTAAGGTAAAAAAGTTCCAGCATGGGTTGATGTCCTAATATACTTTCAATCCTCTTCTGAGTTTAAGCTTTTTTCTCCTGTATACCAAACCAAGAAGCTACGTACTTTCAATCCTCTTCTGAGTTTAAGCTGAACTAGATATTTGGTTTGGATTACAATCTCCGCTCTTTCAATCCTCTTCTGAGTTTAAGGTAACGTATTGGGCATATTTGCATGAAATTCCTTATCAATCTTTCAATCCTCTTCTGAGTTTAAGGTTAAAGCGTAGCTGATAGGTTGAGATATTCCTGCACCACTTTCAATCCTCTTCTGAGTTTAAGCCAAAACTGTAAAGTATCTGAAGGAGAAACTTGCAACTTTCAATCCTCTTCTGAGTTTAAGAGTAAAGAAAGAATCGAATTGGAGAAAAAGACTGCACCTTTCAATCCTCTTCTGAGTTTAAGTTGTAAGCTGGAGTTACGTAAACGTTCTGACCGTCCCTAAACTTTCAATCCTCTTCTGAGTTTAAGTGAGGTAGTTGAAGTTAAACCAAAGCCTGCGTTAATCTTTCAATCCTCTTCTGAGTTTAAGATTTTAGACCCTGATCCTGCAAGAAGGAGAAGGAGACATCTTTCAATCCTCTTCTGAGTTTAAGGGCCGGCCTAAGCGAAACAAACATTTTATTTCACTTTTTTCTTTCAATCCTCTTCTGAGTTTAAGAGAAATAGGATTATTATTTATTATGGCACCAGCTTCTAAACTTTCAATCCTCTTCTGAGTTTAAGGCTAGCCAATTACGGTCAAGCGTGGATTTAAGGCTGCGCTTTCAATCCTCTTCTGAGTTTAAGGTTAGCCAACGTTTTTATTGCTAGCATTCTAACTTGTTCCTTTCAATCCTCTTCTGAGTTTAAGTTGCTCACAATACGGCATTATTTCTCTAAAAGCATACTCTTTCAATCCTCTTCTGAGTTTAAGAGCTATTACATCTGGCTTTAAAGTAACTTCAGTTGTTTTCTTTCAATCCTCTTCTGAGTTTAAGATACGTGTAAGGCCGGCCAAAGAAGAACCTCAAAAAGTACTTTCAATCCTCTTCTGAGTTTAAGCCTAAACTAGTAAAATATCAGGCCGGCCATAACGACTTTCAATCCTCTTCTGAGTTTAAGGTTAAAAATGGAAAATATTGATTTGTTGAAGTACTCTTTCAATCCTCTTCTGAGTTTAAGCCTAAAGGTTTATATTCTAATTGTTCTATATTTTCTCTTTCAATCCTCTTCTGAGTTTAAGTTGCAATAAAACCGAAAACGTTGAATAAAGCAATAACACTTTCAATCCTCTTCTGAGTTTAAGCATGAACAATTATTGCATGTTCATCCTTACTGCGACGCTTTCAATCCTCTTCTGAGTTTAAGCTGCAGCCCCTCCGCCAGTAATTCCACCATCGCTTTTCTTTCAATCCTCTTCTGAGTTTAAGCCGGGTGAATTTCATTGTATTAAATGTGAATATACTACCTTTCAATCCTCTTCTGAGTTTAAGCGTAACGATTCATCAACATTCTGTCCACGATGTGGTACTTTCAATCCTCTTCTGAGTTTAAGATGTAAATATTGTCAAAAAGAGTATTTAAAGTTTCAAGAACTTTCAATCCTCTTCTGAGTTTAAGTTTCTTTTCCTCTTCACTCAGCTGCTTAATTAAATCTCTTTCAATCCTCTTCTGAGTTTAAGGAGAACGAGAGTTTTTGATGCTAGTGATTGGAATGACTTTCAATCCTCTTCTGAGTTTAAGTGGCCGCCATAACCTACATTATAAGTTATTAATAATTTAGGCAGTAAATACTATTTATCAATTCACTTTCAATCCTCTTCTGAGTTTAAGAAGATTAGTGAGAATGAATACATTCCATTCTTTGATTTCTTTCAATCCTCTTCTGAGTTTAAGAAAGAACAGAGAACAGAATTGTGGTTGAATTTATAAGAATCTTTCAATCCTCTTCTGAGTTTAAGTTCCTTATCATTATTGAATTTGGATTACAGGGATTTCATCTTTCAATCCTCTTCTGAGTTTAAGGGAAAGAAAGTAAGAGTAAAGCTGGTTAAGAAAAAGCTTTCAATCCTCTTCTGAGTTTAAGTTAACTGCAATCCCATCACGCTAATAATTGATATGATATCTTTCAATCCTCTTCTGAGTTTAAGATACTGGTTATATTCTCATAGAATACCTTATCAGTCTTTCAATCCTCTTCTGAGTTTAAGTTTTCAAAGTCATCCCAATGACTTTCCTCGAATGCTCTTTCAATCCTCTTCTGAGTTTAAGCCTTAATACATTTGGTGGCTGACCTGATATGTTCTTCTTTCAATCCTCTTCTGAGTTTAAGTAGCAAAGGTTGCGTACGAATATGAGAAAGTATCTGTTAGCTTTCAATCCTCTTCTGAGTTTAAGTACCTGCAACTTCAACGATAACGGGCGTGTTCATAACAGCCTTTCAATCCTCTTCTGAGTTTAAGTCATTTAACCCCCTCCCTCCCCCCTCCCTAATCCCTTTCAATCCTCTTCTGAGTTTAAGTAGATGAACTGGGAGAAATATTCATGCGATTAATAGAATACTTTCAATCCTCTTCTGAGTTTAAGTATTTTACGCTTATGCTTTTCATTTCCTCTTTTACCTTTCAATCCTCTTCTGAGTTTAAGAGAGAAAGTTTTTATATCATCTCGTTTATTAAAAAGGTCTTTCAATCCTCTTCTGAGTTTAAGAGCATTATAGCAATGCTGGATATGAAAAATATGTTTACTTTCAATCCTCTTCTGAGTTTAAGTGGTATTTTCAGGTCTGCAATACTTAGCTATCTGGTCTCTTTCAATCCTCTTCTGAGTTTAAGAGAAAGATTTGCTGAAGATTTGGAGAAATTGATATGAACTTTCAATCCTCTTCTGAGTTTAAGTTTTTTTTTTTGCACACACACGCACACAAACTTTTATGTAACTTTCAATCCTCTTCTGAGTTTAAGCTGATCCTAGGACCATTAACAAATATCTTAATTTAGCATCTTTCAATCCTCTTCTGAGTTTAAGAATCCCACCCGAGGCTATTCAATTATGTAAGGCGGCCCTCTTTCAATCCTCTTCTGAGTTTAAGCAGTGTGAACATACTTTGTTCGTTTTTTCAGACATACCTTTCAATCCTATTCTGAGTTTAAGCTATAAATTCCATAGTCTTGAGTTTTATCCTGCTAATTTACTTTCAATCCTCTTCTGAGTTTAAGAAACCACCTACTACACCACCATCAACAGGCGGAGGACCTCTTTCAATCCTCTTCTGAGTTTAAGTGTCCGCCCTTAAAAACATAAATACATTCATAAAGATAGTCTTTCAATCCTCTTCTGAGTTTAAGGGTCCACCAGTAATCCTTAACATAATTTGCGTTTACTTCTTTCAATCCTCTTCTGAGTTTAAGTCCAGAAGATGTAATTCCTCTTCAGGGTATAATAGTCTTTCAATCCTCTTCTGAGTTTAAGAATTCCAATTGTTCACTCTTTTCGTTGAACAATTGCTTTCTTTCAATCCTCTTCTGAGTTTAAGGGATTCTTTTTTCTAGCTACTTCCTCACCGTATTCTACCTTTCAATCCTCTTCTGAGTTTAAGAAATGAACTAAGCAAGATTGATGAACTTGATGAATTCATCTTTCAATCCTCTTCTGAGTTTAAGAGGTATTGAGCAGGTGGCGGAGTAGGAGGCGGAACAACACTTTCAATCCTCTTCTGAGTTTAAGGGTTTGAATATTATGTTGTTAAACCGAATGAAACTTTGTTGCTTTCAATCCTCTTCTGAGTTTAAGTGGACAAGGTGAGCTGGATATTTACAGCTGGGGGGCTTTCAATCCTCTTCTGAGTTTAAGAAGGTCAACCCTCTTTTCGAAAACCCCTTCATTAAGTCTTTCAATCCTCTTCTGAGTTTAAGCCAGGCTTGAATAGTTCCTTATCATCTATCTTACTCCTACCTTTCAATCCTCTTCTGAGTTTAAGAATAGAGGAAATAGAAGCAATAATTAATGAGTATGAACTTTCAATCCTCTTCTGAGTTTAAGTGAAAATGAGCCTGACTTAACTTTATTTAATCAAGTATTGAACTTTCAATCCTCTTCTGAGTTTAAGATTATAAATTAAATATAATAAACAAAATAAATTTAAATAAGCTTTCAATCCTCTTCTGAGTTTAAGGGTAATTGGCTACACATTGAACATAATATAATAGACGTCTTTCAATCCTCTTCTGAGTTTAAGGCATGTAGCCCATAAAACTCATAAGTGGCAAGGAATCTTTCAATCCTCTTCTGAGTTTAAGCTACTTACTGTGACAGTTACTGTACTGCCTGATATACTTCTTTCAATCCTCTTCTGAGTTTAAGATACCAAGCAATTGAGAAAGTAATTTTGCAGTTACTTCACTTTCAATCCTCTTCTGAGTTTAAGTGCTATTTTATATTTAATATATTTTAGGTAGAATAGGCTTTCAATCCTCTTCTGAGTTTAAGAAATTTCAACATCCCCTCCCTCCCACCTAAAAAGAAAACTTTCAATCCTCTTCTGAGTTTAAGATCATCATCGCTTGTCGCTACATGGAATGCATTTAAGCGTCTTTCAATCCTCTTCTGAGTTTAAGATAAGTCTCTATAAGGTGATATCTTTGCTATTAAGTCCTTTCAATCCTCTTCTGAGTTTAAGTCTTTTTCCAAATCTTCGCTAACACCACTTGAATTCTGTCTTTCAATCCTCTTCTGAGTTTAAGAGTTGATTTTTTAAAATTGGACATGTCAACCCCAAATACTTTCAATCCTCTTCTGAGTTTAAGATGTGCTGGAGCTGTGATGGCCATGCTTCCTGCAGATGCTTTCAATCCTCTTCTGAGTTTAAGTTGCTTCACCAACAAGTCAAGGTGTTTTGCGAATATTTAGCTTTCAATCCTCTTCTGAGTTTAAGATTTATTATTTTCTTATGGAAAAATTTTTAATTAGTTTCTTTCAATCCTCTTCTGAGTTTAAGCCCCAATATTTCCTATCCAACGTCATTTCACCTTGCCCTAGTCTTTCAATCCTCTTCTGAGTTTAAGACGAGCGAATTAACCCTGATATAAGAAGAAAACTACGCTTTCAATCCTCTTCTGAGTTTAAGCAAGCAGTCGAATTCAGAGGTATAGATAAAATGTCTACTTTCAATCCTCTTCTGAGTTTAAGTAACGCTTTGCAGAACAATTATACTTTGCAAATTCCTTTCAATCCTCTTCTGAGTTTAAGACAACTTAGAAATTTGAGATAATAAGGCCTGTAGTATATCTTTCAATCCTCTTCTGAGTTTAAGAAATACCATTAGATAGCAGTAGACAAGCAATTATCCCTTTCAATCCTCTTCTGAGTTTAAGTTAAAGGGGAAAAAATTACGCAATAAATTTTATTGCCTTTCAATCCTCTTCTGAGTTTAAGAATAAAGCCTAGCCATCGATATTTTTTAGGTAAAAATTTTTCAATCCTCTTCTGAGTTTAAGTCTTTCAAGCGCATCAGGTATGTTTTATAATTGGATCTTTCAATCCTCTTCTGAGTTTAAGCAAACACATTATACTACTCTTTCAGGATTCCGAGACCTCTTTCAATCCTCTTCTGAGTTTAAGATCCTCAAGCAGGAAGACACTGCGACGCAGGACTTGAACTTTCAATCCTCTTCTGAGTTTAAGAGAGAACGCGGAGCTGAAGAGGGAGAATGAAAAATTAACTTTCAATCCTCTTCTGAGTTTAAGTCTTTCAAGCGCATCAGGTATGTTTTATAATTGGATCTTTCAATCCTCTTCTGAGTTTAAGTTGTAATTAAAAAAGTAACTAACTATGAAGACGGTATCTTTCAATCCTCTTCTGAGTTTAAGTTGTAATTAAAAAAGTAACTAACTATGAAGACGGTATCTTTCAATCCTCTTCTGAGTTTAAGAGAACAATTTCAAATTTGTGCAGATGAGTATGCCAACTTTCAATCCTCTTCTGAGTTTAAGCAAAATGATTTGGGGGAGAAAAGAGCAGATAAAGTATTACTTTCAATCCTCTTCTGAGTTTAAGTGGTCAAGAAGAAGTTGGTGTATGTGAAGAACATAAACCTTTCAATCCTCTTCTGAGTTTAAGATCTAGCTGTTGTTTTAATTTTGTAATCTCATCGATAACTTTCAATCCTCTTCTGAGTTTAAGCAATCTACCAAAGAGGCTCAGAGATTTTTGGATGAAATCTTTCAATCCTCTTCTGAGTTTAAGGAAGAAGTGACAAAATTACGGGAAGAAGTAAAAAAGAGACTTTCAATCCTCTTCTGAGTTTAAGTAACAAAAAGGATGCACAATTCATTTTCTATATAGTATTCTTTCAATCCTCTTCTGAGTTTAAGCATTACAAACTTTCCTCTCTTCCATCCCCACAAATCACCTTTCAATCCTCTTCTGAGTTTAAGATGCTAGTCAACTCAAAATCTCAGATAAGGAATTACACTTTCAATCCTCTTCTGAGTTTAAGAAAATAGCCCTAAAACAAAAAGCTAAAACAAAAAACTTTCAATCCTCTTCTGAGTTTAAGTAAAACTAGGTATAATATTACCTTCTAATACTATATCTTTCAATCCTCTTCTGAGTTTAAGATAGAAAAGCAGTATTATCCATTATTACAGTTAATAACTTTCAATCCTCTTCTGAGTTTAAGCAGAGCTAAAGGAAGGCGATGTAGTAAAGGTAATAACCTTTCAATCCTCTTCTGAGTTTAAGCTGTTATTAATATGCCTTTCGCTCCAGCGGTGATAAAACTTTCAATCCTCTTCTGAGTTTAAGATGTTTGATGGCTTTTATCCTGATGACGACTATCTACCTTTCAATCCTCTTCTGAGTTTAAGCTCGGTATCAAAGTTTTATTGACTTAGTAATTGAGAGTACTTTCAATCCTCTTCTGAGTTTAAGTATTCAAGTGAACGTATTTAAATACAGGAAAGCAAAAACTTTCAATCCTCTTCTGAGTTTAAGAGACGTATGATGCCCTAGCAAATAAGGCAAAAAGAGGGCTTTCAATCCTCTTCTGAGTTTAAGATTTATGCTATGTTAACTTAAAACCTAATGGTATATTCTTTCAATCCTCTTCTGAGTTTAAGAAATTGTTTAGAAGAAAATGAAATCGCATTATTTTGACTTCTTTCAATCCTCTTCTGAGTTTAAGATTATATTTGCAATCCTGATATTACATAGTATCCGTTTCTTTCAATCCTCTTCTGAGTTTAAGATAAGAATACGAATTTAGGAAAAGAAGTATGAAAAAAGTACTTTCAATCCTCTTCTGAGTTTAAGTAAAGAAGCTTGAAAACAATTTAATTCGGATTCAGTACTTTCAATCCTCTTCTGAGTTTAAGATAATTTAACATTAATTTTTAAATAAGTGAATTTACTTTCAATCCTCTTCTGAGTTTAAGTTTAAACCAAATATACAATACTAATACTTCCGGATCTTTCAATCCTCTTCTGAGTTTAAGTTGTATTAATACTTACACCACTACCTAATATACTTACCTTTCAATCCTCTTCTGAGTTTAAGTCAATAAACAAGTTCTCTTTAATTAAAGTATCCCAACTTTCAATCCTCTTCTGAGTTTAAGTTATGAAGATGATGAGTTGACCATAGAATATAAACCTACTTTCAATCCTCTTCTGAGTTTAAGAATATAGTTGAAGCAGTATGTTCTCAAGCAGGTGTTCCACTTTCAATCCTCTTCTGAGTTTAAGTGGCCGCCTCAGTTATTGCTACTAATACTGCCATTTTTCTTTCAATCCTCTTCTGAGTTTAAGTGACCTAAATTCGCTAAGAAAAAAAGCCCTGGATCCTGTCTTTCAATCCTCTTCTGAGTTTAAGGGTAGTGAAAGCATTGCTAAGTATATTACTCTGTAAATTCTTTCAATCCTCTTCTGAGTTTAAGCTCCAAAGCTTTGCTAGCTTTTTCATCTAGCTGAATATCTTTCAATCCTCTTCTGAGTTTAAGTTCATATTGGGTTCTAAATTCATATCTTCCTCAAATTATCTTTCAATCCTCTTCTGAGTTTAAGGATGCATAGAATAGACTAATGATTAGACCTAAAAAGTCTTTCAATCCTCTTCTGAGTTTAAGTCTAAAGCTTTATCTTACTTGGTAAAATACAGTATTAACTTTCAATCCTCTTCTGAGTTTAAGTTGCAGAAATATCAAGTGACATTATGGATGCGATAGCTAATGATATAAATCTTTCAATCCTCTTCTGAGTTTAAGATAGCATACCATGAAGCAAAAAACTACCACAATACACTTTCAATCCTCTTCTGAGTTTAAGAGAATGGGATGCAGATGAGAGATATTGCTTAGTAGCAAACTTTCAATCCTCTTCTGAGTTTAAGGAGGAACAGGAATACTTTGAAAAACTACAAAAATTCTTCTTTCAATCCTCTTCTGAGTTTAAGTTTATAGGGTTAGTTATATTGGAATTATACGAAAATGACTTTCAATCCTCTTCTGAGTTTAAGCTTCTCAGATAATCGAGTTTGATGATGCGGATAATCTTTCAATCCTCTTCTGAGTTTAAGCATTAGGAATAGGAGCGCGTGTTGAAATATCTATGACTCTTTCAATCCTCTTCTGAGTTTAAGAATAACCAACATTAAAGGTATCCACTTAAGCACTTTAACTTTCAATCCTCTTCTGAGTTTAAGGTGGGATTAGCAACTTCACTTATCATAACTGATATTCTTTTACTTTCAATCCTCTTCTGAGTTTAAGCTTGATAAGGATACGGTAGAAACATTAAAAAGATCTAACTTTCAATCCTCTTCTGAGTTTAAGGAGAAGAAGTTCCATGTATACAACCTCTTCCTGTATCCTCACTTTCAATCCTCTTCTGAGTTTAAGTGCGTGATAGTAGTAGGAGAAACTTGATCTGGAGGTAACTTTCAATCCTCTTCTGAGTTTAAGACAATATTATTTCGTGAAAGAAGAGAAAGATTTTGGAATCTTTCAATCCTCTTCTGAGTTTAAGGTATTACCTAAAATAAAAAGGTTAATTAAATCATATCATAACTTTCAATCCTCTTCTGAGTTTAAGTTTTAACAGCTATCAATACGGAACTTTCGTATATAATATCTTTCAATCCTCTTCTGAGTTTAAGTGTAGCAATATATCCTTCATCCTTTAACTGTTTCAGAAAACTTTCAATCCTCTTCTGAGTTTAAGATAAGTAAAAATTAATGACGTTAAAACTATAAATAATTTACTTTCAATCCTCTTCTGAGTTTAAGGTGAATATTCATGCGTTATCAAACATAAAACATTTTTAACACTTTCAATCCTCTTCTGAGTTTAAGCTATAATGAGTATGGTATGATAGAAAAAAGTATAACTTTCAATCCTCTTCTGAGTTTAAGGATTAGTCGGGGCCATAGATGTGGCCCAAATTTCAGCCTTTCAATCCTCTTCTGAGTTTAAGAGCTTTTGCCATGCTTCAGCAATCACTTTAACCATTTCGCTTTCAATCCTCTTCTGAGTTTAAGAAACTTTTAAGGATAAAAGAGAAAATAGTTTAGCCACTTTCAATCCTCTTCTGAGTTTAAGTAAGCATTAAACATTTAGGAGGCAAATCAACATAAGCTCTTTCAATCCTCTTCTGAGTTTAAGCTCACTTCCACAATTCAAAGTTCAGGTTCACAGTATAACTTTCAATCCTCTTCTGAGTTTAAGCAGGTCAGCAAATAAAAAGGCCGGCCAAGAAAAAAGGGACTTTCAATCCTCTTCTGAGTTTAAGTAAAGATTTCGCCAAGAATTAAGGATATAAAGATGCTTAACTTTCAATCCTCTTCTGAGTTTAAGATAAATAATCATGATTAAAGGCCGCCAGCTGATCATCTTTCAATCCTCTTCTGAGTTTAAGGTTACAACGAATGGAGATAGCGGTGCTAATCCCTTCTTTCAATCCTCTTCTGAGTTTAAGATTCAGGAGGAGCTAGGGATGAAAATCAAAATCATGAATGCTTTCAATCCTCTTCTGAGTTTAAGTCTACCTTTGGGGAACTACTTGAAAAACGTTCCCCTTGGGTCTTTCAATCCTCTTCTGAGTTTAAGTAAGTCTAATACATTTGTAGCTCCCTTTGTTAATGCTCTTTCAATCCTCTTCTGAGTTTAAGGAAAGCGGTTTGACTTATTTCATGAACAAAGGATGTCTTCTTTCAATCCTCTTCTGAGTTTAAGACAAAATCTGAACAAGAACAATTTAAAAATCAATTCTTTCAATCCTCTTCTGAGTTTAAGAGTTGTGTTGGAGTGAAGGAATTATAGGAGCATTGAATCACTTTCAATCCTCTTCTGAGTTTAAGATAAACGCAAAAAAGCATACGTATGTAAAAAATGCAAAAAGCTTTCAATCCTCTTCTGAGTTTAAGTACCACTTTGTTGTTCTTCCTCAAATAACGCTTTTACTCTTTCAATCCTCTTCTGAGTTTAAGTGTGATACTTGAGAATTCCACTTAGGCTCATTATCCCTCTTTCAATCCTCTTCTGAGTTTAAGTGCTAAGTTGTTAGGAATAGAACTGCCTGAAAAACTAACTTTCAATCCTCTTCTGAGTTTAAGACCTGTCGCATCAATTACCATTTCTTCTTTCCATACTTTCAATCCTCTTCTGAGTTTAAGAAATGTAAAATAGGAGGAACTTATGACGGTAAAGTCGTAAACTTTCAATCCTCTTCTGAGTTTAAGAATTTATACGGTATGCTTGGTAATATAAACGCTAGTACACTTTCAATCCTCTTCTGAGTTTAAGAAGGAAAACAAGTTATTGTTAACAAAGCTACTGTATATATCTTTCAATCCTCTTCTGAGTTTAAGTGGCGAAAGGAATTGAACAAAAACCTAAAGAGGAAGTAATCTTTCAATCCTCTTCTGAGTTTAAGGTATTATTTGTTATCGTATGCGTTGAATTTGTAGGAATCTTTCAATCCTCTTCTGAGTTTAAGAATTAATCAAATACTTTATAGAACATGAGTGAGAAAGAACTTTCAATCCTCTTCTGAGTTTAAGCAGAGCTTAAGGATAAGTTGAAAGAATTAGTTGAGGCTCCTTTCAATCCTCTTCTGAGTTTAAGAATATTCAATTGGTTTTATTTCAGCCATAATTGCAAATTCTTTCAATCCTCTTCTGAGTTTAAGCCGACCCCTAACCTTT
>Ga0081529_113829_pt1 | contig 27661 bp, 32 predicted proteins | sample EchGeymetagenome_FD_71012 | JGI IMG/M metagenome (GOLD analysis project Ga0081529, IMG submission 71012) | Ferrous microbial mat and aquatic microbial communities from Echinus Geyser, Yellowstone National Park, USA - transect B T=78-80 C v2... ...
TTCTTCTTGGGGTAAGAAGTTGCCAACTGTTCCGTTAGGCTCTTTCCTTATGTTTGCCCACGTAACTTGAGTTAGTATCCACCTTAAGTAACTGCTTCCTTGCTTTGTTATCGGTCCATGGTACACTTTATTTCCTGATGAGCGGGTTGATGGAGCTAAGCCTGCGTACGAAACCAAATGCCCTGAGTCTGGAAACCTGTTTATGTCCCCTATTTCGCTGATTATGAAAAGCGCAGAGTAGAACGATATTCCTGGAATGCTCATCAAAAGCTTTGCATCTTCATTGTCATTTGCAATCTCTTATTCTATTAGATATGTTATCTATTTCCTTGTTCAACACTTTAAGGACGTTTAGGTAGCCGTTTATCTTGTAATCGTTCAGCTCTCTTAATGCTTTAATATATTCTTTTGTGAAAGGATATGCATTGATCTTTATGTTGTACATCAGCAAATGAGCGTGTATTCTGTTCTTTATTATTGACCTAACTCTTACAAGGCTTGCCCTGTGCTATCTCCCTTAGCTGCATCAATTCCATAGGAGGTATGTAGCTTTCCGCTATATATCCTCCCATTAGCAGGTTTGCAAGCGTAAGAGAATCTACCTTATCTGTCTTTACCTTTGATTCAGCTATTGCCTTAGTCTTTAGCGGGTTTGATAAGGTAACGTTGTGTCTTTCAGATAATATCTTATATGCCCAGTACCATGTTAAAGAGCTATTGCTATATCCGATCCAAATGGTATTGAGTCTGAAAAGTTTCTTAGGCTATCTGGTTCAGACTTTATTTTTACTTCATTTAACACAGTGCCATTTTCATCCATTACAGTTGCATTTATAGTTGCCTTATGAAGATCCAATCCAATCTACATGTGTTTTATGTCAACTGATTTCCTAATATCCTTAATCCTGCTCACATATTACTAGTTCACTGTAAAACTCTGCTATGTACAAAAACCCCACAATTAGAATCATGGTAGATCATCCTTAATCAACAGATATCTTAAGTTCCCCTCGTTCACCAGTTCTTAGGATCGCAACAATCTCCCGCGGCAGATCTATGGCGGCAGCGGAGCTTCTTATTGCCAACGTTCTCTCAGATATAAACTCGCTTTTTCTTATTACTATATCTGTTGGGTGAGACAACGAAAGATCCCTGTGACCATAACCGAAAAAGGAAAAACTAAAACTCCCAACGCTAATCAAGAAATCTATTCTATTATTTTTTCTAATTTTATTCTTTATTTCATCTGGCAGGTCATAAACACTTGCTGAACTATTCACTCCAATTATACAGTCGCCCCTTAAAGTTAGATGGGGTTCCTTGGTTATTTCTAAGGTAGTTTTATGTCGTGCTGTAACATTCGGATGACCTTGAAATTTAACTATATATTCCATTTTTAAGCCTTAAAAAGCAGATCTGTAAGATCTAAAAGCATTTTATTGTATTTATTTTGCGGGAACTCTCTTAAATATTTAAGTGCATCGTTATAACTTTTTTCTACTATTTCATTTAAAGATTTTTGTTCTTCGGGTTTTAGTCTGTTTATAAGCTCATTAAAGAAATGTTTTTTGTCCTTAATATCGTCTTTTATTTGATAAATGATTCCTAAATTTTCTCCAAAATAATAGGCTTTTTCTGTAAATTGTGGTGACTTTGAAAGAAGCGCTCCAAGCTTGGCTGCAGCCCCAAACAACGATGCCGTCTTATAATTTATAACGTGAAGATACTCTTTTAAGCTAACGTTTTCTTTCTTGTTAAAAAGGGCTAACTCTTCTAATTCACCTTCGCTCATTTTTATGCTTGCCTTGGCTAGTGTATTAATAGCCTCGGGTATCTTATATTGATTTATTAAATCTATAATAACTCCAAATATATAATCAGTAACTAAGAGCGCATTATCATATCCATAAATTTTATAAAAAGGAACATGATCTCTTCTAGTTTCTTCTTTATCTATAAAATCGTCGTGAATTAAAGAAAGATTGTGCATGAGCTCAATTGAAAAGCTTGCGTACGAAACATCAAAACCCTCTCCAAGATTTTTGTTAATTAAAACCAGTATAAGAGGTCTAAGCCGTTTTCCGCCACCAACTGCATAATTGATCATTTTAATTAAAAACTCGTTATCATAAGAGTCTAAAACCCTCTTAAATTCGTCATCAAAATTAGGCATAACGTTAGAAATCATCTCGTTAAAAACGGCCTCAATCTGCATGCTTTTGCACCTGATCAAAGAAAGCAAAAACGTATTTTTAAGCATTATAATTATTTTAAATCACAGTTACCTTTATTTGAGTGGTGTTCTTTAAAGTAAGTCTGACATCCTCACCGCCTTAAAAGGCGATGGTTCCGAGGTCTCAGGCGTTACACCCCTTTAACGGGTGCTATTGAGCTGTATAAAAAAGAGCGAACATAAAGCCTTTATTATCGGTTCTGGCTTAATGGGTTCATCTCCGCCGCAAGCGGCGAAGCTTTCAGCTTTTGCAAAATGTTGGTTTTAACTTTTTGGGGTTAAGGGGCGAAAGTCCCCTTCCGCGAGGTAGGGGATGGATAGCCCCTTACAGAAATGTTTTTATATAAAGAAATTTTTATATTATTGATGCCCAAATGGGCTTTGCCTGTGGAACGCAGGCGAGACGCCCGGGGATGAAAACGCCTCTGCGATAGTGGAATACTTGAAAAGTATTCCGCACGTAAGCGTTTCGATGAACTGGGAAGCCCTGTCCGTAAGGTCAGGGCAGTTCACTAAAGCAAATATAGTTAAAGCTAAATTAAACTGTGAATAAATAATACCATGCTTTCAAAAGAAAAAAGGACTTTAGTTGCTGAAATTATGCGAAGAGGAGGCACTCTTTTAGCTGAACCTTGTCCAAAATGTGGGGGGATAATGCTTAAGTATAAAGGGAAAACTTTTTGCCCAAACTGCGACAACATAAAAAACATAGAAGAACTTGAGGGTAAAAGCGAAACAAAACCAACAGACCTTCAAGAAATAGACGATCTGCTTTTACGCAGACTTTTAAACGTTCTTAAGCAACAACCAGACGACGAGAAAACCTCAATTATAGTGCTAAATTATATAAATGCCTTGAAAACTTTGAGGGAAATGAAAAATAAAAATGAAAGTTGAAATATTAAGGCTTTTTCACAGATCGGAAAGGGATAAAAGGGTAACCACACATTGCGGGCTTGTAGGAAGAGCCTTCGGCGCCTCAGGCATGTATGTTTACGGTGATAAAGACGAAAAAGTTTTATTATCAATACAAAAAGTGAACGAAAAATGGGGTGGCAATTTTTTTGTGGAGTTCGTTGATAACTGGAAGAATCTTATTAAAAAATCAAAGGAGGATGGCAAACTCATAATCAATCTTACGATGTACGGTATTCCATTACCAAAGGTTTTAGAAGAAATACAGAGCATAAATAAGGATATTTTAGTTATAATAGGCTCTGAAAAAGTACCTTTAGACGTATACCTTCTTTCTGACTACAACATATCCATAGGGAATCAACCTCACTCAGAAATAGCAGCCTTGGCAATTTTTTTGGATCGTATCTTTAATGGTTCTGAATTTTACAGTGAATTCAAAGACGCAAAGTTAAAGATTGTACCACAGGAAAAAGGCAAAAAGATAATTCAGCTAAAAAAAAGTGATTTTAAATAGCTAAAAACGGCGGACGGTATAGCTTCTGCAACCTTTAATGCTAACAGTGGGTCCTCCAGTACTCTTCTTATAAATTTTGAATGGAAATCAAATTCATCGTCAATAAAACTAGCATCCTTCTTATGTAAAGCCTCTACAATTTTATAGATGGCTGAGTCGTTTAACGCATCGTAGACATCTTTTATTTTAACCTGATTTATAAGGTCTTTCCCGGGCCCTCGTTCGTAGTATTCTTCATTATATTTATCTAGAGCATCTTCCGCAGCCAGTTTTCCAGCTATTTTTCCTCCAATTCCTCCAAAAATTATACCCCCTCCAGTAGTAGGTTTGGTTTGTCCACCTGCGTCCCCTATAAGAACGTAGTCATTTGTGTTATTTTTAAACACGGGCCCTCCGTTTATTAAATACGAACTCATGATTTTTATTGGTTCACCTTTTAAATCAAGATTATTAAGGATCTTTTTAGCAACTAACAATGCAATTTCCGGGCTTCCTGGAGCTCCAACTTTAGCAAGTCCTTCTTCATATGGTATATACCAGCCAAACATTTTTGGCATTAGCTCTTTATTTATGTAAACTGCAATACCATCATAATTTCCGTTCTTTAAAGCAACCATAAACTGAGTAGCTAGAATTTTTCCTTCTTTTTTAGGATAATAAGCACTTCCCCCAGCGTTAATAACATATTTAGCAAAGAGCTTTTTGCCTTTTATGTAAACTAAATTTACATTATTTTCTTTCTTATAAAACGCATAAGATCCTAAAACTATATCAGAACCTTCTTTTATGGCAAGGCTTGCAAGCTTTTTGTCTAAAAGCTGTCTATCTATTACAACTAAATTGCTCTTTTCAAAAGAAAAATCAAAAAATTGATCTTTAACAATAAAAGCACCTTTATCTATTTTCTTCTTGATTATGCTGTTATCATCGATCACTTTTTTTAACCCGCTTGTGCTTACGAGTCCGCCACAGTGCTCAGGAATTCCAACTTCTGTATCCTTTTCTACAACTAAGACGCTTTTTCCAGCGCGAGCTGCTTCTGCGGCAGCAAGCGAACCTGCTGGGCCCGCGCCGATCACTATAACTTCATAATTGTACGATGGGACCAACGTTACATAAGTTCATAGTCAGATTTATAAATATCGTGCATATTAACGAAAGCGGATGTCTTCACAAACCCAGGTTAGGGCAATAATTAGGATGGCAGGAAGGGACCTTAACGGTAATAAACCATTACTTGTTGCTTTAAGAGATATTAAAGGTCTAAATTTTACTTTAGCTTTAGCTATAATAAGAGCGCTTCGGCTTGATCCTTCGATAAGGTTAGGAAGGCTTAGTGACTCTCAACTTCAAACTCTTGAAAGGGCAATAATGAACCCCAAATCTCTCAACCTTCCAGGATGGTTGTTGAACAGAAGGAAGGATATAGAAACCGGACAGGACTCACATCTGCTTGAAAGCGACCTGATGCTGAAGATAAAAGATGATATCGAAAGAGAAAAACTCATGAACAGTTGGCGTGGATTTAGGCATTCGCTTGGCTTAAAAGTCAGAGGACAGAGGACACGTACAACTGGTAGGAAAGGCCTTACTGTTGGCGTTAGAAAGAAAGCTGTCCAGGCTGCTCAGCAAGCCGCTCAGCAACCGGCTCAGAAGGCGGCACCTGAAAAAGAAAAGGAGGGAAAGTAAATGGGAGATCCTAAAAAACCTAAGAAAACTTATACTACCCCGCGGAATCCATGGGATAAGGCAACTTTACAGCAAGAACTGATGCTAATAGGAGAATACGGTTTAAAGAACAAGAAAGAACTGTGGAAAGCTGCAACCATAATATCGAATATACGCAGGCAAGCCAGAATGCTTTTAGGCGCTCCCGAAGAGATAAGGAAGTCTAGAGAAAAAATGCTGATAAACAGGCTTTATGAAATGGGTCTTTTGGAAGAAGGAGAGCTTAACTTAGATAGTATACTTAATCTGACTGTAAAGGATCTATTAGAAAGGAGACTGCAGACAATGGTTTTCAAGAAAGGGTTAGCCAAAACAGTACATAACGCGAGACAGATTGTAACTCATAAAAAGATAATGGTAGGAGATAGAATAATAAACAGGCCAAGTTATCTGGTTACCAGGAAAGAGGAAGGTCTTATTAAGGTGAAAGAAGAATGAGCGAAGAAAAAACTTCTAAAGAAAAAACGGTTGAAAAAGAAGAGAGGCAAAACGAAACTACATCACAAAGTGTACAGCAAGAAGATAGATGGGGCATAGCACATATATACAGTAGCTTTAATAACACCATAGTTCACATCACAGATCTTTCAGGAGCTGAAACCATTGCGTTTAGCAGCGGTGGACAACACGTCAAGGCTGATAGGCTAGAAGGATCACCTTATGCAGCTATGAAGGCAGCGTCAGCAGCTGCGGCGGTTGCTAAGGAAAAGGGAATAACTGCGCTTCATATTTATGTTCGCGGCGAAGGAGGGACAGGTTCAAAAACGCCCGGTCCAGGAGCCCAGGCTGCAATCAGGGCTTTAGTTAGGGCCGGATTTAGAATTGGGAGGATCGAAGACGTAACGCCTATTCCACATGATAGTACAAGACCTCCAGGTGGTAGAAGAGGAAGGAGAACGTAAATGACGGTTGACGTTCTGGAAAAAGACAAATTAAATCTAACGATTAAAATTGAAGGATACCCATTAGATCTTATTAACGGTTTAAGAAGATATGCTATGTCAGAGGTTCCAACTCTTGCGGTTGAAGACGTAGTATTTATTGAAAACAGTTCGCTTGTTTATGATGAAATTATAGCCCATCGTTTGGGCTTAGTGCCTCTCAAAACACCTAAAAAATATTTGGAAATGGAAGATGCTCAGCTGATGCTAGTTCTCGATGCCAGTGCAGATGATTCGGTAAGAACCGTTTACTCAGGAGATTTAGTACCAGTAGAAGACAAAGAAGTGAAACCGGTGTCTAACGAAATACCCATAATAAAATTGGCACCAAAACAGAACATAAAGCTTGAAGCTTATGCAAGGCTTGGAAAAGGAAAAAAGCACAGCAAATATAGTCCGACTTCAAAATCAATTGTTAAACCAACTCCTATAATAAACATAAAGAACGCAAAAACCGATAAGGCAAAGCAAATAGTAGACTCTTGCCCTAGAAACGTTTTTGAGATTATAAATGGAAACCTTGTGGCTAAAAACCCATACGCTTGTACTTTTTGCGAAGAGTGTCTCAAGGTTGACAGAGAAAACCTAGAAATTTCAGAAAAGCCAGACAGTCACATTTTAAGTATTGAGAGTATAGGGCAGCTTGAAGCAAAAGACATAATCCTTGAGAGCGTAAATTTAATAATCAAAGATTTAGATGAGTTTAATAAGAGGTTAGAGGCTTTATGATAGAAAAAATGAAAACTTTAAAAGTAATTAAAAACGCTTATAGAGAAACAAGGAGACCTTTATGGAGGGCTGTGTATAAAGTGGGAGAAAAAAACGGTTCAAAACACGTTGTTAACATTTCCAAGTTAAACAGACTTGTCCCAGAAAACGCTTACGTTATAGTATTAGGAAAAGTTCTTGGTGGCGGATCTTTAACTAAAAAAATTCATGTTGGGGCATTCTCGTATTCAAAAGCGGGAAAAGAAAAAATAAATAAAGCGGGCGGAGAAGCCCTGTTAATTGATCAATTTGTTGAAAAGTATAAAGATCAGGGTGGTATAATAATTGTCAAATAATGAGACGATTTATATAGATGGATCTGGGCTCATAATGGGTAGACTTGCCAGTAAGATAGCCAAGCTGTTACTCGAGGGCAAAAAGGTTTATGTCGTTAATACAGAAAAGATTCTGATTTCAGGCGATAGACGTTCAATTATCGAAGAATGGAAAAGCAAGCTTGAAATAAACAGCCTTATAAACCCCAAGCACAATCCGATACACTATAGAAGACCTGACAGGATTTTTAGACGTGTTGTAAGAGGAATGCTTCCTTATAGACAATCTAAAGGCAGAACAGCATACAGAAACTTAACAGTAGTTCACGGAATTCCTGATGAGTTTAAATCTGTTAAGTTTTATAAACCAGAGGACGCGGTGGCAAAAGGCTTTCCAACAGATTATATAATGCTAGGAGAACTAGCTAAAGAGTTAGGGTGGAATGGAAATGTCAACTAAAGCAAAATTAAGAAAGATACACTCAGGATCTAGGAAAAAAGCAAAAGCTTTTGCAAGGATCGAGCCAGGAACAGGCGTAATAAGGTATAACGGAATGCTTTTGGAGACGCTTCCCGAGTATATTCAGTCTATAGTAAGCGTGCCGATAAAGTTAATAGGCGATAAAAGGTTTTCAGTTAACATAAGGATCAGAACAAGAGGCGGAGGGCCTATAGGACAAGCATATGCAGCAGCAATCGCTATTTCAAGATCTATAGTAGACTATTTTAAAGATGAAAAAGACTTAAAAGAAAAAATACTTAGCTACGATCGTCATCTGCTTATTGGCGATAAGAGACAGAAAGAGCCCAAAAAGTTTGGTGGACCTGGCGCTAGAAGAAGAGAACAGAAATCATACAGGTAAAAATTTCTATTTTTTAACGTATTATTTTATTTTAAACACAGCTTTACAAGAAAATTTAATAGGTTCTTCTTTAAAAAGTAAATCATGACAAGGAAAAAAAGAAGAGTAATTAAACCGTTTAAAAAAACGCTGCCTAAAATTCTCCGGTGTCCAAGGTGCGGAGCTATATCTGTAATAGTGAAAAAGCAGGATGACAAATGGGTTGTTGTCTGTGGCAGCTGCGGCTTAAGATATGAAAAGCCTGTTACATCACAAGAATACATAGACGTTTATAACGAATTCGTTGATGCTTTTAATGCTGGAAAGATAGGCTGAACCTCAAGATACGCGTAAAATAAATATAATAGGTGTCTGTTGGTATATTAGGATGGAACAGATAGCAAGAATAAAACTGATGTCAAATAATTTAGAGGATTTAGAAAGCGTAAGCGGCGCTATAAAAGATATGGCTGAGAAGATCGGGGTTAAGGTAAGTGGGCCCATACCTTTACCTACAAAAAAACTACTGATTGTGACTAGAAAAGCACCCTCTGGACAAGGAACACATACTTTTGATAAATGGGAATTAAGGTTACACAGGAGGCTAATCGAAGTCCCATATAATGACAGAGTAATGGCTCAGATAACAAAGCTTAGCATTCCTCAATCAGTAAGCATAGAAATTGATTTTAAGACAGCAAAAACCAAAAAGTAATTAAAAACTTAAGCGTTATTACTTTTCATTTCCTGTATTTTTAATATAGCAAGGGCGATATCGCCGTTTGATTCTCGTAAAACTTTTTCTGCTACCTCTTTGCTTACACCGGTTTCTCTTGCAACTAAAAGCACATCATCCTCTTTTATTTCTAAAGGTGCTTCTTTAATCTCAAGCTGGTTTTTTGTGAGTTCTCCACCCATAATTTCAAAACTTAATGTCCCCTGCATTTTTACAAGGTTAACTGCGGGTTTTTTTATGAAATATTCTTCTTTATCGGTCCTTATTATAACCTCTTTTACGTTTTGAAGTTCTTCTATTTCTATTCCCATCTTTTCCAGCATCCTTCTCATGTCCCTGTTCATTCTAAACATTTCATTATTTATCAAAAACTGATTTACTTATAAACATAATGCTTTTAATGAAGTTTTTGACCAAATAAATATATTCTACTTATTATTTTAATTTAATGAAATGTCTGAAGATTTAAAAGAGACACTCTTTATGATTAAGAGGCTTGGAATGCTTAACTCTATTAAAGCGGAATTTAGTGTAAATAGGCCTGATTTTAAATTTGATTATATAAAAATAAATGGCCCAAGAGAGGGTGAAATACTGGATATAGGCTTGTGGCTTGCGCCAGCACTAGCCGAGAAGGGGCTGGTAAAGGTAGGTTTAGAAGATTTTGAAGCGGAAGTTTTTAATGCCATAAATAAAGAAAAGATATTGGGGCAGCATCAGATAGGGCCTCTTCCTCAGGACTTTTATCAAAAGTTTAATCTTTATATAAAGTTAAAAAAAGATGACCAGCGGATAAAAATGCATGTTTATGATTTGATTAAAATAAGGATGAACAAGATAATTCAGATGGCTTTCCAAGGTGTAGAAATAGATAAACTTGCAAGCTTATTAACTCCAGAAGAGATGATACTTTTTGAAAGATTAAAAAATGACTTTGAAGAATGGTATTCGAACGTTTTTAGTGATGGGTGATGGTGTACACACAGTCAAAACTTTACGATCAATTCGAGCTCTTTTTAAAGAGTATAACTACGCCCGATGGAAAATACAAGTATAGAGAGCAAATAGCGAAGCTTGCATCAATAGGGAAAAAATCGATAGTAATAGATTATCAAGACTTGTTAAAGTTCGATCCGGATCTTGCCATATTGCTCGTTGATACTCCTGATGCGGCTATTCAAGAGCTAAACAAAGCAGCTTTTGACACATTAAAGGTGGAAAATCCAGCATATGCGGAAGAAATCAAAGATGAGTTCAGAGTTAGAATAAGAGGGCTTTCAGACAGGCTTAACTTACGTAACGTCAGTTCTAAGTACATTGATAAGCTGGTTTCCATAGGGGGGATGGTTGTAAGGACATCAGAAGTTATGCCGCTTATTAGGGTTGCAGCCTTCGTGTGCCCGTTGGGGCATATAAACTATATGCTCCAATCAGATACCGTTTTAAAAAAACCAGCAAAGTGCGCCGAGTGTGGTGAAAAAAACCTTGAGCTTGATAAAACTAGGAGCATATTTACAGATTATCAGGTTATAAGGATTCAGGAGTTGCCTGAGGAGCTTCCTGCCGGTCAATTACCGCAGTATATAGATATTGAAATAGATGGAGATTTGGTTAATATTTCAAGGCCCGGCGACAGAATAGTTGTAACGGGTATAATAAGGGCAGATCAGGAAAAGGCAAAAAGAACCGTACCGCTGAGCCTTTTCAAGATTAAGCTTGAAGGGCTTTGGATCGAAGAGTTAGCAAGGGGAAACGAAAAAATTGAAATAACGCCAGAAGATGAAACAAAAATACTAGAAATAGCCAGAAACCCAAACGCTTATGAAATTTTAAAAAATTCTGTAGCGCCAGGAATCTACGGTCATGAAGATATAAAGGAAGCTCTCTTGCTTCTTGCGGTTGGATCGCCTCAAGTAACGCTCCCCGACGGACAAACACTGAGGGGGGACATAAACATATTGCTTGTAGGGGATCCAGGCACTGCAAAATCGGAGTTTTTAAAATATATTTCAAGGTTAGCGCCAAGAGCCCTTTATACCAGTGGAAGAGGCTCAACGGCTGCAGGTCTTACTGCGGCGGTGGTCAAGGAAACCAATGGGATGATGATGCTTGAAGCAGGAGCTGTTGTTCTTGCTGATCAGGGAATTGCTTGTATAGACGAGTTTGATAAAATGAAGCCTGAAGACAGAAGCGTTCTCCATGAAGTCATGGAGCAGCAGACAGTAAGCGTTGCGAAAGGAGGTATAGTCGCAATGCTCAATGCAAGAACGTCAATACTAGCTGCAGCCAACCCTGTTTACGGAAGATACGATCCTTACAAAAACCTGTATGAAAACATAAACCTGCCAATACCTCTCCTTACAAGGTTCGACCTTATTTATGTAGTTAGAGACGTTCCTGATAAAGAAGGTGATGAAAAACTTGCGGAACACATACTGGAAATAAGAAGAAAAAGCTCATACAAACTCGCACCTCCTATCGATTTTATGCTTTTGAGAAAATATATTGCTTATACGAAAAGGATAAATCCAGCGCTCAGTGAGGAAGCTTCAAAGAAGATTAAAGAATTTTATCTACAGATGAGATCGCTGAGTCAAGAAGGGACCATAACCATCACGGCAAGACAATTAGAAACATTAATAAGACTTGCTTTAGCTAGGGCAAGGCTGTTATTAAAAAACATAGCCGATGAGGATGATGCTGAAAGGGCCATAAATCTTGTTAAAAACATGCTGGAAACTGTAGGTTTGGATGTAAGGAGCAAAAAAATAGATATAGGAGGTATTTTGCAAGGAAAGCCTGCAAGTGAAAGGAACAAGCTACAGATAGCGCTGGAAACGATAAAAAAGCTGTGTGGGCCTAACAATGAACCGATAGAAGAAAAAAAGTTGATCGAAGAACTGGTTAAAACAGGTAAGTTTACTGATGAAGATGCAGTAAGAATTATAATGATAATGCTCAAAAACGGGCAAATATATGAAAAAGCTTGGCGTAAATACTGCATCGTTTAAAATAAATTAACAAAAAATCTAACTTTATTATGCTAATGTTTTTAAATAGAGGGTTAGATATTTATATGTAAGGACCAAAAATGGTAGAAGCGTATTGTGTTAAATGCAGAGCTAAAAGAGAAATCAAAAACCCGCAAGAAATAACTTTGAAGAACGGAAGGAAAGCAATAAAAGGCGTTTGCCCGGTCTGCGGAACAACCCTTTACAGGATCTTGGGAAAGTAGTCTACACAATATTTTTATGATTTTTTTGAAATTTAAATAATAGATATGTTAAGAGGAAGTATAAGTTAAAATGATATCAAAAATTCGCTGGCAGGAAATAAACATATGGGTAGCCCCTCTAATAATGGGGGTACTAATAGGGCTGGCGGTTTCAATTGCATTTTATATATTTTACGGGCTTTGGAAAATATTTGAAAGAGCTCTGCTAACGGTTCCTAAGCTGTCATTTTCTTTTATTTTTTTAAGCATAATACTTTCTAGCCTTCCTCTTAGGATGTTTCTTAAAAGAAGACCCAAAGATTCTTTTGACATAATTCTTGAGTACTATCACACGTCTCCAGCATCTCTCTCATTTAAAGAATCTCTAATTTATTCTTTCTCATCCTTTCTTTCGTTTGCATTTGGAGCCCCTGTAGGTCCAGAAGGGGGAGCAGCCATGATAGGAGCTGGCATAGCAAAGAAGATTAAAGAAACGTTCAAGGTAAACATAGAGAGCAACACTGTTCTTCTTACAGGTTTAGCGGCCGGTTTTACAGCGCTCTTTAAAGCCCCAATAAGCGGTTTTTTACTAGCGTTAGAATTACCTTATAAAGGCGACCTAGAAAAAGATCCATTTCTTCCTTCTGCTTTAGCGTCCGCAACTGCCTATTTGACATCATTTGTGCTAAAAACACCGTCAATAATCTTGGTTCAAAATATACAGATGCCGGGAATTTCTATGAGTATGATAGCCATATCCCTTGGGTTTGGCGTTCTTTCGGGAGTTTTTTCAGTAGTTTTCATCAGCGTTTACAAGGCTTTTACTTATATAGCACAGCACCTTATGAAGTTAGCAAGCTTCCCCATGCTTATACTCATAGGGGGGCTTCTTGTTGGATTTTTGGGATATCTTGTTCAACCATCGATAGGCCCAGGTTTTTTGTTGTTGAACAACACGATCTATATGAAACTTAGCATTTTTTCCGCCATAATTATTTTAGTTTTAAGGCTAATAAGCGTGTCATCTGTTATAAACTTTGGAGCAAGCGGCGGATTGCTTCTTCCAAGTATAGAGATAGGAGCATTGTTTGGATACATAACTGGTTACATTATATATCCAAAATATTTGATCGTTTTTGTCCTTTTAGGGATGGCAACAATGGCAGCCGGCGTTAATAAACTCGTATTGGTGCCGGTTACGTTTATGCTAGAGCTTGTTGGGGGCAGCATAGCGATACCCCTCCTTATAGCTTCTATTGCAAGTTATTTTATAAGCTATAAGTTTACAATTTATGAATACCAGCCAGCTAACAAGCTAGATAAGGGCACATTTGCGCTCGAAAGATTCTATCTTAAAGCTCTTAAAACGGCACCGCAAACGCTGGAAACAAATATAAGCGAGATTATGAACAAACAAGCCGTTTATATTGATCACACTAAAACCGTTTCGGAAGCATTTGACCTTCTTAGACAAAAAACGATAAAAACACTACCTGTTGTTAACGAAGAAAAGATCTTCTTGGGTTATATTTCCATAGAATACTTTGCATCTCTTCCAGATCGTTATAAATCGCTTCCTTTAGCTGAACTGGAAATAAAGAAAGGTTTAACAGTGAGTGAAAAATCAAAGCTAAAAGACGCTATAGAGCTTATGCTCAACTCTGGCGAGGACCACGTCTTTGTAGTAAACGAAAATTGGGGACTTGTAGGCGTTATTACAGAAGTTGACATAATTAGGTATCTGTTAAAGGTGATCTCATAAAATGAAGACCGAGGAACCTTTTAGAGGTAGATTTTAATGCAGAAGACGCCAAAGAGACCTTCTTGGTTTAATTTTCTCATACCTTATTATGCTGCTCAAGAAATAGTAGTTAACATAGTTCCGCTCTATATACTTTACTTAGGAGGCAACGTTATTGAGGTTGGATATGCTTTAGCTCTTTACAACATAATTCCTATTTTTACTTCGATAGTTAGCGGCAGGCTGGCTGACGTTACAGGCATGAGAAGGAATATGATAACAGCCAGCCTTATCATAACGCTTGTAGCCTTTTTTATAATGTACTTTATCAAAACCATATTGGGTATAATAGTTGCCACAACACTTTTTTCTTTTGGATTTTCTTTTGCAATACCAGTAATAGGCTTGCTGTTAACTGAGACTTTGCCAAAAAATATGTGGGGACAAGGCAACTCATGGTCTTTTATGTTTATGCTAACAGGATACATAATTGGGATGATCCCCACAATACTGGTTTCTATAAAGCTTCCAATATTTTATGGAGTTTATATAATATTTACATATCTGATGCTTGCGTTTTTATTTAACTATTTTTATGTAAAGGATCCTCCAGTAGCTTTTGAAAGGAGAAGCGAGGTCAGGAATTTTAACCTTTTCCTTCACAGGATACTAAAATGGCCTGCTATGACGCTCAGAGCGCCAAGGCTTAGTGACTTTAAGATACTGAAAGGTATGAAAAGCTCTGTTTCTCTTCAGCTTCCAATAATAATTACAGCAAGCTCTATGTTCTTTTTGGCAACAAACCTTTTCTTCACTTCATATTCGCCTTATCTTGTTTATAATAAAGTGCCTTATTGGATGGTATTAACAGCAAGCACTTACATACTCATAGTAAACTCAGTTGGCATGCTGTCTAAAATAAGACAAAAGGCTCAGCAGGCAGACGTTGCATTTATAGTAGATATGTTGATGATTAGGGTTATAGGTGCGATAAGTGCTTCCATCGTAGCTTCATATATATACGGCATTGGTAGCTTTTATATCACGTTTTTGATATTTACAATGCTTGGGTTAGCTTATACGCCAATTTACGTAGGTTTAAGTTCACTTCTTTATTATAATTTACCCACTATAAATCAGGGAGCAACGCTTGGAGTTTACAGCTCTTTTGTTAATCTTAGCCTATTTTTGGGTTCTTTGTTATCAGGCTACATATCTTATTACGAAGGATACAGCTTTACATTTTTTGTTGCAGCTTTATTTTTTATGTTCTCAGCAATTATACTAGAATGGTTCTATAAGGTTCATGAACGCGAGTTCTGATAATCTTGTGAACTAACCCGCCCTTACGGGCGTGGCTTCCACACCTTACGGAAGGGGACTTTCGCCCACTTAACCCCCATAAAGTAAAATTTATTATTACGTTGTTCGGTTTTTATATTTGTTGAAAATAGTGTCTCTGGATCAGGTTCCTGCAAAGTTTAAAAAAATTATAAAGGATTCTGATTTATCAGATAAAGACCTTGAAGAAGCTGAAGGCTTGCTTGCGTGGCCCAGACAGATAACTGCAGAAACAGCTTTAAAATTAAAGAACCTGAAGGCGCTTCAAACTTTTTCTGCGGGAGTAGACGATTTAAACTTTAGCGTTTTACCAAAGAACATAAAGATCTTTTCAAACGCAGGGGCTTATTCAAAACCAGTAGCAGAGCTTGCATGGGCTCTTGCTCTTTCTCTGGCAAAAAATGTTGGGAAAAAGTACAGGCTAAAATCTTATACGCTTTATAATAAAAAAGCACTGGTACTTGGAGCTGGAGGCATAGGCTCTGAAATAGCTAAGATAGCTAAAAAAGGTTTTAGTTGCAAGGTAACTGGTATATCGAGAAGCTTTAAAAATCCATCTTTTTTTGATACGCTTCTTGGTGTAGAAAGCCTTGAAAATGAGCTCGCTAAAGCTGACATCATATTTTCTTCGCTTCCACTCAATAAACTGACAAAGGGCCTTTTGAATGCAAAAAATCTTTATAAAATTAAGCAATGCGCTATAATAGTTAACGTTGGCAGGGCTGAAGTTTTTGACGAGGAAGACCTTTTTGAATTTCTAAAAGAACGAAAGGATGTTAGGTTCGGTACGGACGTTTTCTGGAGACATAACGGGCAGGAAGATTTCTCTTCAAAGTTCTGGCAATTAGATAACTTTACTGGAACGCCACACACAGCAGGCGCTTGGGAAAATGAAGAAGTTATAAACAAAGTTAAATCGATTGCATGCAAAAACATAATGGACTACTTTAGAAAAGGAAATGCAAAGAACGAAGTAAAGCTGGAAGATTATGTTTGATCGTCATGACTTCCTGACCTCCTCCTGTCCTGAAGGGCGAGGTTTGTTGTTTGTTTTATCAACTTCGCTTTCAAATGTAAAATCTATTAAATTTCAGGGATTTTGCGCCCAATTATAAACTTATATAGAAATTTTTTATTTGACGTTTGATTTTTGTAATAAGTTTGATTGTTTTTTGCTAAAAAACTCAATAAAAACTATGGCAATACGCATTAGTTCGAAAATTACAATATAAAGTATTTATAAAGGACAAAATAATTTTATCCTTTCAACCGATATGCTTTTAAATTAACTGGACAAGGATAGAACGAGCGAAAATGAGCTTACCGAGTTATGTAGGGATTTGGAAAGGCAGAGACTTCCTAAACACCCAAGACTATACTCAAGAAGAAATAAACATGATTCTCGACGCAGCCGATGACTTAAGGAACAAGTTTAGATCCGGTGTTCCAACACCTTATCTGCCTGGAAGAACGGTATTCCTGATGTTCTATAATGAAAGCTTAAGGACAAGGAACAGCATGGAAGCTGGAATTTTCCAGTTAGGAGGACATGCTCACTTTATCAGAGCTTCAGACGTCTATACTCCAACATTGCCAGAAGACAGGGTCCCATATAAAACAGAAGACATTTCTGACGTTGCAAGAGTTTTGAGCAGATTTGGACAGGCTATCGCAATAAGAATGTATGCAGATGCTGCAAAATGGATAATCGGAAGAGCTAATAAAATAATAAAGCTGTTTGCCCAGTATGCGACCATACCAGTCATAAATATGGAGGACGACATGTACCACCCGCTTCAAGCTCTTGCTGACATGCAAGCAGCAAGAACCGTAAAGCCAAAACTTAAAGGAAAGAAGTTTGTTATGTCATATGCTTATTCTGGCGGTCTAAAACCTTTAGCTGTTCCACAGAGCGTTGTCTTGGCAGCAACTCAGATGGGCATGGACGTGGTTCTGGCGCATCCTAAAGGTTTCGAGCTAGATGACAAAGTTCTGCAGCAAGCAAAAGAGAACGCAGACAGATATGGAGGCGGCTTTAGAGTAGAATATGACATGAAGACAGCTTTTGAAGGCGCTACATTTGTATATCCAAAAGCGTGGTCTCCTAAAGGTTTTATGGAGCCGTATGGTCCAAAGACAGATCCAGAGGCAGCAAAACAGTATCAAGCTAAGTTCAAAGACTGGAAAGTTACAGTAGATCTGCTCGAAAAATCTGGAAACCCATATTATATGCACTGCGGTCCTGCAGACAGAGGACAAGAAGTAGAGGATGCAGTGCTTGACTCGTACGAAAACTCACTTTACTTTGATGAAGCAGAGAACAGACTTCATACGGAAAAAGCTATTATGTCAATGATTTTACCATAAAATCATACAAATTAAATTTATTTTTTGTTATAACACTGTTATAAAATTATATAAAAGTTTATTAATTGTAGAAGATAAAAGTTTCTTATGAGTTTTGAAATAGATTACAGTAAATACAACTTCTCAGTTCAGGTTGATTATAAATACATTGCACAAAAGGGTTTAAATGAAAAACTTATCAAAGAGATTTCTTCTATAAAGAACGAACCTGCATGGGTTGAGGAAATGAGATTAAAGGCCCTTGAAGAATTTTACCGTCTTCCTATGCCAAAATGGGGCCCTGACCTTTCTGGGCTGGATCTTGGTAATGTTATATATTATGCAAAACCCACTAATTTAAAAGCGAGAAGCTGGGGTGATCTTCCACCATCTATAAGGGAGACGTTTGAAAGGCTTGGAGTTCCAGAGGCTGAAAAGAAATTTCTTGCTGGAGTTGGCGCTCAGTTTGAATCTGAAGTAGTATATCACAACATGCAAAATGAACTTGAAAAACAGGGCGTAATATTTACAGATATGGATACTGCCGTAAAAGAATACCCAGATCTTGTTAAAGAATACTTTGGTAAAGTTATACCGATAGGGGATAATAAATTTGCAGCTCTCACATATGCAGTTTGGAGTGGCGGTAGCTTTGTATATGTACCTAAAGGCGTTAAACTAGAAAAACCAATATATGCATATTTTAGGCTAAATGCGCCTGACGTAGGTAACTTTGAAAGAACGCTAATAATAGCCGACGAGGGTTCTGACGTTCATTATATAGAAGGGTGCACAGCCCCAGTTTATTCCCAGAGCACGCTCCATGGCGGAGTAGTAGAAATAGTTGTAAAAAAGGATGCACATGTAAGATATACGACTATACAGAACTGGTCTAAGAACATTTATAATCTTGTAACCCAAAGATCGCACGTTTACGATAACGGAAGAATGGAATGGGTGGATGGAAACATAGGAAGCAAGGTTACAATGAAATACCCTTCAATCTACCTTTTTGGAAGGGGTTCAAAAGGCTTTATAAACTCTTTAAGTCTAGCCACGAACAATCAGGTTATAGACTCAGGAGGCAAGGTTTATCACCTTAATAAAGAAACCAGTTCGCTTATATCATCAAAAGGTGTTTCGCTAAAAGGAGGCAAAACAATCTATAGAGGAATGGTATGGGTAGGAAAGGGTGCAGAAAAGGCCAAGGCCGCAGTTAGGTGTGATTCATTAATGGTTGACGAAAAATCTACCTCCACAACTTATCCTTACGAGTACGTTTATGAAGATGATTCTTCTATAGTTCACGAGGCCACTGCTGGTAAAATAGGTAAACAACAGCTGTTTTACTTGCAGAGCAGAGGTATAAAAGAGCAACAGGCTCAGTCACTCATTGTGTCTGGATATCTTGGTGATTTTGCCAAAGAGATACCACCGGATTTTGCTATAGAGCTATATAAGCTGATAGAGCTAGAGTTAACAGGGGCAGTCGGATGAGCACAACCTTAAAGGATAAATTAAAAGAAGCTTTTGAAAAATTTCCGTATGAAACACATCAGCTTTTCCTGAGGAATTATATTCCTTTAACTCTAGACCCCTTTTCGCTTAGCTGTTCGGAAGTGTTTGAAAGCTATAACGCAAGCTTTGCAGAAAGCGAAATTAAACTCAATGAAGACATGTTCGACAAAAATGCTTTTCTGAACCTTTATTTTTCCCAGGCAGCTAAAAAATTTGTCTTGTCCGGCGATTCAAGGTTTGAAAGAGTTTTTGGATCAGGGGGTGGTTTTTTAAGTAAAATTGTTGAAGTAGAAAAAGATTCGACCCTTTACGATTCCTTATCTTTGCATTCAGCAGATCTGGCTTCAGAGGTAGTCGTTTTTATTGTAAAAAAAGGGGTTAAATTTAACCATCTAAAGAAGGTAGAGGGAACAGGAAATTTTCTTTATAACGCTTACTACTTTTTAGAAGATGAAGCCTCCGTAAGTGTTAATTCATTGATTTCAGGAAAAATGTACTCACGGGAGAGGATCTATTCGTTTAATCATGGGTTCATGAGCTCATTTAACGTAAAGTTGGGCTATGATCTTGACGATGCTTCATCAACAGATTCTACAGTAATAATGAAGCTCATGGCATCAAAATCTTCTGCTAATTCGTACCAGAAAAGTGTTGTAAGGAAATACTCAAAAACCATACATAAAGGGTTAGTAATAAATACAGCTAAAGGTGTAGAAGGAAATTCCTACATCGAGCAAAAAGCGCTACTGCTTAGCAAAGATGCAAGCGTACAGAATATACCAGGTATGGAACTTGAAATAAATGATATTTACGCAAAACACTCGGCAGCAGTATTTCCTGTAGACGAAGACCAGCTTTTTTACCTTATGTCAAGAGGTCTTTCTAGAGAAAATTCTATAAAGCTTTTAGCTAAAAACATGTTGAGCGATATTAGAGAGGCACTAGGGATTACAAATGAACAGTATTGAAAAACACGTAGATGAAATAAGAAAGGATTTCCCTATTTTATCCCTTAAAGATTTTGTATACCTTGACAACGCAGCCACTTCGCAAAAACCTGTACAAGTAATTGAAAAAATGAACTTGATTTATAAAACGCTTAACGCAAACGTTCACAGGGGCATATACAAAATAGCTGAAGATATAACTGAAGAGTACGAACAGTCAAGGAAAGAAATATCAAGCTTTATAAATGCTTCTGAAAACGAAATCGTCTTTACGAGAAATACAACAGATTCAATTAATTTAGTCGCTTACTCACTTCTCCAAAAGCTTAAAAAAGGGGACAAGGTTGTGACAACTTTTCTGGAACACCATAGCAATCTTCTGCCATGGAGAAAGATTTCAGAGATAGCAGGATTGAAACTTGAACTTGTTAAAGTTACGCCTGAAGGTTTGATCGATGAAGAAGATTATGAAAAAAAGGTTCAAGATGCCAAGGTAGTTGCCTTTACTCACGTTTCTAATGTAGCTGGTACTATCGTAGAAGCTAAACAACTCGTTAAAAAAGCCAAAGAAAGCGGAGCCTTAGTTTTGATAGATGGAGCTCAAGCGGCGCCGCACTTAAAAGTAGATGTACGGGAGCTTGGAACTGATTTTTACGCTTTTTCAGGGCATAAAATGCTTGGACCTACAGGCATTGGAATATTGTATGGACGAAAGGATCTTTTAGAAGATCTCGAGCCTCCATTTACAGGGGGTGAAATGGTGAAGGAGGTTCACAAGGAAGGTCAGTCTTGGAATGACATTCCGTGGAAGTTTGAACCGGGCACACCAAACTATGTTGGTTCAATAGGTTTGGCCGAAGCGATAAAGTACATTAAAAAAATAGGAATAGATGAAATAGATCATTACGAAAAAAAGCTTGCAGCATATCTTTTAGAAGCGGTTGAGAACATAAAAGGCCTTAGATACGTAGGTCCAAAAAAGGATAGAGCAGCGCTTGTAGCATTTGAAACAAAAGGCATCCATCCTCACGATGTTGCAGCTTTTCTTGATATGAAAGGCATTGCAGTAAGGTCGGGCTGGCACTGCGCACAGCCGTTGCAAGAAGAACTTGGTTTTTTGAACGGAACAACAAGGGCTAGCCTATATTTTTACAACACTTTTTCAGAAATAGATAAGTTAAAGACCGCATTAGAAGAACTCGTGAAAATAACATGAGTTATTTCTTTTATGAAAACATAATGGATCATTATAAGAACCCGCGTAACAAAGGTAAGCTTGACTCGTACGACTCAGAATATGGGGATAGTAACCCGACGTGCGGCGATAATGTAAAAATTTACCTTAAAGTAGAAGGAAACAAGATAGAAAAAATAAGCTTTGAGGGAAGTGGATGTGCCCTTTCGATGGCATCATCATCTATTCTTACTGAAATGGTAAAAGGAGCTACTTTAGACGACGCCTTAAATATAAGCGAAAAAGAGATAATGAATGAGCTAGGGATTAAAGAGCTAGGGCCAAACAGAATAAAATGTGTAGCGCTTCCTGTTAAGGTTTTAAAGATGGCGATATTAAGTTTTAAAGCAAAACAGTTACAAAACGAACGAAAGCCTCGCCTCTAGAAGAGGCGGGGATGCTGAACCATTCTGTCCTTGCTAACGTGTTTTCTCATGAAAAAGGCTTAAGTATTTATATACTTTAATTAGCATAAAATAACAAAAAGCATGCGTCGATCAAACACTGTGCGCATCATTGCAGGAAAGGAAACAAAAGCTAAACTAACGGCTCTCGGAAAGGCATTCGTTGATTGCTGGAACGAGGTTAATAAGTTAAGGCTTGAACAATACAAAAGGCACGAGCATGTAGATTTTAACAAAACAGAAAAAATCGTTTATGAAAAATTCAAAGCTGTATTGCACGGGGCAAACGTTCAGCAAGTAACAAGGAAGAACATGGGAGCATGGAAATCTTTCTTCGAGCTAAGCAAAAAGAAGAAAGAAGGGGAATTGCCTAAGTGGATGAAGCCAAAACCTCCTCATAAAAAGAGAGATGATTTGTTTTTGCTGATTAGACATGACAGGTACAAGATCGAAGGAAACGAAATATTCCTGATGGATTTCAAAATGAGACTAAAGTTCATTGGCAAGCTTAAGTGGGTCGGCAAACAGGGAACTCTTGAAATATTTTACGATAATGCAAGGAAGAAATGGTACGCAAGGATTCCTATGAGTGTAAAAGTAAACAATAAACCAAAAGGCAAAATGAAGGCGGGCATAGACCTAGGCATTGTAAACCTTGCAACTGTAGCCGTTCAAAACGGCTCGTGTATGCTCTTCAAAGGAGGTTCTTTGCTTTCAGAATTTAAGAAGATAACAAAGCGCATTTCAATAGAAGAAAAGAGGCTTTCAAGGCATGGCTTGAAAACTAGTAGGAAGCTTGAAGTGTTATACAATAAGCGTTCTCTTTTGCTTAAGAACGCTAGAGAAGGGCTAACAAGGGAAATCATAGAGACACTCTATGATAAAGGAGTAGGGGAAATATACATCGGCTACCCAAAGGGCATAGCTCAAGATAAAGGAAACGAAAGGAATACAAACTTCTGGAGCTATCTTGCAATAATAAAGCGAATCAAGGACGTTGCACAAGAATACGGAATAAAGGTCAAGCTTGTGGATGAGGAAAATACATCTAAGACGTGTTCCCTGTGTGGGGAAATTCACGAGAACGGGAGGATTGAAAGAGGCTTGTTCAAGTGTCCTCACACGGGGAAAGTAATAAACGCTGATCTGAACGGGGCAATAAACATTCTACATATCCCTGAGTCCGATAAGGATAGGGGTAAGTGGCTGAAGGCACAGCCCGTGGTCTATCGCTGGACGAGCGGAGCGGGGTGGGCAACCACTAGCTATGAAGCGATGAAGATGAAGGCGGTAAACCACGAACCCATGATCCGCCTTGAAGGAACCATCGCCTTTTAAGGCGGTGAGGATGTCAGAGTAAAAAATAATTAAGCCTTTTTTATAAGAAACTTATTATTGACATCTATGTCTAATATAATAGCTGATAACAGGGAAGCGGCTTCAACGCTACCTTCTCTTTTAAAGGAATTGGGACTTAATGTTAAATTCGAACAGCTAGCTGTGGGAGATTACGTGCTTTCTGATGAGGTGGCTATAGAGAGGAAAACTATAAACGATTTTATATCATCTCTTTTTGACGGTAGACTTTTCAGACAAATTAGTGACCTTTCAAACATTTATAAACAACCAATACTTTTGGTAGAAGGCGACATAACAATCATTCCCAACTTGGTAAACAACGTTAAAGTTTATTACGGAGCCATTGCTTCGCTTACTATTAATTTTCCTGTTAAGCTAATTTTTGTGCCTTCATTAAAAGAGAGCGCTATTTTGATAGAAAGGCTTGTTTACAACCTCCATAAAGAAGGGAGACCTCATAATATTGTTAAAGAGAAAGGACAGAGCCTAAAGGAACAGCAGATAAACATAATTGCTTCCCTTCCTGGGATTGGAGAAAAGCTTGCTGAAAGACTTTTAACGCGTTTTGGAACACCAATAAAAGTGTTGAATGCACCACAAACTTCTTTAGCTGAAGTTATTGGATCAGCAAAAGCTCAAAAAGTTAAATATGTTCTTGAAAGCGAATTTGAAAAATATTCAGAAACCGAAAAAGGGCAATCAACATTAATGTAATTATTTAACCTCCTTTTTATTCGTGTGGAAGATATTCTTTGCATCTTGGATTGATATTTATTTTACGTTTTTACTGTTTTATCAAAAAATCATTTCACCACTAGCTCAAGCAAAGATGAGTCGATCAACGCTTCCACCTTTGGTAATCTTGCATAATAAGCCTTTACAGGGCAAATAAGCTTTTCGTTTATGTGCCTACCAGCGTTTGCTTGGGCGTTACGTGCAAATAAAATAAATAAATTTTAAAGTTAAATCAAACTCTTCTTTGTTATAAACAGTTTTTAAAAGAAGGATTAGGTTCGTTTAATTTTTATCCGAAAGCGTTTTTTCTTAGATTTTCTAATTCAAAAAGGGATGACGCGGAATCATACCTTGAAAAAAGGATTGGACTGAGGCATAATCTATACAATTTTGATAGGTAGCCATATTGCGCCATAAATTCAAAAAAGGATATTTCCTTAATTCTGCAATAATATACCGCATCAAGGATGTAGCAGAGGAATATGGTATAAAGGTCATGCCTATGAATGAAGCAAATACATCAAAAACGTGTTCTCTGTGTGGAGAAATTCACGAAGACGGAAGGATTAAGAGGGGTTTATTTGAGTGTCCTCACACTGAGAAGGTAATAACGCAGATTTGAATGGAGCCATAAAAATGAAGAAACATACACCCAAATCTGATGAGGATAGGGGTAAGTGGCTGAAGGCACAGCCCGTGGTCTATCGCTGGACGAACGGAGCGGGGTAGGTAACCGCTAGCTATGAAGTCATGAAAATGAAGGCGGTAAACCACGAACCTATGATCAGCTTAGAGCCAGGTTAAAGCTGTGATGCATGTGAAGCTTTCACTGTGTTTTCTGAAGTTCTCTCATCAGTTGTTCAATTGAGTTCATTGGCAGGCTGCATTTGCCATTAGAGCAAAGGTAAACGTTCAGCTGTTCACCCCTTTGTTCATAACCTGTCAACCACTTTTTCATCAATCCATATCTATGATAGACCCTCATGTCTGGCATGTAAGAATTCAGATGCTTTATAGCGTTTAGGGCTTCTGGAACACTTTCTGTTGCCAGGATGACTTCCCTCAACCCTGACCTTTGCATGTCAATTGCCATTGATCCTAGGGTGCTTGCGAGAGGGCTTTCAGCAATCGCTGAACACATTGTTTTCAAAAGCCTTTCAACAGCTTCATTGTATTTTTTGAGGCCAGTGACTGTGCTCAACTCAAGCATGTTCTGCAGCATTACGGAGTTGCCGCTGGGGGTAACTGAATCATTGAGCACCGCCATCCTTGCTGGAGATCCAGCTTCTGGGGCGGAATAGTAAAATGGTCCTGGCGAGGAAAACTTCTCCATTGCTTGATCGCATATTTCACGAGCTTTATCAAAGTATCTATCATTGAGAGTTGACCTGTATAGCTCCAGCATTCCCCACGCAATGTTGGCATAATCGTCAAGGAAACCTTCAACAACTGGTTCCGAGTTAACTATTGAATGTGGCACAGCGTCACCTTTAGTTAAATGGTCTGCTGTTTTAACAGCCAGGTCAAGGTATTCATCGTTGCCGGTTGCTCTGTGCGCTCTAGCCAGTGCGACTATCATCAACCCATTCCAATCAACCAGCACCTTCCTATCAACAGCCGGCTTATTCCTTTCTGACCTTATCCTTGCAAGGCTGTCAATACATTGTTTAGGCCACCTTTCCTGTGTTCCTAAAAGTCCATTTACTATTATGTATGTGTTTCTGGAAACCTTGTAGGTCATATATTTTATGAAGTCACTTAGCATGTCATTTGGTACAGCCCTCATGAGCTCATCCAGGCTCCAGAGATAATATTTGCCCTCTATTCCGTCACTGTCAGAATCCTGAGATGAGTAAAACCCCCCTGATTCAGATTTCAGCTCTTCGATAGCATATTTGAGTGAGCCCTCTAGGGCCTCTTTAAAAATTTCGATACCAGTAAGCATGTAAGCATCACAATAAGCCATTGCCATCAGCGCCTGGTCATAAAGCATCTTTTCAAAGTGCGGAATCATCCATGCTGAATCTGTGGAATACCTGTGAAATCCATGACCAACCTGGTCATAAATTCCTCCAGCCCTTACCTTGAACAGTGTCTTCCTGCACATATCTATGGGTTCTCCTTTACCCGTCTTCCAGCCATAGTACAGCAGGAAAAGAATCCACAGCGGCATCGGAAATTTTGGTGAACTTCCAAAACCGCCGTTTACGCCGTCATAAATGTTCCTCATAGATTCATATGTTTCCTCAAGCCCAATATCACAGCCCTTGACAGGCGTTTGATTTATTTCAATGGGGCTCTCCATGAGAAGTTTGTTCCTTTCATTTATCCATAGTCTGCTAACTGCGCTTATGAGTTCCATTATTCCTATTTGGTTACCAGTTGAATTTTTTGGCATATAAGTAAATACAAAGAAAGGTTTCAGGTCTGGCGTTGCAATAACGTTAAGTGGCCAGCCCACATTGTCACTCATCTGCTGTGCAATATTAATAAAGTAAGTGTCAACGTCAGGCCTCTCTTCCCTGTCCACAAGTACATTGATAAATGCCCTGTTCATGGCATCTGCCACTTCCTTGTCCATAAACACGTCTTCATTCATCCTGTGGCACCAGTGACAGGAAAAGTAGCCAATCGATATAAAGAGTGGCCTATCGAGTGCTCTTGCTGCCTCAATTGCCTTAGTTCCCCACGGATACCAATCAACGGGGTTTGAAGCATGCAACCTTAAATATGGGCTACTTTCATTTTCAATCCTGCTCATTTATAATTAATTTTTTAATTTACTATAAATAAAAGCATTGATTTAGTTTTTCTGCTATCACAAGTATGCCCTTATTTTTCATATACACTCTTTATGATAGGGTAATTTATCTGGTGGGAAATCCCTACAGTGCAAACCAAATAGCAACCTGTGCAATCATTTATCTTTTTAATGGGTGCCGGGCTTGCATTTCTGACCAGCTCCATATAGCTGCTTTCTAGAAGGTTTCCTAACTTAATGTCGTGCCTTGGTGCACAGGGCATAAGGTTTCCCATGAGGTCAACAGCAAAGTAGAGACCCAGGGCCTTGCAGATCTTACTGAACTTCCCTTCATAATAATCCTTCATTCTCTTGATGTAGGTTTCTGGCAGAAGGAGTTTCCCAGTAGATCTGATCCTTTGCAGGACTCCAAATTTTCTAGGTCAAGAGCACCGTGTGGCCTTATGAAGTTGTACCAATTCATGAATTTATCAACGGAATTGAAGAACTTTACCTTCTTCTCAAATATGTCAAAGAACTTCTCAACCTTTCCGTTGGTTTGAGAATTATCAACCCTACCAACTATCAAAATTACCTTCTCCTTTATCAAGAACTTTTCAAAATCAGTTAATCCCTTCTCCCTTTCATCTGCTTCAACCCCATAGAAAGTTGTTCCGTGGTCAGATAAAATCTCTTCAGGCTTGCCGTACTTTTCTACTTCTTCAATACATCAACTGAGTACTTAGATGTCGGAGTTGGATAAACGCCATAGCCAACTATAAACCTAGAAGAATCATCTTCATACACTATTAACCATAAATCCTTCCACCTAGGATCTTTTATTTCGTGCCAATCAACGTGCCACAATGAGTTTGAGCATTCTCTTTCATACCTTATCCACTTCTTTCTGTGCCACTTTTTAGGCTCGCTCAAGGCAAATTCAGCCTCCTTGAGGACTTGATTGATCTTTTCATTTCTTATGTGTAATCCTTTCACTCTGAGAATTTTGCCGATATAGCTCGCATTGGCTCTGTACATTTTGTAAAGCTTAATGATTTCATATTTAACTTGCTCAGGCAAAGGCCTTTTATGCCTTCCAACCTTTTTCTGAACATGAATAACCCCTG
>Ga0081529_118613_pt1 | contig 27573 bp, 41 predicted proteins | sample EchGeymetagenome_FD_71012 | JGI IMG/M metagenome (GOLD analysis project Ga0081529, IMG submission 71012) | Ferrous microbial mat and aquatic microbial communities from Echinus Geyser, Yellowstone National Park, USA - transect B T=78-80 C v2... ...
AATATTACAAAATAAGATGAATCAGCTTATTCAAATTATTGAAAAGCTCTCCAATAAGCCAAGACTACAATAACAACAGCTATAGGGTATAATAAAGGAAAACTATCAACTACAGGATAATACCAAGCCCATTGACCAGGAATTTCATGCAGATAAGCCCAATACGTTACATCTTGAATAAACATACATAATACAGCATCACCTATCCAAAGATAAATATTTTTTGAAATAAAGGGAAAAGTAAGCATAAAAATATATATTATCCTATAAACAGGGATTTGTTCTAATGGAACATAAGTTTCAACAATACCATAAGAAACTCCTAAACTCAAAGCTCTAATGATGTTTATGATTATATTGTCATAAACTGCACCGTAAACTTTAAACTTTTTCTTAAATCCACACACTTGAACCGGAATCTCCAGGTTGTAGAAGTGCTCCAGTAAGAATTACATCTTCAAATGTGGCATTAAAGTCTCCATAATTTACCGTTGTAACTGCTGAACTATCAATTACCTTAGCTTGAGAGAAACATGATGTTCTTCCAGTCTTCATAACTATGTCTCCTTCCTTAACATTTAATTCAGTTTCAACATTATAAGGAAGATAACCCAAATCAATCATATATTTAACCTTACATACAACACTAGTGCTATCACTTCCCGCAAAACCCAATCCTACGAATTTGTGTTGAGTATAATCGAAATCCGGGAACTTAACATCAAAATCAACAATAGGTTTTGCTACTGCGAAATCAATGTGATTTACCTCTTGAACAATTGCCACTAATCTAGTTTTTCTTTTTAAAACTTTAGCAAAGAAGTTGTATATTCCAACCCAAAACTTAGATATTGGGCAATTACTACCCATATTTGACGGGTATACTTGTTGATGCCATACATAATCAGCAACTTTATCATCTATTGTTCCCCCATCATAAGGTCCGGGTTGAAGAATATCTTTTACAGTTATTTGGTCTGGGGATTTAGATGGGTCTGGGGTAAATACATGAGCATTAGAAGCAAAATATTTATTACCATCCTTATCAACGAATAAGAACCCATTAGTTCCAGCTGTAATTTGTATGTGTCCAATTGATATCCCAAATATTACTGGACGAAATTTCTTAGTCTTATCAACACTTAAAGCCTTCAATTCGCCAATCTCAACCACATCTATTGGGATTCCATCAATACTTTGGGGTATTATATCTTCAATAGATAGTTGTTCAACAGGAAGTTTCTTGGAAACATATACTCTAAAACATTTTTCTTCAGGAATTATTTGTCCCTTACGTATTCTTGGTTGTAATTTTAGAGAATGCCCAACTACATTACGTTTATGCTTAATCTTTTCATATAATTTTTTTAATTCGTTCATATCAGCTTAGCTATAATCATTATAATCTCTAACCCAATTGAAACTAAAATTCCAGTTACTATATACCATACACGGTTATCAATTCTATCTATTCTTTCATCCAACTTGTCAAACCTTGACTTAATATCGGATATATTAATATCATTGGCGTTTAATCTTTCTTCCACCCTTGCTATTCTTTCTTCAATTTTTGCTATCCTATTGAGTATGTCAATTTGTGTATTTCCAATAGATGGATTTTGTCTTTCTTTTTCACTCATTTTTCTTCTTTGGAACGGATGTAGCCCTCTTATAACCTATTGCCACACCAAAATATATGCCTATGATTGTCGTTATGATAGGTAGTATTTGGTCCCAAGTTGCCTTACCCAAGTATAAAGCTATAAATGATAGAGCTAGTAGAACTATAGCAATTATGTCTTCCGATTTAAGAGTGTTCACAATATTATTCATGTGTAATACATTAATAATATTTATTTATGGATGTGTATCCATTTTATTTAATGCTGTCTGGGTTCTATCTTCGGGCTGTATTTCCCAAACTGTTGTTGAAACATATGGCAGACCTCTTAGAGTAAATATAACATTACTTTGCCCGGAAGGAATCTTAACCGAAGTATGTGCCATTACCTGAGAAAAATTATTTGGATTTCTAATCTTTATTTCTAGTGTTTGCTCCTGATTACTACTAAAATTGGCTAGAACACGAACTCTAACTGCTGGTCTTCTTGGTGAAACAGCTATGAATTGTGGGGCTGATAACCCAGATGCTGAAACAAATCCCATTGTTTGGTTTATTGGAGTTTTAGCTAAAGATTTCCACTTAAGTATAACTCCTCCCCACTGTATAATTGTTACCCAAGGTATTGCCGCCCAAGCAAGTAAATTACTAAAAGTTATTGTAGCTTTACCTTCAGAAGGAACATTAACGTTGCCATAAGGAGTTATCAAAATTCCAAATCCTCTATTTGAAACAGTTGAACCCGATACACTTTGAAAATGTAAATTTTCTACAGAAACTCCAGGAATAAAACCATCATTACTATTACCTACGATTTGCCCACCAACACTACTGTATTCTTCAGCTCTAGCATTTAATATAGCGTAATCGGCAAAGGCTTGATGCATCCATTCAACAACTTCTCTACCATCTACGGGAGCTTTAGAACGTATATAATTTAAATAATCATCCGGGTTTAAAGATTCAGAAAGATAATCAGCAAAACTAGGCTTTTTTAATCCTACAAAGTTTGGTTTTTCATCTATTTGCTTAACTTCTTGGTCTACGAACTGTATCCTACTTACAGATGTTATTAACCCTACTTCCCATAAAGGAAGTTCAATTTTTGTTGGAAATATATTTGTAGATTGACCAAACTTCCTTAAACTATCAATTATACTCATTAAACTATTATAAATGTATTACATACTTAAAGAAAACTCAAAAATACAACTGGTAAGAACTTCCTAACAATTTTATTTAAATCAACATTACTCATATCCATGTCTTCTACCTTTTTATGAAGGTTTTTTAACAACTTGTCTATATATCTTTGTGATACCCTTAAAAACAGCTTCTTTAACCAATAATTCCTACTTAACTCCTTCAGTGTTGGTTTTAATAATTTTAAATAAAGTTGTGAATCGAAATTGCTTCTTGCCAACATCACACCACTCCTTATTGCATACTTTATACCAGCTCCTGTCAATGGGTCTACAAGTGTTGCTGAAGTCCCTACTTTGAAAACATTATTATTAACTATATACTCTTTTTTTGGTTTAGCTAAAGGAAGTAATGCTCCTTCACGATATACTATTCTTCCTTTAATACCACGTTTTTCCAAATATTTGTCAAGAACTTTTTCTAAATCAATCCTTTTTGATTTTATCTCTTTCATGCTTGCCCCTAATCCTACCTTAACTATATTGTATTTAGCTTCAGGAAATTCCCAAAGATAGCCTGTATTTACATAATCTTTCCAAAGAGTTAAAGTTAGGCATTCTGAAGATTCACCTTCAACATAATATTGTAGTAGAACTTCAACATCATCGCTATCTAAACTAGGCATCCCATTAAAACCAGTTGCATCAACAATATAATCGTAATTACTATTAATTTTATCAACCCTTTTGAAATATTCCTCAGCTTTGGTATACAAATATATATCAAATTCCTTCCTATTAACAACTACACCAAAATTATCTAGCCCAAAATCCTTTGAGTTTATTCGTATTGAATACTCTTTCCCCAAGACTTCAAATTCCCTAACATAAGTTTTTGTAGTATGGTATATGGCATCTTTAAACTCCTTACCATAACTTTCTATTTCTTTGACCGCCCATAATCCTAACCCACCAGCACAAATTGAACGTGGAGTTTTACGGATTTCAAAAGCATCGACATTATTTTTGTATGTTATTATAAACGATGTTCCAGCAGGACCTAAACCTTTAACTAATACTTTCATTAAAATATTGATTTAATAAGAACTATAAAAAGGCTTAGTAATACTACAATAAGCAAAGCTATGAATACAATTATGATAAAAGTTAATAACCCAATTAAAGCAATAAAAGCAAGTAATCCCGCAAGTATTGGATGTATTGGTTGATACATTGTAAGTAGAATGTAAAATAGTAAATATGTTACAATAATGAAAACAATAAATGCTATACCAAAATAAGTTAATCTATTCATATCTATACACTAAATTTTTCCAATACTTGTGATGTGTTCTCCATGAATGAACTATAATTCCTCTTAAATTTCTGCATACTTTTCCACACTCTGGACATTTCAAATTTCCATATCTGTGCATCTTCCCAATATGCTGACTTACATTTATAAACGTAAGACTGCAAAATGGACATCTTTTTATTCTTATCACAATACATTTTTAATCAACTCTTTTTTAATACTATCTGGTAGTGGTAGTCGATATACCCTCATTCTGAAAGACCTAATATCATTATTATTTACCTTAATACGTTTAACTATATATTCAATCAAAGATTGGTAATCAGTATAGTATAATACTTTGGGGGAATGTTTATTAGAAAACTTTTTCAAATTTGCAACGTCAATCTTCTTAATGATACCTTTATAATACATATTTAGTAATTTGTTATTAATTGCAGTTCTACTGATTTTAATATTATTTTTATTTAGATAGTTCATGACGTCACCTATACTAAATACTGGGTTTGTTTTTATGAAATCTTCTATGATTGGTAAATAGATTTTCTTCAAAACTGGTCTGTAGGAAATCTTCCCAACCTTATGCAGATAAGAAATAATATAACATAACGAACCAAAATTAATACCCAATGACTTACTTATTTCTTTATATGTATAACCCTTATTGTATAATTCTATAATTTTCTCTTCCAATGACACATATATTATATCAATTACATTGTATAAAAACTTTTATATTATTAATGTGATTATATAGTTATGAAAGAGAACGAGAATGTAAACGTTGATAGTGTGGACATTCAGATTAGAGTGATGGCAGATGATAAATATCTTATAAGTAAAATTATACAGCAGATACAAAAACTTTTTCCCGATTCCATTTTTACAGGAATAAGAGTAAATACGTTAAGACTTGAAGGATACAAGTATCGCGGTTATCTAATTGTTAAACTTAAAAAGGAGGTGAAGAAATGATATGGACTTAATAGACGAATATTTTGATTACGCAGTAAATGCTTGTGATGCACCTTCAATATATCATCGGGCTATAAGTTATTGGATAGGAAGTATATTATTGGGGAGATTTGTAAGAATAGTAACTTCTTATGCTCCATCAGGTCTAGCTCCGAATTTGTGGATATTACTAATAGGTCCTTCAAGAATTGTAAGAAAGACTGCCGCAACTAGTCTTGGCGAAAATATTGTAGCAAAAGTTGATAAAAATTTACTCATGCCTGCATCATTTACTCCTGAAGCGTTATACGAATTATTTAATGGTGTTCAACCAGGAACAGCTTTCGCATGGGTTAAGGATGAGATGGGAGGATTCTTCAAAATGTTGCAGAAAAAGTATATGTTCGGAATACGTGAAATTTTAAGCTCAATTTATATGGGAAGAGGGGAAACAAGAAAGCTTAGAGGATTAACATTAACAATTCCTGAAGGAATTTACGTTACTACTTTGGGAAACATGCCTACTCCTCCACATCAATTCTTTACGGAGGAAGATTTCTATAGCGGATTTTTAAACAGGTTTATTCTTGCTTATGCTCTCATGCGTGAAAAAACAATACCCATACTTCATAGTGATATTACATTGGATATCAAAATGAACAATATAATAAATGAATATAAACGATTAATTCAAGTCTACCAACAAAACGCCATAATACCAGTAAGTGCAACAAGTGAGGCATTAGTGTTATTAAATCAATATGAACAACAAATTGAAAATGAAATTATAAAGCTTGAAAGAGAAAATCCAAATTCACTTTGGAAGCTATATATCGGTGAAGCTCCTTATTTACTTCTCAAAATGTCTACAATAAGAAGGTTATGTAGAGACCCAATTGCCCAAAAAATATTAACCATTGAAAAGGTTGATGTTGAAAAAGCTTTAAATGATTTGAGTATATTTCATCAATCGGCAAAGCTTGTGGTTGAGGATATTCAGACATCTGCAACATCGGCTCCAGTCATTACAGAGGAAAAGAAATTAAATAGAGTTTATGAACTCATTAGGGAAGCAGATGGAAATGGTATAGCAAAGTGGGAAATACTGCTTAAAACTCAAATTTCTAGAGACGCCCTAAAACAAATTATCCTCACATTGTTTGAACAAAATAGAATAATAGCTGTTAAATCTCATTCTTCTTATCGTGGTAGGAAGGCTATAAAGTTCTACACAACTGATTATAGGAATAAAGCACTTCAGGATGGAGAAATAATTGATGATGTCAATAAATTAGAGGTGATGTTATGAGTAAACCAGGTGAATTTCATTGTATTAAATGCGAATACAAAACTGATAGTATTCTTGATTTTCTTACGCACTTACAAAATAAACACGGATACAGGATATTAACAGCAAAGGATGTAAGGGAAATACTGTATAACAAATAAATATTTTTTTGATGTTATAATGATTGTGAGTGAATTTATTAAACAATTAGAAGATTGGATAAGAGAGGAACAGGCTATATTGGAATTAGCTAATACTGTAAATTTTGAAAATAAGGATAGACTAGACTTAATTTTGTCGCTTCAGGCAGCATTTAAGCGAATCATGGTTATAGCAAAGGGATTTGAGAGCTGGTTAAATAATCCAAATGTGATAATATTTTTGGATAAAGATATATTAAAGAAGACTAATGAACAGGTTTGGGAGGTGATGAGACAATTACTTAAAATAAATATAGAACATACACAGCATTATATTGACTTGGCAAAGCAAGGAGTAAGTGTTGAGAATATACTTCTTACTCCTACTAAAAAGGAAGATAGACAACCATATTTTGTTTAATGTGTTCAAGTTGTGATAGTCATGCTTCATGTGAATGTGAATGTTTAAATCTTAAACTTTTGGAATACAAACCTATAATCTTTTTCGGTTTAAAATTCATCAAAGAAATTTGCTATTGCCCAGATTGCGAACATTTAGTCATTTTCCAACATGAGTATAAGGGTTCTGATAGAATGCGGGATGAGTATTAGTATGTATTATGTAGTATGATGTAGTATGTAATCTTTAAATTAAAGAATTGGTTATATGTGTAGTCGGTTAGTTCGGAATTCTTTAAATTTTATAAAATTGGTAATTCTTTAAATTTTTTACGTGTCGGTTACTGTATGACACCGATTTAAAGAATTTAAAGAATTCAACCGTTTTAAAGATTTTAAAGAATTTAAAGATTTAAAGAATTTAAAGATTACATACTACATACTACTTAACCTAACCTTATCATAAAAGTAGCTTGAACTTATACTACCAGAATACTTCAATTCCTCCAACAATAATGGGTATACTCTTTTCGTCCTATCAGCCGACGATACTGCCCACACTAGTAAATATGTGAAGAACCCATAAAACCTATGGGAGTTATCAAGTATATTAATCAATATTCTATCATTTATTTCATCCAACTGAAGCTTATTAAAATAGTTTTTAATAATTTGTATTAAGCTTTCCTCACTTTCATAGCCTTGACTACCTAGAACTGAATACAATACTTGTCTATAGTCCCCTTTTAAAGCTTGGTAATTTGGCTTTAAATTAAGTTGCTTTGAAAGTTCATTAGCTAAAGATAACATATCTCCTGCTCTTGGTTTATAGAATTGAACTACTTTACATATTTTCAGCAATTCATCATTAACCTGATATTGTTTTTGAGCCGTCATTATAATTGGTATATTACTTTCCTTAATGAGCTTAACTAGTTTATTTTGTTGCGAATCTGAAAGTTCATCAACATTATCAACTACAATTATAATGTTATTTATGGGCTTAAGCTTACATCTTTGAGTTAATTTTTCAAAATCAATTTCTGTCCAATCAACCTCCCAAATTTGGTATTTTAGTTCTTCACATACCTGTTTAATCGATGCTGTTTTACCCGTTCCCGAAGCCCCTATTAATAATAATGCCTGACCTTTTTTCCAACTTATAATAAACTCCTTAATTTCAGAAATTTGACTTTCTAAACCAATCAACTTCATAGTTCCCACCAATTAAGTTTATATTCCTCACTTAAGCAATGGGCATTAAATTCGCAATTCCTACATCTTTCATCCAAAACTTTGGGGAAGTTTTTTGTCTTAATTGCTTCAAGAAACTTCACAATTTTATTTCTCAAAAAATTTTCATCATATTCAAGTTTTTCATGATGACCATAAGATAAAAATATAAAATACAATTCCTTCGCTCCTGTAATGTATAAATAAATGTTACCTTGAAGTGTTAATTGCTCATCTCTTATTGGGTTATGTCTTGTAAATCCAGTTTTCCAATCCACAATGACTATATCTTTACCTTTTTTAAACATAGCGTCAATAACTCCTTTGAATGGTTTCTTAACGAATTCCTTTTCAATCGCCAGCGGTTTTGGGCTTATATTCCAACTTAATCTTTGCTTTTCGAACGCTACAAAATTATCTAAATATCTTCTATATGTATCAACATCAATTCCAACCTTTTTAACAGCAATACTTAAATACATTGGAACTTCATTAGGGGTTAAGTATTCAGGCAGAGAATTATAATATTCAGCAATCATTGCGTGTATCTTTCTTCCAAAATCATATACTGGTTTGTATAAAGGAGTTAATAATTGTTCATAAGCTAAATAATATTTGTATGGGCATTCTAAGAATGTATTTACAGCTGTTGGTGAAACTATCATTTTGCTACTACCGAAGTTAAGTATGCTGAAGACAAAAATCCGCTTAATTGTATTAAAGGATTGCAACCCATCTTTATGAAAGCTTCAGCAAAAGCTAATCTATCATACAACTTTAATTTTACAACCGAATTAGCCTTAACATTATTTATAGCCTTATATAATTGTTCAATTGTAAGTTTGGAATCAAGTTTATTTTGAATATACAAATCTTCAAGCATCTTTAATCCATCTTCCCATTTACCTTCAACAATAGATTGTAATAGTTGGGTTGCAAAGTCGGGTGGAATTAAAGACTTTATGTTCTCTAGAACAATTTCCTTATTTGCCGTGATTAAAGAATCAAGCATATTTAGAGCATGTCTTACATCACCTTTTACATATTCAATTAGAGTAAGTATGGCTTCTTTGACTTCAGGAGTGATTTTGAAGTTCACTTTTTCAGCCATCAATATTTTCAATATAATTCTTAATACCTCTTCATTCTTTAGCTTCCTAAACCTAAATATTACACATCTGGACTTTATTGGTTCAATTATTTTCCATTCATCGTTGGCAGTTAAAATAAATATATGTGAAGTTTTCTCCATTATTCTTCTTAAAGCATGTTGCGCTTCTTCCGTCATCGAATCCGCTTCATCAAGTAGTATTATCCTTTCTCCAGAACTGAAGGCATAACTTTTTACTTTATTTCTTATGACATTTATTCCTCTTTCGTCGCTTGCATTTAATTCAACAATTGGAATTTTAAGTTCATTAGACAATGCGTATGCAGTAGATGTTTTACCAACACCAGCTGGACCCACAAAAAGAAAATGGACTTTTAATTTTCGATTAACTATTTCTTTTAAGTGTGGTATTATGTGTTCCTGACCTACTATTTCATCAAGACTTTTAGGTCTATATTTTTCCGCTAACATAAGTTGTGAATAAAGTCATACTTTAAATAATTGTTTAAAACCTTTCAAATAACCAATACAAAAAGATTTAAAAAATTTAAAAAATTAAAGAATTAAAGAAATTTTTAAAGGTATAATAAATTGTTATTTTACATGTCGGAAAGGAAATATCCCGACTATGTAGTGCAGAGGGTGAAATTGATGAGCCAAAAGTTTAATGTAAGTGAAGATACAATTATGCGGGAATTTGAAGAATACTACAAAACAGATTTCGTCCAAACAGACCCACAGTTTAAAAGTGATGATGATAGATTCAAATATGTTCTTGAAGTCCTATGGGTTAGATATGCTTCACAACTACCAACAACTGAATTTCTTGTAATCCCATTCGGTGTAACAGATATACGTATAACAGCACAAGGACCGATTTCAAGAATATATGCTATACTACGTAAGAAAGGGGAAACTAAAACTCAAATTGGCGTTATAGTGAATCGTGGTCAACAGGCTACGTTGGTTGATGAAGTTCAGTTATTCTATTTATATAAAAGTGTAAGATTATCTCAATTTAGTTCAGAAGGAAATGTTTTCTTCTCAACACAATTAACAAAATTTGAAGAACCACAACCACTTTCAGACGACCCATTAACCTTGCTTAAGAGGATTGGTGTCATAGATTTAAAGATTGCAGAAACTCCTTATAAATTATCTAAGCGTGTTGGTGAGGATGAAAGATATGTTGATGAATTTGATTTACGTGGTATATCGGGTATAGTTGTAAGATATAATACAGGTAAAAGACCCACAGGGACGGATTGGGCTGTATATACTATTAGTGATGATAGCGTTTCAGATGAGCAAATAACACCTGAAGGATATATAATACCCTCACAATTAACTGTTTGGGTTCCAAAAAGGTTTTTGAAATATGATGTTGATTCAAAACTATATTGTGTAGGAACTTTAGCTATATCAAGTCGTAAAGAACCTTTCATGAACGCTATATATGTTCATCCTATTATTGCAAAACCTCTTAACTTAACATGAGGACTGAGCAGGAAATTAGGGAAAGATTAGAGATGTGGAAGAAATTTGTTTATTATATGTTTAAAGCAGAGTATCCATATGAAGGTGAAGAAGGAAAGAAAGCAGAGGAAATTCGTAAAAAGTTAGGTTATACAGATTATCTGGTGGATGACCAATATTATGATGGACATGTAGGGGCGATAATTGTTAATGAATTAAGATGGGTATTGGGGGAGAAGAAATGAGTAGCGTCGAAGATATATTCAAAGAATTTGAAGCAATTGAAGTAAAGAAAGAAGAAAAGAAACCTGAAGAAAAGAAAGAAGAAAAACCTTCAATTACAATACCTGAACCAAAAGAGGAAGAAAAGAAGGAAGAAATTAAAGTTGAACAAAAAACCACTGAAAAACTATTTGAAATAGATGAAGAACAATCAATCCCAGCTAAGGAAGTATACTTAATATTTGGGGATAAGGGTGAAGGAAAAACTACAGTGGCATTTAGTTTTCCAGGAGAAATACTATGTCTTTCTTTTGATAGGAAATCATCAATTGTGAAATATAACATGTATGGGAATGATAAAAGAATTCATATATTTGATGTAGTGAAGCTAATGGATTATAGCACTCCTGATAAGATGCTTGAATCTGCAGAAGTAACCTATAATGCAGTATTAGAATTATTAACAAATTACGCTAAAAAGTATCCACAACCAGATTGGGTAGTAATTGATGCGGCACAAATATTTCATCAGGTTGCGGAATGGACTATGAGAAAGAGACATGGAATAGGTCCATTTGAAGGAATAGCAAATCTCAACGTTTGGAAGGAAAGAAGGATGTATATACGTGATGTTCATTATAAAGCTTTAAACTTAGCAAAACGTGGAGTAATATATACAACACATGCAGAATTCGATGAAGTTATAATAAGCAGTGAAGTTATTCATCGTAAAAAAGTTCCAGCATGGGTTGATGTTTTAATATACGAAACCGACTACGTATTGATGACGGAATTCGATGAAAAAGACAAGAATTTTGTTGTAAAAGTAGTAACCTCCAAGAATGATAAAAAGCTTCCAACAGGAAAGAAATTCATTGTTACAGGTAGAAGATTTTGGGATGTAGTAGGTGTTGAACCATGAAGATAAACCCACAAAACTTAATTAAAATATTGGAATTAGCTTCAATCAAGTATGAGTTAGACCCATTATATCTTAAATTCAGTAATGACGGTATTTACGTTAAACAAATGGATTCAGCAGGGGTAATAGCAAGTATAGGTAAAGTTGGTGTTGGGGCTTTTCAAGATTATGAAGAATTAGGGGATGTAACTTTAGATATGAGTTTAACAAAAAGAATAAAAAACATGTTCAAAACCGATGATTACATTAATATAACTAAGAAGGATGACAAGTTAATTCTTGAAGGTAATAAAGAAACATACACAATACCTCTAAGCACCCAAGTCCCAAATTTAGTTTCTGATGATGTATATCAATTTACTCCTTACGGTTTTACACTTAAAAAGCCAAAGATGTATAAAGCTTTCAAAATTGATATTACGGAGTTGGATGTTGAATATGATGAAACTATTACAATCAATTATGAGACTAATTTCCCATTGATTAAAACAAATATAGGGACTACTACATACACCAAAAAGATAAATCCAGTTCAGGTAAAAGATTTATCCAATAAAATAGATAAAACTGAAAGTGTATTTGACGGTAGTATGTTATTAAACATTGTTAACTTGATTAAAGATGTGGTTTGGATAGTATTATCTGAAGGACCCATTCACATAACTTATCATAGTGATGTTCTTCCTATTGATATAACATATATACTTTCGGAAAGGGTGTCATGAAGGTGATGGAGTTATTCAACAAATTTCCTAGAGAAGTGAGTTTAAAACGTGAAATCGTTAATGATATGAACCAATTTTCAAAATATATTCAACTAAATAACGGTATAAATGGAGTTTTCACATCCTTATACGACCTTAGACTAAATATTGATAAAGTATTTTTCGATATTGATAATCATGACTTAAATAAAGCTAAAGAAGATACGATTAAATTAATTGGTAGACTAAATGAATATGAACTTCCTTACATTGTCATATTTTCAGGTAAGAAAGGTTTTCATGTTTATATTCCAACAAATTCCTGGCAATCCCCAAACCTAGAAACGGCTAAATATGTTTTAAAAACAATACAGTCATCATTAGCAAACGGTATTGAAAGTGTCGATAAACACGTTATTGGTGATGCAAGAAGGCTAGTAAGAGTTCCAAATACACTTAACAAAAATAACTATTGTGTTCCTCTTCCTGAAAGCTTTGTTGATTGGAGTGTTTCAAAAATAATAGACTACGCCAAAACTACTCATGACATTAACTATGATGTTAAACCAATAGATGTGAGGCAAATTGTAGATTTCGATTTTGACTATATACAATATAATCTTGATATTGATTTACCAAAACAATGGGAACTTCCTTCAAAATTTAAACTTATAATACCATTAATAAGACCTTGTTTAGCTCAAAAACTCATTGAAGATAGAGACCCGCCACATATGGTTAGAGTAGCATTAGTATGTGAATTGATGTGGTTGGGCTTCAATCAAGAACAAATATTTCATATCATTCGTGAACTAAATTGGGCAGACTTCGACCCCAAAATAACAAGGTATCATATTAGACATATATTTGAACATAAATATTTACCTCCTTCATGCCAAAAGTTAAGAGAATATACTCATTGTAAAAATTGCGGTTGGTTTTATTTTTGGGATAAGGTAAAACATGATGCGTAAACATTCCATAGCTTGTGAAAATGCAAGGAGTGATGTATGTCAATGTAGTTGTAATGGAAAATATCATGGAATTTCAAAACTTAGTAAACTTAGCAAATCTGAACTTAATGAACATAATGAGCCTGAACTTCATGAAGAACCTAAACAAAAAACATTATTGGAATGGATGAAAACATGACATTCAAACTTCTACCTTTCATTCAGGCAAAACAAGACGAATTAGTAGTTTCAGAAGTATTCTATTCTATTCAAGGTGAAGGAATTTATGCTGGTCATCCAGCTGTATTCCTTAGACTTGCTTCATGTAATTTACTATGTGTTTGGTGTGATACTATAGATGTATGGGTTAGAGGTAAAACATACAGTATCAATGAATTAATAGAATATTTCAAAACAACCCCAAATAAAGAAATTAACTATATAAAGTATCTAAATCAAGGTGTCCATCTAGTTCTTACAGGTGGAGAGCCTATGCTAAGACAAGATGCTTTGATAAAATTTTTAACAATACTTGTTGAATATGTTCCAAACTTATTTGTTGAAGTTGAAACTAATGGAACAATACTTCCAAAGCCTGAATTTGATAAATTCATTTCAGTATACAATGTTTCTCCTAAGCTTAGTAATTCAAAAATGCCTACTGAAGTAAGAATTAGACCAAATGTTATAAAGTATTTTGTAAATTGTAATAAAGCTTACTTCAAATTTGTTGTTGAGGGTATATGGGACATAAAAGAAATATTTGATGACTACATTAAACCTTTTAACATTCCAAAAAACAAAATATTGCTAATGCCTCAGTGCCAAACCCGTGAAGAATATCAAAAACTATCTCCTGAAGTTATTGAATTTTGCAAAGTATTCAGGTTTAGATTCTCTCCAAGATTGCAAATAGAAATATATGACAAAAAGACTGGAGTATGATGGACGAAAATAAAATTATTGAGGGGGTTAGATTGATTCTTGAAGGACTAGGGGTAGATTTGAATGATGAAAACTTTAAATATACCCCAATTAGATATATGAACTTCCTTAAGGAAATTTTACTACCCAAAATAACAGATGATGATTATGTTTATTTTAAGTCTTTAGGCAACTTAGTTATAGCTAAGAACATAGTAGTATACTCATTATGTCCGCATCACTTACTGCCTGTAATATATAATGTATGTCTAGCTTATATCCCAAAGGGTAAAGTTGTTGGTGTTTCAAAGTTATCAAGGTTAGCATTAGAGTTAGGTGGTAAACTTATGCTTCAAGAAGATTATACTGAACAATTAGCAGAGGAATTAACAAAACTTACAAGAAGCAATGATGTTATGGTTATTGTTGAGGGTAAGCATTTTTGTATGATGATGAGAGGTGTTAAGCAACAAAATACTAGTATAATCACATCAGCAATAAGAGGTAAGTTCGAAGATATAGAATTAAGGTCGGAAACATTAAATTTAATTAATAAAACATGACTTGGCAAATGAATAATAATTTAGTTTTCAAAATCTATGAATTAGTATATCAAAAACCCAGAATAAAAAAAGATGTAAAACAACTAAGATTAATATTTAGTAAATATAATGTTAAAAGAATCTTAGAAGTTGGATGTGGCTCTGGGTGGCATGGAAAATTATTATCACAATACTTTTCGGTAACTTTAAGCGATGTTGAAAATAATCTAGCTGAGAATGTTAAATTACCTTTTGTTAAATTAGACCTATTATCACTTGATAGGGTTGGTGTGTTTGATGCAGCATACGCAATAGATGTCATAGATATATTTCCTCCTGAAGAACTTGATAAAGTGTTTAAAACAATTTGGCATAATCTTAGTTATGGTGGTATATTTGTCTTCACCTTTTCCCATAAATATGTCAAAATTAAGAATAAAGATAATAAGATTGATTTGGAACTTAACGGTAAAAAGTATACACTATACAATGTATATACTAAATTTAATAACTATTTAGTTGGGTCATGCATTGTATTTTCAGAAAACGATTTTATAGGCTCTATATCTGGTAAAGTTTATATTCACAAACCAGAGGAAATAGAACGTTCATTATCTCCTTACTTTTGGGTGGTAGAAAAAATTCCATTCAGGTGGTGGATTTTTGATAAAAAACTTAGAATTAGATATCATGTGTATAACCCAAATAGTTATATGTATGTGGTGAGGGTTAAATGAAAATCGTAGCACCTTGGTCAGCTGGGTTGGATAGCACATTCATGATTATTAAACTACTCAATGAGGGTTTTGAAGTTTACCCAATGTATGTAGATTTCAAAACTATAGCAACAGATTATGAAATTCAATCCTTATCTAAACTTTATGAAATTTTACACCCCAAATATCCAAGTTTACATAATGTTCAAGTCTTTGAGGTTGAAGGTAAAATAAACTCCATGCTTAAAAATTACAATAAACCTAAATTATATTTAGATATTTACAATTCTGTTTCTTCACAAGGAGTTCCGCTAATAGAGTTCTATTTTCCTGTTAGGAACTTGATTATACTTTCTTTAGCGGTAGCTTATGCCGAAAGTGAGGGTATAGATGTTGTCGCCTTTGCTACATCAAAAACTGACCAATTATCAATAAGGGATTTACATATAACTTTTGTGAAAGCTGTAAATTCGATTCTCGATATCATTTCACCAGTAAGAATCATAACGCCAGTAATTGAACATACAAGGGAGGAGGAATGGTTAAATTTGAAATACATGAATTTAATAGATTATATTGCCTCATGTCATAAACCAATTAATAATAAAGCATGTGGGAAATGTTCACATTGTTTATTTGATATAGAGATGAGGAATAAATATGGCTAAAAGAAGAGTTTTAACATTTTCTGGTGGTATAGATACAGCAACACTATTATACTTTAGTCTTAGGGATGGTTATGAAGTTATACCAGCTATACTTAACATTGGGCATAGGAAATATAAATATGAAAGTGATGCTTCAAAAACAATATTAAAACTTCTTAAATTCTACTATCCAAAACAAATACTCACCGATTTGCTTGAGTTAAGATACATCCCAAGTATATGGGAGCAATTGAAAGTTCCATATGATAATTCAAGAACAGCTATGGGAACAGGTGAAACATACTATATGAATGATGAAGAGGCATTTAAGAAAACATACATTCCACTAAGAAATGTTGTCACAACCGTTATAATGGCAATCGTTGCTGAAGTATTTAACGCTAATGAAGTTGCATTCGGTTTTTGCAAAGACCAAGAATTCTATCCAGACACCTACGAATTTACTCTTAAAATTTCTCCCGTAATTGAAAGTATAACTGTAAATAAAATAAAAATACTATCTCCATTGGGTAATAGGTATAGAGTTGATTATATGAAGGAAGTATATGATGACGGTTTTGGATTTATATATAAACATACCTTCTCCTGTATTGGTGACATTGATATTAATAAACATTGTGGTTATTGTGAACACTGTATTGATAGGCGTTTAATATATGTTGTTCTTGAACGTAAGTATGGAATAAAGGATGAGATTGAATATGTAGACAAAGAGAAAATATACAAAATAGTTAAATATGTATTGGATAAAGGAAATAAATCGGAATGGTGGTCTAAAGATGAATTCAGACCATACATAGAAGATTGGTTAAAGAATAAAACATGATATTCATTCCTGCTATTTCTGGAAGCTTTGTATTGAAATTTGGAGAACTACCTCTAGAATATTTATGGTGGAGAGAGGAATGCCCAATATACATTCCATACGTCTTAATAAGCTATGGAAACGTTTATCTATTTCCAGAAATTAGAGAAAATACTAGGGAAGTAGCAAAAATAAGTAAAGATGTTAAAGTTATGGTTGATAGTGGTGGATTTCAAATATATTCAAGAGGTATTAAAATTGATGTAGAATCATTAACAAATTGGCAATTAAGGATGGGTGATTATATTATTGGTCTTGATTATCCAATAGAAGTTGGTAAAAGTCTTCAAGAGGTTATAAAACATGCTGAAATAAGTTATAACAACTATAAATTACAAATAAAACTTATGAACAATCTGGCTAAAGAAAGATACTTTATAGTTCTTCATGGGAATGATGATGAACAAATGGAAAAATGGTGGGAAATTGCTATTGAACCATTAATTGATGATGTTTTCGGTGTAGCATATGCTCCTAGAATTAAAACTCCAATTAACGTTTTCAATGGGCTGAAATTCTTGTATAAGAAAGGAGTTAAACGTGTTCACTTACTTGCTGCAACAGGATATAAACTACTTACAACTATAAAGTTATTTGATAAATATTTTGAATTTTTAAGCACAGATTCATCCACACATACAATTCAAGCATCCAAGGGTTCAATTTTAATCCCATATGCACGTTCAACTAAGAGTGGTAGATTTGGTTATAAGGGTCTTAGGAGTGGAATAAAATATGACACTCTTTCCTGTATATGCCCAGTATGTAGAAGATTTTGCGATACCCAATTATATAGTTTGGCTAAATTAAATACGGTTAGTCGATATGCAATAGCGTCATTACATAACTTGTTTTGGATATATTCGTTTAAGAATTATTTAGAATGGTTGGATACTTTGGGTGAAATTGAACTATTTGCTTCAAAATTCATACCTAAAACATATACTTTATTTAAAAATATGTCTAAATCTACTTTGGGGAGATGGTTATGATTTATCGCTTAGTTAAGGTTAATAAGGAAAGTTCAAAAATAATATTAGTTTTAAGAAACCAAAACCTTCAAAGAAAAATTGTGGAGGTTGTAGATTTTAAACCATACTTTTATATCCCAGACGAAAAGGGTGAATATAAGAGTATATTCGATGAAAAGTTAAGAAAAATATATGTTTCAGACCCTTCGGAAGTTCCAGAAGTAAGAAGTAAATACGTAAAACACTATGAAGCTGATATTCCCTATACAAGGAGGTTTATGATTGATACAGGAATAACAGACTATGTTCAACTACCTGAGAAAAATAAAGTTCTAACCCGTGAAGTTCTACCAGCCAATAATAATACTAATATACCTCTTAGGATTTGGTATATAGATATCGAAGTTTTAAGCGATGTTGTTCCAGATAATAAAAACCCGATATACCAAATATGCTCAATATCCATTTACGATACATATTTAAATAAATACTTTACCCTTACACTTAACAATGTTAATAAAATTGAATCTTGGGATGATTGGAAGATAGTGTATATGAGAAATGAAGATGAGTTAATTCAAGCCTTCATAAAGTTATATGCTACAGCTCAACCAGATATAATAGTTGGTTGGAATGTATATTTCGATATAGACTATCTCTATTCAAGAATCAAAAAGCTAGGTTATGAGATTACATTCGAAAATTCCCAAATATTTGATTTGCTTGAAGCCTTCAAAATATTGTATAAACGTTCATCCTACAAATTAAAAACAATTGCAATTGAGGAAGGATTTACGAATACATATGAGACTTTCAATAAAGACATGACACCCGAGGCAATGGCAAAATATAATGTAAATGATGTTAAGTATATTGTTCAATTGGATAAGAAATATAAACTACTTGATTTCTATTGGAACTTAAAAGTATATTCTGGTGTTAATCATATTGAAGACACATTCATAACCAGCGTGATGGTAGATACAGCATTGTTAAGGTTAGCAAAGATACTTAATATTGTTTTACCTTCAAAGAATGAAGCTGAGGAAAGAGAAAAATATGAAGGTGCAATAGTTCTTGAACCTCCAAAAGGTATTTTTGAAAACGTGGCTATTTTTGATATGAATCGCTACTACCCAAGTATAATCATAAGTTTCAATATTTCTCCTGAAACCTTACATGAAGAAGGTGACATTGTTTATAACAATTTTAGATTTAGAAGTGATAGGGAGGGAATAATCCCAACATTGTGTAAATATTTCATAAAGCTTAGGGAAGAAATAGATAATCAGGCATCAAAACTAAATCCAGATGACCCAAAATATGAAGACTTAAAACTTAAATCTACAGCTATCAAATACCTAATTAATACTATATACGGATATCTTGGGTATAATGGTGGAAGACTATATAATATAAAGTTGGCAGAGATGGTAACAGCAATTGGAAGAGAAGGTATTTTGAAGACTAAAGAGATATCTGAAAAATATGGGTTTAAAGTAATTTATGGCGATACCGATTCGATAATGATACAAATTCCATTCGTGGAAGTTCCAAAAATTACGGAAATTTTGAATAAAGAGATTTCAGAATACTTTACAACCAAATATGGAGTTAAGAATTGTAATATTAAGCTTAAATCTGAAGCGTATTGTGATAAAATAATCTTCTTTGGGGTTAAGAAACGATATGTTACTCATATTATTTATGAAAAGGGAGTAAAATGTGATAAAATCAAAATTGTAGGTCTAGAGGCAATACGAACCGACCAATCCAACTATTCAAGACTTATTCAAAGTAAGCTAATTGAACTAATCTTAAAGGGTGTTTCAAAGGAAGAAATTATTCAATTCGTTAAAGATAGTATAAACAATATTAAAAAACAAAGACTCATTGATATTGCAATAGTAAAAGGTATTGATAAACCTCTTGATGAATATAAGTCATTAGCTCCACATGTAAGGGGAGCATTATATTCAAATATGTATTTAGGAACTAAATTCCAAAGTGGAAGTAGAGTATATTTACTATGGGTTAAAAGTGTTAAAGGTCTTCCAAAAACTGATGTGATTGCCTTCGATGAGGATACGAAACTTCCTGAACTTGAAGTTGATTGGGGTCGTATGGTAGAGGTTAATATCGTTCAAAAAGTTCAAGACCTTCTAGAAATTGTAGGTCTAAGCATAAGCGATATCATGACCCCTTCTCAAAAACTAAGTAGGTGGTTCTGAAATGATAATCGTTCATCCAACTGAACCAAGAGAAGTTAAAGAATTCTTATCTAAAGAGAATATATCATTCAAGGAGTATTCAGCACTTCCTTTCGATTATTTAGTTTCGGTGCATGAACACCGAATTGCGGTAGAAAGGAAGGAATCAAGCGATTTTGTTCAATCAATTAAGGATGGAAGATTACATGCACAATTATACCACATGGGTATATTTACTCCAATTAGCTTCTTGGTTGTGATAGGAAACATAACTTCAGCACTAATTGAATCCAAATTTCCAAGACAAGCATACATAGGGGCATTGATTTCAGCAACATTAAAACGTTCTCCTGAAGGTGCTCAAGGTTTTGTTTCCGTAATAAACCTTGATACCATTTATGATTTCATGCTATTCTTAAAATACCTTCATAAACAATTGGAGGAGGGAGATTTAATAAGACTTCCAAAAATGAATGTTCAAAAAACTGATTTAAAATATCTTCAAGTCATGACACTTTCAACATTACCTGGTGTTGGTGAAGTAAACGCAACAAAACTTATAGAAAAATTTGGCTCAATTTACAATGTTGTTAATGCTTCATTACCTCAACTTGAAAGTGTTTTGGGTAAGAAGGCACGGAAGGTTTATGAATATATTCATGGTGTTGTAAAATGAGTCAGCCTTATAAAAAGAGTGAGAAATTTAAATATGGGACATTCTATTTAGGTGATGCTAGAGACTTAATAAAAACAATACCTAATGAAAGTATTGATTTAATTTTAACAGATCCGCCATTCGGATTAGATATGGATGAATTCGATGACCCAAATGTCTTCTTTGAGCTAGAAGATGAGATGTGGAGAGTATTGAAAAAGGATGCATGGCTCGTTTTCTTTTATTCAACACAAAAATTACCGAATGCTTTTAAATTAAAAAAATTTGAATATGTTTGGCAAATCATTTGTTATTTTATAAATACATTAGGTAAAACACTTCTTGGTGATATAAATTACTCAGCAATATTGGTCTTTAGAAAAGGTAATCCAAAAATTCATACTAGGAGGTATGACTTAATACCAGCAGAAGAACTGCCATTTGCAATAGAAAGAGTAGGAAATCCACAATTTAAACCAACTTTTACAATATCAGTATTATTACGAATGTTTACAATAGAAAATGATTTAATATTAGACCCATTTGCTGGATTTGGTTCAATACCAATAGTTGCAGAATTCTTCAAAAGAAGATGGATTGCTTTTGAGATAGATGAAAGAAAATACAACATAGCAACTGAATTTATAAGAAAAGGTGAGGTTAGTAAAATTATTGTAGATGAAAAATTAAGACCTAAATTCTCAACTTTAAATAAATATTTTTAAATAAAAATGGGCAATGATTATTTGAGGGGAATTAAGCAATGAAGGTTGTAAAAATTTTTAGTATTGCTTTTCTTATTTTTTCTTTTTTACTTATCCTTTATGCTTGGTTGCTACTACAAAGCCTAAATTCAGGAAATTTCTTTTTATTGAGTGAAAAACTTTTTACAACCCTACTAATTGGGATTTTGATTTTTGTTGTTGCAAGTTTAATTTTAGCTTTGTTAATTTTGAGGGATTATGATAGGTGAATAAAAACCCTTCAAATAATTTTGTATACATGTTATGAAGGACTAAAAACCGTCCCGTTCAATTCATTCACATACATTTTCATATTAAAAATTTATATAGGTGAAAATTCATATGTAGTATGTAATATGAGGAACGTAAACGTAAAACGCAGTGTTCGTGGGAGTAACGCCCCACACAAGAATAAAAACACACTATACTTCATGAGCATTAGTAGTCTAACTTTGGACGTAAACCCATATGACTTAAGTTTATATCTGCCATCATATAAAGGTTTCCAATATTGCGTATGTTGTTTTCATGTCTGGAAAAATGAGTCATCATCGTTCTGCCCAAGATGTGGGAGAAATCTATACAAGGATACGGGTGACTTGGAGTATTTAATGCACACGTATTGGAACTCAGAAAGGCACTTGATTATTCGTAAAAAAATTGATGATTATTTGAACCATGAGTGAAAACAATATTCAAGTTTTTGTTCAGCAAATTTTACAAATCGTTCCAGAATGGTCAGAAGGAGTTATAGTAGTCAAAAATAAATACAATCTCCCAGTAGTTCTTCCTATTGCTAAAACGAAAAGTAAAAAGTTCAAAAATGAATATTATTCAAGCTTCAAGTGGAGACCTCTTAACAAATTCCCATACATATTATTATTCAAGTTAATTGGGAAAGTAATTCTGAAAGATGGGCAAATTCAAAGCGTTTATATTGTCGATAACGGTGATAGATATTTTAGTATAAAAATAGTTCAACAATGACCTTAGTATTAATTAAGGGTTATTCTTCATCTTATAAAAATGTTCATGCAATTCTACGTGTTCCAAATACCCTTAAAGAATACTATATTGTTCAAGTTAATAATTTACAGGACTTTCTAGAGAAAAATTTAGATGTAATTACAGATTTTCCAAGTAATTACGAAATAATTCCTTACTTATACGAAGAATATTGTAGTGTTCATAAGTGTCCAATAGAATACGATGCAGATGAAATGTATTGTTTGGAGGCAGGTGATGATTTGTCTCATTGTTCAATTCAAAAACGTATAGTATTCCAATCTAAACCTTTTGACACTAATTCTGTAGTCACACGTTCCCATCCCTTAGTTCAACAAATACTTAATAATAAGCGTCAGGAGGAATTGCTTGAACAAAAAATAATAAAACTTCAAAAAGTTTTAGAAAAATATCAGGTTTATGACTCCGACTTCAGGTATTATATAATAAAAAGAGGAAAAGAAAGAATACTTTTACATACCTTCATTAGAGAAAGGGACGAATACAAGTTAGCAATATATTATTACAAAAATGCTGTGTTTCTAATCGTAATGCATGACCCACATTTTTACGATGACTTAGGTTATTTCAAAATGTTTATAATAAGAAAGGACGAAAGTGTTGAAAAGGAATATAATGAATGGAAAGAGGAACAGGAATTCTATGAAAATTGGAGACGTTTTGTTAGTTTAAACGAAAAAATTCTTAGAGACATTGAAGTTCAGAAAAATAAACAAATTTTAGAACAAAAAGTAAATGATATTATTTCAAAGTTCAAATCATTGTCTAGTAATATTGAAGTCAAATACTATATTTATGAATCACTTGGAGAAGCGTCAATTTATACATCAATTAAAGGTTATATTAATAAGCAAATCTTTAACCAATATTTACAGTTGAATAAGCAGTTGGGTGGTGAATTTAATCCAAAAACTAAACAGTGGTTTATTCACATTAAGCTTTAATTTTTATTTAATATTTTTCCAATTAATTTTTAGATTTTTTTAATGTAATACACATTAATTATTTTAATGAATATCCTGGGTGAAGAAAAAAAGAAATATTATAGAATCTTCTTAGTAACTAGAGATAATTTAGAACAAGCAGTTCAGGAGTTGGGTTATGATTCAATTGAAGATTTTGAAAATACTACTGGTGTATCAAGATTCGAAATTCTAAGAACTTGGGTCGTAACTTATAAAACATCCGAATTTACCAGAGAAGAACTTCTTAAGATGGGTTATAGACCAGGAGTTGGAAGATTGGTTATAACAGAGGAAGATAGAGTTTTTATAGAACCAAGACCTTGTTGGAAAAGTTTAATTAAAAAAGAAGGTTGGATTACTGAAAGAGTTTACGAATCTTTATTTTAACCTAGACTTTCCAATTTTTTACGGAGGTCTTCAATACTATAGTGCAAATATCTTAACGTGCTTCCTAAACTCTTATGCCCCAATATTTTTGCAACAGCTGTAACTTCCAACCCTCTTTTTATTAAATTTGTTGCACGGGAATGTCGTATATCATGTGGATGAGCATTTGGATAACCATGAATTCTTAAAACATTTTTTATTATTGTTGATAATGTTGATACTGTATATTTTCCTCCTTTTTGACTTTTAAATAATGGTTCATCAGGACTTGAAGGTTTATATTCAGCCAAATATTCTACAATACAATCCTTAACCCAAGACGATACTATTGGAACTTCGGATGATATCGAACCCTTAGCCCTTTTCACATAACATGTCCATTCCTTAGTATTCAAATCTCCATAAGTTAAATTAGACAATTCATTTACTCTTAAAGCCAATTCATACATTAGTGCTATCATTGCTCTTAGCTTAGTGTCATAAGTATTATTAACAATCATCCTAATCGTAGCTTCATCAAATAATACTGGTCTTCTATCCTCCAACATTCTTGATGGTAATGGTATGAGATTATAATCAATGCCTCCTACAACCTCAAAGAAACTTCTTAAAGCATAAGCAACAATTCTTTGAGTATAATAGGAAGAATTAGAATATTTTGATAAGAATTTAATTACATCCTCAAGTCTAATTTCCTGTAACGGTTTATTAACTTCACTTAAGAAGGTTTTTATAAAATATATGTATGTGTTTAGTGTTTTTCTTGATGTTCTCCTAGCTTCCATATACTCAATATATTTCTCCAACATAACTAAGTTGTTAATTTCTATTTCATATATATTTCTAAGTATTACGTATTACTTTGCTTTATATGTGTATTACATTTTATTTAACACAATGTCTCTAGACCTATACGAGGAAAAGTGGATTAGGAAAGTAAGAGCGGCAAGACCAAAATGGATAGCAATGGTGAAGAAGTCAGAATCTCTCGAAGCTTATGTAAGGAGTATTTCAGCTATTACGGGAATTCCTGAAGCTACTATAAGGGCAAGCTTCCCAGCTAGAAACTGGGCTGAGTTTCAAGCCAACGCTGAAAAATACGTAGACTTGTGGATAAGTAAGGTAGAGGCTGCGGCAAGAGCTAAGAAGTGGTCAAGTCATTATAAGGCGGCTTTCAGCACTACGGGTTAAAGGTATATTTGAATTAATTATTTTTTTCTATTTTCAATTTTTCAATTTCTCTAATTCTTTCCCTAATCAATATTCTAAAACAATCAATACAATACCAACTATTGGTTGATAAGTTCAACAATGCTTCATTTCTATGAACAATTAATTTGCACTTAGCACATTCAACATATTCATCTTCCATTTTCAATAATAACAAAAATTATCATATTTATATCTTTGAAAAAAGTAATACTTAATAATGAATATATGGCTGTTAAATGCCCACTATGTAGTAAAGAGGTTGAATACTTCTATAGGAAATATAGAAGTGGCTTTCTTGCATGTCCATCTTGCCAAAACTCCTTCAGAGCATCAAAATACCCAGACCTACAACAATATGTTAAGGAAGTTAAATCATACCCTTGGGAAGAGGTGAGTGAAATGCCAAAAGAATCTAAGGAAGAAAGTAAAACTAAAACCCCAGAATTATTTCCAACACCAAAACCACCAGAAGAGATTATAGCGGAAGTTCTTGAAGAATGGCAGGTTGATGAAAGATTCATAGAAGCTGTAACAAAGTATGTTCAAAGGAAAGGTTATTTAGACCCAGGGTGGCTATTGAATATGCTTCTTGAAGCAAGAACAGGTAGAAAGTTTTCGCAACAGGAAGCATTCATGGTTGTAGATGAAATTGTAAGTGAAATTGAAAAAGAAAGGGAAAAGGCAGAAAAGGCAGGTAGACAATATTTCTTTAGTGTCATGCCATTCGGTCGAAGTTCTACTACATATTATTCTCCTGCAATACCATTAACATCAGGCGAACAACCACGTATATATACATCTTATCAACAACCACATCCCACAACTACGCCAACTACTCAATACCAATACCAACCCTATCAATATCAACAACCCTATAGCCAACCAATACTAACCAAAGAAGATATAGCAAAAATTATAGATGAAAGGATAGGGGTAAAAACAACGCAGGATTCAATTAACGAATTAAGAAAACAGATGGCAGAACTTGAGAAAGCAAGAATTGAAGACAAAGCGAATCTTGAAAAAATGATTACTAATAGTATATCAAGCCTGAAAGAAGAGATAAAGAACACTATAGCATCTTACTTATCCAATATTCAACCATCACAAAAAACGGAAGAAACATTGACTAGAAAGGATTTAGAATTAATATTTGAAAAAAGGGAAAAAGATATGATGGAGAAGATTCATGAATTAGAAAAAAAATATTTGGAAAGTAAATCTGAGGCAGAAAAGAAGGAGTTAGTCGGGCAGATAGATATGTTAAGAAAGGAGATAGAACACATTAAATCTCAGCCAACAACGATTGTAAGTCCAGAAGGTTGGCAAAAAGATGAAACAAGATTAGTTGCACAATTGGGTTCAGAATTATTGAGCATAGCTAAAGAAAGAAAACCAGTAGAATATCTAATACGAATTATGGCACAACCAAAACAACCACAAGAAATCCCAAAAGAGGAAATAAAAACCAAAGGTAAAGGGTTAATAGATTTAATTAAGGAGATGGGTGGAGCAGTAGAATGAAGGTAGTAGGAGTATTTTCTTCAAAAGGTGGTGTTGGGAAAACATTAATATCTATAAATTTAGCTCATAGGCTTTCAAAATACGGTAATACTGGTCTTCTTGATGCTGATATGGATAACAGTAATTTCTCACAATTTACTAAATTCACCAACCCAATCGAAGTTACCAATGAAAAAGTGTTAAAACTTCCTGTATGGAATAATGTAAAAGTATATAGTAATTCATTACTATTAGGTAGGGAACGTAGCGTTTCGATGACTGGAGATAGGTATGGGCAGATTATTAGTGATGTGATGGAATATGGTGATTGGGGTAATTTAGATTATCTTGTCATTGATTTACCTCCGGGTTCAAGTGATATTTGGAAGAGTGTATTAAGTATATTTGCCAATGTTCTTCTTGGTGATATAATAGTAGTTCAGCCTTCGATGACTGATTCTGCAATAAGAGGTATAAGACTTCATCAATATTATGACATACCTATCATAGGCGTAATAGAAAATATGGCTTACTTTAAATGTAGTCATGATGAAATATACTATCTTTTTGGAAAATCATTTGGTGAAGAACTATCAAAACAATTCAATGTTCCTTATCTTGGAGCTATTCCAATAATACCAGATATAAGTGAAAGAATAGCAAAAGGTGATGTGTATATAGAGTCGGAAGTATTGGATAAATTAGC
>Ga0081529_132417_pt1 | contig 27521 bp, 26 predicted proteins | sample EchGeymetagenome_FD_71012 | JGI IMG/M metagenome (GOLD analysis project Ga0081529, IMG submission 71012) | Ferrous microbial mat and aquatic microbial communities from Echinus Geyser, Yellowstone National Park, USA - transect B T=78-80 C v2... ...
TACGCAGAAAAAAGAGCGCAAAGTGCTACTGACTTTCAATTCCTCATTAAAGGATACCACTACTGACCCATATGACATAATAATACCTGAGGACTTTCAATTCCTCATTAAAGGATACCGGCGCGGCGAGAGGTGTTTACAAAGCCCTAGACGGCTTTCAATTCCTCATTAAAGGATACCACCAGAGAACATAAGACCGACCAATTCAGTAGGAGCTTTCCTTTCAATTCCTCATTAAAGGATACAAGTTTTTGATTTTATCTGCTACTATTTTCTTCTTTTCCTCTTTCAATTCCTCATTAAAGGATACTAGAATTAAGAAGTGGACTAAGAAGTTTGGCTGTTTCCTCACTTTCAATTCCTCATTAAAGGATACTTCAAGTAACAGTTTACGGTTTTCTTGCTATTCAAGCCTTTCAATTCCTCATTAAAGGATACCCAGTTGTGGATGTTGTGCCAGCTGGGTTATTGTTTACTGCTTTCAATTCCTCATTAAAGGATACAAGTTCTAATTTTTCCAACCGCGCTACGTATCTCCCTTTCAATTCCTCATTAAAGGATACGTTAGGACAAGGCTTTGTTTGAGCATATGCTATACAATCTTTCAATTCCTCATTAAAGGATACCGTCAAAATAGCGACTTCTCTTTCCATTTATATGAAATTCCTTTCAATTCCTCATTAAAGGATACACGCTGAAGCTTCTTAAATGTAAAGCCCAATTGATGACAAGCTTTCAATTCCTCATTAAAGGATACCGTATGGTTTTAGCCATACATTTACACCTTTCCTTTACTACTTTCAATTCCTCATTAAAGGATACCACCAGCTGCGGGCGCAGCGTAAGGTGTTTTCTAACTTTCAATTCCTCATTAAAGGATACTTTAGAGTTATATACGCGTCTTTCGGAATAACAATATCCTTTCAATTCCTCATTAAAGGATACCGAGAGTTAGTAAGCTAATGCTGTGGTGCCTACGTCTACTTTCAATTCCTCATTAAAGGATACCCACGCGGTCTCGAATATAAGAGCGGAAAGCCAAAACTTTCAATTCCTCATTAAAGGATACGAGCGTTGGGTTATTTATTAAAATATGTAACCAAATCTTTACTTTCAATTCCTCATTAAAGGATACTGGACATATGTTAAAACCGCCTCTCCAATTTAAATCTTTTTTGCACTTTCAAAATTTTTTAGGTTGCACGATCGTCTGGCACTTTTACGCGTGTTTTCGCCCAAATCCAAGTATTTAAGGGGGGTTGCAGTGTTTGAGATACGGGCACCTCGAGTTGCACTTTGGTGGTAGCCTTGGGTCGATCTTTTGCGCGACTATTTTTTGCGCCTGATCCCTCATTTCTATAAAACCCTGCCTCATTTCATCTGTTATTGGCGTGATTTTCGGATGAACCGTGAAGCTACCAGTTTTCCAATCGTACTCGACGTGCACGAACACGCCGTAGTTCACTGGAGAGTTGTGTTGCGCTTCGTAAGCGAGCGCGTAACCCGCAAGCGCGTACTTGTTCGCTTCAAGCGGAGGGTGCGTCTTTATCTCGACGATTATTCCCGGCGGAATGAACCCGTCCGCTCTTATCGCTTGCGTAAGCCCAACTTTCGTTCCGTCGATCGGATACTCTGTTATCACTGGTGCGACAAGCGCGATCAAAGGGTCTGGTGACTCCAAGTGTTTCGAAACGCTGAGCGCGCTGTTGAGCGCCGCGCCGTAGTTTATCGCAGCGCGCGTCCAAAGCGTGTTAACAGCCCTTTCGAGCTCTTCCTGTGGTATCAGCGTGTACTTGCTCTTTGCTTGTTCGACCACCTTTTGTTTGTCCTGAACAAAGCTTTCGTGAAAGCTTTCTGGTGTGAGCTTTCCGCGCTCCCAGTGAATTTTCAGGATGTTTCTCTTTGCCGCCTCATTCGCCTTTGAATGCATCTCGTGTAGAAGCGAGCCCTTTTGTAGCTCCTCGTTGTCCTTTTGCCTAATCCTTTCCACGTATTTCAAGTAAACATACCTAAACGAATCACAAAGCCCGTTTGTGATGTCCGAAACGCCTAGCTGAGCGCTGTACGCAGGTTGAAGCGGGTAGTCGTGCCACCTCCACCCCCTCATCTCATCAGAAACCTGAACGCTTTTTGTGTTCGCGACCCTCACCCACTCGTTCACTTGCTCCAAGCTGTAGTAAACGGACAAGCTCACCACCTCGCCTTGTAAGGCTTGTACACCTCTTTACCTCTTAAAGAAAGCGAAAGCCTTTGTGCTTGTGTGGCCACTATTTGCGTGAGCGGCGGGTTGGTCTTTACCATGTAGTTTGCGACCTCCCTCCAAACCGCGATAAAAGCCTCCCTCGACCTCTCATCTGGCTCGTCCGAACCGCTTGAGCGTAGCGTTTCGAGCGCTTCTGGTTTGCTTTTTGCGAGCGTGACGAGAGGTCTGTCCACCGCAATTGGTCTAAACTCTTCCATCAAATCGAACACAAGGCTCATTTTCCCGGTCCTTGGTGCGTGAAGGAAACCTATGTAAGGGTTGAGACCCGCGACAAAGCACGCGCGCCACACTTCTCTGAGCAAAGCGGCGTAGCCGATGTTGAGCGCCCGGTTAAACGGGTCGACCACCATGTTCGGTTCAGCCCTTATCCTCTGCTTTGTGAGCCTGAGCTCAAATCCGAGATTTTGCGGAAGTAGCGCCGCGATTGCTTCCCAGTACGCCTTTGCCGCAAGCGCTTCTTCTTGCCTCACCTCGTCCACGCTTTTACACTCAGAAAGCTTAGAAAGGTGTAGCTCAATCGTTTCCACACACCTTGTGAGCGTCGGAATGACCGAAGAGTTGCCAGAAGCCTTCGCCCTTTTTTCGTACTCGCTCAAAACCGTTCTTTGGTTTGAGAGCTTTCCTTCTGCAAAAAGCTTAGAGTACTCAAGCCTTTTTTCTGGGTTTGACGCCGCGCGTATTTGCGCAAGCCACGTTTCCTGAACCGCGGAGTAGCTCGCTGGTGAAAGGTGAGCAAGTGGTTTTGAGCCAGAAAAGAAAAAAACGTCGATTCCGTTTTTTGCGGCTAACTCGATCGCCGCGGCGGATATCGAAACGCCCTTCACCGCGACCACAATCCCTTCGACTTCGGGAGGAGAGTGGTCCCACTTTGTGACGTACTGTTTGTTCTCCCGAACAAGAAGCTTGAAGCGCCCGTCTTTTACCTTGAGCACTGCGCCGTAGTCCACGATGAGCGCAAGCTTCGGCATAACACACATTACTCTTTGAAAGTATATAAAAACATGCCCGAAGGATTGATCACGCTTGTGATTTACGACATCACAGAAGACGACGTAAGGCTACGCGTTGCCAAGTTTTTGAGGTCAAAGGGTTTGACGAGGATTCAAAAGAGCGCGTTCATCGGAAACCTCACGGTTTCGCAGAGAAAGGACGTGGAAAACGGCTTAGCAAAGCTCATCTTCGGAAAAAAGGCGAATGTTCAGATTTTTCCGCTTACTCCTGCAAGCTACTCTCAGAGGGTTGTTTTGGGTGTTGAGCTAAAATACGACGAGCAGGACAGGTTGATCGTTTAAGGGTAGCAGTACCGCCTGTACCAGCAGTTTGCGCACTTCGACCAGGGTTGCCTTACGCTCGGAAATTCACCAGTTTCGATCATGTGCTTGAGCTCTGAAATCGCTTTGAGCACCCTTTTTTTCAAATCCTCTGTTATCTCCACAATTTCCACTTTCTTTATAAAGCCGTTATACACCGCACCTCTTTTCACAACCGTTTTTGTTGCTTGTGGGGTTTCGAGTAAGGAATCGTCGGAATAAACGTAGTTGTTTTCAAGTATAAGCGCGTAACCGACCAACTGTGCGGTGAACTTGAGATTTCCGCGCGCAAGGTGTGGTGAGTATTTCACTTCCGCGGGAATGATTTCCGAGTGTTTTGTGACAAACACGTAATCTGGTACACCGCTAATTCCTAGTTGAGGAGAGCGAAGTTGCGGTTTACGGAAAAAGTGTTTTGGTTCAAGCTTTCTCAAAAACGCTTGAAACGGGTCTTCCTCGTGTTTTTGCTTTCCCATTTCCATCGTTTCTGTAACAGGTTCTGGTGTGTGCAAAACGTAAACGTAGTAAGGGTCTCTTTTACAGAAGAAAAAGTGAGAAAGAGCAGTTACGGGTAAAAGCTCTTCTTCCACACTAATTTAATGTTCAAATAAAAAATTAAGATTTCGAGCTTAGTATGCGGAATAAGTGTTTGACCACTCTAGAATATTCGAGATATTTTCTTTCTTCTTGCGCGATTTGTAAACCAAGTACTTCTTTTATTGTGACAAGAGCACCTTCTCTTGAGCCAACATATAGAAGCTCTTCTAAAGGCTTTGTCTGGTTAATCGCCTCAAATATGAGCTGAGATATTTTAATTGCGAAATTGTTTGTTACAGTTTGGTTAAAGACGTCTATAAGAAGTCTTTCAAGCATCTTTTTGTAGTTTTCTTCTAATTTACTAAAAATTTCTGATGTACGTGTAAGGTCCAAATTAAAAGTGTTCCAAATCGTTGTTGGGTTTTGCCCTCCTCCTGTGTTTAAAGCAATTAATTGAACTGTTCCTCGATAATTGGTTTTCAGACTAAGCCACATAAGTAGGGATGTGACAGGAGTTAGACCTTCTATTCCAAATCTTAATTTTTTATACATTTCAACCCAATTCATCGTAATTTCAGGATGTGCACCTTCCACATTCGGCAAAAGGTGAACTTCGACAAACTGGTTACCAGTAATCTTTACGCGATCTAGATATGATGTTACATATCCTGCAATGCCTAGCATATATCCGTCAAACGAAAGCTTTTTGTATTTATCACTTTTTCTACGCGATTCGGTGTATCCCAGAACCCTGTTAAATTCGTAAAACTCAGGTGCAAGACAAGAGGGGCATGTGTAAGTTGACTCATTTGTTTTTTCAGTCATACTTTGGAAGTACTTTTCGAGTACATAACTAATAGGTGCGTCACTTTGAATGTTTAGTTCTTTTAGAATTTCTTGGTAGCTCTTTTTTTCGTTTGCGGTAAGTGGTATGATAAAGGGCGTTTGGTCTTTTTTCCCTCTTCTCTTCTCTTCTATTTCTCTTGCAATTTGCTCGACAATCTTTCCTCCATTTTTCAGACCTTCTATATTGTAAATTTCGAATCCGTCCTTTGTGACTGTGTATTCATCGGGTTTTATATCACAAACATAGAGTAACGATAAAATATAACCAGTAAAAGTTGGAGAAGGAGAGGTTATTCTCATTTTTGAATCAACTCCATAAGTTCTCTTTTAAAGACTTGCCTTCCACCACCCTCTTGTCTTTCACTTGCAGCAAGGTTGTCTCCTACGACGATGGGAGTTAAAATATAGGTGTAAAGTTTATTTTCGTATGTAACAACTCTTTCCATTTTGTCTAGAAATTCGCTTATTTCCATTAGAGTAATTGCTTTTTCAAAACATTCATATAGACCACTCATCGGAATTGGTGAATTCTTTATGTATTCGTCTATGTCTATCAAATTAAACGCAAAGGGATCTCCTAATCTCTTGTCGAAGCTTATGCTCCGTTGCTTTAACTCGCCTATCACCTTATCCTTGTTGGTGTATGGTCTTACTGCGTGCATGTGATTAAGCACCGCAAACGTAGTTAAAGTTTTCAATTTCTCTGAAAAATGGGCTTTTTCAAAATATCTATGTACCACTAATGCTGACAGAACTTCGTGATATGCAAAACTTGGATCTTTTTTGCATTTGCACCCCTCCATGAATTGGACTTGATAGATGTTGGCAGCTTTTCCTGAATCATGTAAATAACATGCGATCTTGCATAGCTCCTTGAAGAGTTCTGGTGTAAGAGAAGGATTAAATTTATAGACGAAATTTAGTCTTTCGACACACACTTTCACATAGGATGGTTGAAAAGAGAAGAACTTGTCGACACCATATTCAACCGATTTAGCGGAGTGCACTTTAAGAGACTCATCACTAAATGAACACGCAATCTTTTTCATCCTTTTTCACCTATATTTTAAGTCCTATACCAGGCGTGTACCATTCATGTGGGTAAACAATACCCTTTGCTCCGATGTACTGTAATCTAAGTGATAAGCAACCACTCCAAGGGTTCAATTCGTAATTGCAAATTTCATTTCTTTCGTTTATATAACTTTTCGTTCTGCTTAAGATCAATTTTGCTTGTTTTTCGTTTAGTGGTACCTCGGATTCACCATCAGGTTTTTGCGAATCATACGCCATGATTATATCTGATTCACGTAACAGTCCGCATAGATTTTCGTATAACCTTTGTGTGTCTTGTGCAGTAAAAACAGGATAGCGGTCAAATTCTATCAATATCCTTTTAAGTATTTCATCAAGTCGATATTCCATTTCATATCCTTTCAATAGCTCTAAAGGCTGAAAGTTTTTGCCGACATTTTTTTCCAGATTTTCATATGAAGCTTTTGTATGCTTTTCATCATACACACCATCAAGTTCTGAATCTGTGACGATAAAGTAGTACAGCAAACCTTTACCACCCATTCTTGCAACCCTACCAACCCTTTGGATAATATTCGGAGCCGGCGCAACTTCTGTAATAAGCGCGTCAAAGCTAAAGTCAATTCCGGCTTCAACAAGTTGCGTCGCTACTACAATTTTTCCCTTTTCCACTTTATTTTGTTTATCTTTTAATTTTTCTAGCTTTTGCATCGCTTGTCCTCTATCATGCTTTGAAAGCTTTGCGTGTAGCAATATAATATCTTCTTTGTTCTCTATATGTTTAGAAAGCTCTTCAAAAATTTGAATAGCTGTAGAAACGGTATTAGCTACAATAAGCACTGATTTCTCTTTTTTTAGCTCTAATGTAGTTTCGTATACACAACTAGTTTTACCCACTACAACGACTTCCTTTTTGTTCTGAGTTTCCCATTCGTTATCATCTCCTTCACAATATTTTTCGTATAACACCTCTGCCTCTTTTTTGACCTCATCTTTAATTAATTGGGCAAGTTGGTCGTTCATTGTCGCAGTTATTATTATAACAGGAACTCCTACTTCAGCAAGCATTTTTAGTGCGGCAAGCGAAACCGTGAGCATTCTTGATTGCCCCTCTTTTGCTGGAGCAAAAAGATGAAACTCGTCAAAAACAACTGCGGCTGAGTATATCATTGCCCTTGGAAACTCAAAGTGTGAGGTGTGATACTTTTGCTGTTTTGCCACTTCTACCGCAGGTAACTTAAAGAAGTTAAGCGAAAATGTGTCTAAAGTAGTTACTACAAATCTTTTTGCAAAAAAGGGCGAACCTGGTGATCCATGATGCTGTTCTCCAATGTGCCTTTCGTCGATTTTACCGTTAAGTTTCTTTTTGATGTTTTCAACAAAATCTTGAATGATTGATGTCATCGGCAAAACGTGTATCACCCTTGCCCAAGGTTTGTCCCCATCTAGGCATCCAAAATACAATGCGTAAGAAATGAGAGATTTACCGTAACCTGTGGGAGCAGAGAGTATCAATACTCCCTTTCCATCTTTTGAGTACACTTCGTCATATCTTTGAAGTGCTATCTTCAAAAAACTTCTCTCTTTGTAACCCAAGGCGTTACACGTCCTTTGATAAAGCTCGCTAAAATGGGATTGCATATTTTTCAACCTCAAACGCTCTTTTTGCTACAACTTCAACAACCTTCGACCGAATTGGGCTTCTTGTCCCAGGCACAATGTATAGACGAGGAGCGTTGACATTCCCCCACGTGTAGTCAACTTCCCAAAATTCTTCGACATAGTATTCGTTTTTTATAGTTGCAAGGTTCACAGAATCCTGTGGAAAGTAAAAAGGTGTCGTGATTTTTTCTCCTTTTATTTCTTTTGATTTTTGTAATTCCGCATGCTTTATCGAAACTATGCCTTCTTTACTTCCCAACCTTATGATAGAATATGAGGCCGAAATCAGTTTTTCTTTCCATTTATCACCAAAGATTTTTGAGCAACTTTCGCCATCTAACGCGTAGACGAACTCCATTTCTTGTGATGGTGCATAAACCTTTCCAACAGGTATTGCACCAAAGCGATAAGCAGGTTCTTTCCTTCTTTCCTTTCTCTGAAATTGCGCAATTAAGTACCTGTTAATGTCTTCTGTTAAAGATGCAACTGAGTTTTCTGTGTAACGCGCTGAGGCCGCAAGAATACAACTCATGAATTTTTGGGCAGAGCTGACAAGCTTTTTTCCTTCTAGAAAGCATTCACCAGTACCAAAAGCCACTGGATAGGCGAGGGCTCCAATAAGGGTTGATGGTGGGGGGAGTGTGTGCGAAGATTGTCTTTTTGCATAACCAGGCAATCTTATGCTGTACCCCCACGCAAGCTCCGCGAAAACCCTCAATACCCACGGCTCCAAAATATACACCTACTTAATTGCGCTCAATACTTCTGTGAAGAGTTCTTCAACATTTGAGTGTTTGCTGACGAATTTCTTTGAAGAATCACTTGAAGTAAGGGCGTTTTCATTGTCTACTACATGTACTTTGTAGTTAATTACACTAATCCCAGCTTTTTGGTGCATTTCAGACGCTTTTTCGACTCTTTGAATTGTCGCGCTGATGTAATCCTTTCCGTTACCAGGACTCACGCTAAATGGAAAACTTGTTTCGGTAACCACAATTGAAAGTAACTCGCTATTTGGTAAGAATCTACTGAGCTTTGCACCAGATTTCATTGATGAAAACAGCTGTCCTAGCGCAAGGATAGCCGCTTTCTTTCTGCTAACCTTTTGATTTTCTAATTTGGAAAGCTTAGATTGTTCCGCTGGTTTTCCGAATTTAATCGATGGAACTGCAATTTCGTCAACGTCCAGATTTGCGTTCAAAGTGTATATCGCGCTTGCTACTTCAACATTAAAAATCGACTGTGCGAGTTTTGGTTGCTGGGTATCAGTTGCTTGTTGTCCTGCGCCTTTCTGCGGCTTTGACTGTAAATATCTTACATGGAACTGAGCCTCTAGCGCGGCGGCATCTGTGTCTTTTAAGGCTGGAATCATATAACCCACATGTATTCTTGAAGTTCTTTTTACAGAATTACGGCCTGTGTAAAGGAAGCCGCCCACATCTGCAACGACATCATTCGTTAGCACATCTACCTCAAACCTTTGCATATCATCGTAGTCCCTTGGAGGCGATATTCCTTCATCTGAGAGATAATTATCCTCGCTGAACTTTATGAATTCATAGCGAGACGAATAAACACCTATCGGAAGACCCATTTGTTTGCATATATCTACCAAAAGTGTTTGATATCCGTGTGCTATCGATTCACCAGATACCACAGGAACGTATCGCACTTGGAAAGAACTTTGTTTATCATAAACTATAATCGGTGCGGTTCTGTGTCTTGCGAAATTCCCTACCGTTTCAACACCATTGAGCGATTCCAAGTTCACTTTTAACCTTGCAGACAAACTGATCATCAATTTTTCTCACCTCCACCTCTTCTTGCGTCAACAATGAGCGATTCAGCAAGAGCCGCAACCGCTCTAGCAATCCTGATATCACTTTCAGCTTCTTTAAAGAATTCTTGTAGTTGCGTGGATGTGCAAAGTGTAGCCGAAAGAACATACTGCTCACCGTCAATTTTTAGTATGGTTTTGTCTACGCTTTCGATAAGCTCGTTTTTCTCGCTTTTATTTTTCTGAAAGCTTTCTATAACTCTTAGTGCGTCGTTCACGCTTTTTATGACGGAATCGACACTGAGCGCGTTGGCAACTCTGTCTATAAGTGTTGGCGAACCAGTAATCAGGGACGCGCCCGCTAAAAGAAGAGACACACCCCTAAATTTTCCGACTTGTAAAAGGCTTGTTGCCATGAGCTAATATTTTTGAACTTCGATATAAATATTTTGTATCATAGGGATGAAATTTTGAAATAAAAATGAAATTTATTTCATCTAAGTGAAATTTATATTGGTGCGACTCATTAGTTATAATAAATGTTGTATTTAATTACGCTCGGGTTCGATGAAAAGTTTGCGATAAGGTCAATGGTCTCTAAAGGGTTAAAACCTGACGATGAAGTGGTTATACTAATGCCTGAAGGAAGTGTTGGTTATTCGCAAAGCAAAGCAGAAAGGGCTTTCAATAACTTGAAACAATTTGTAGAAACTGTTCAACCAAAATTAAAAATAATACGTGTCGAAGTAGAAGTTAGAGATTTAACCAGTTCTGTAGCAAAGATACAAAGCGTTATACGAAGCTCTTCTCAGAGAGAGATTTACGCAAATCTGAGTGGGGGAATGCGTATACTAATTATTGAAGTGCTTTTAGCGTTAGTTCTACTTGGAATAGAAGCTGAAATCGAAATCGAGTTGGAAGACATGGAAGCAACGGTGAAGCTTTATTCGAGCTACTTTTTCAAAGAGGAGTTGGACTGGACTGATCGTATTATCCTTTCAACACTGTTAAATTCTGAAAAAAGCGTTCATGAAATTGTTTCGGAAATAGAAAGAGACTTGGCTGAAAGTGACTCTCAACCACCGTCAAGGGTAACAGTTTGGCGTAGAATTCTTGAACTAGAAAAGAAAAGATTAGTTGATCATAGAAACATAGGTAAAATGAAATATTATAAGCTGACTAATAAGGGTGAGTTTTTAGTTAAATTAACAAGAAAAGGATAGTCGAGTGCTAACTTTTCGATGATTTTTAGGATAATACCTAGAAATGTTTTAAGGTGTTGTCACGACGCTGTCTGGATAAGCGTTTCATGCAAATCATCTATATTCTGTGTAACAGTGTGTGAATAGCTTTAAGAAATCTATAAGGAGTAAAGATTGCTTTTTGGACGTTATCTTATAAACCCTTGTAAGATTTGCACTAGTTGCGCGTAGTTGTGCTGTGGTTTGAGCGCTCTTACTCGCACGGTGTTCGTGTCTTCTCTCTTAAGCGACGCAACTTATTTCGCACTTTATCAAATTTCCAAGTTCAAACGCTAGTTCAATTTCATTGCTCTTTTGTGGTGCGTTCAAGGGTTAAAGTCACCTTATCTAATACCTTCGCAATTTCATCTTTTTCTTCACCATTCATAACATAAGAAACAAGTCTTCTGATAATTTTGTATGTATCTCTTGTTCCAAAAACAAGCGCTTCAGCAATATCTGATAATATAATTTGACCATCTCCTGATTTGTCTTGGATTATTTTGTTTACAATTTTAGGCCAACTGGGAATTTGCAATTTTACTGCGGATATAAATTCAAGAATTTTATCAAGCCGAATTAGTGATACGTCCAATGAACGCTGAAAGTTTCCATTTTTTTCTATTCTCCATATTAAGGCTTGTATATTTTCGACTGAAATCATGGTTTCGCCAAATGACAAAAAGTATAATGGACATGCTAGAAGAGGAACATCACTGTTGAGAAACTCATGGTGAGCGAATTCTGTTAAACGTTGTAGTAATAATAGATCTAAAAGTTGTGTTTCTGTTTGTGGGAGAAAAGTTGTGAAAACAACTGAACTTTTATCGCCTTTATTTGACCGCAAAACTGTTGTTCCGTATATTAGGCCTAAATTAGCAAACAGGAAACATTGATCACAAACTGAATAATTCGTTTGGGAAGAACGATAATTAGTTATGACGTATTTGCCATATACAGAGGAAAGAGGTAAGTAAAGCGTTATCAGATTCTTTCCTTTGGCATTTCTTCCCTCCTTTTTGACAATTTTGTGATTTTCACTAAAATCCATAAGGCTTATCTTATTAAGAGAATCTAGTAGTTGATTTAACCATCTTTTAAATATTGGAAGATTTATGTTTGCAGTATATATTTTTTCAATTATTTGTGAAGAATTAATTTGTTGACGTTCTAGATAAGTTTGACAGGCAAGTCTAAGGTTTTCAAAGTATTCAGTGTATTCAGTATCAGTTAATCTTAAATCGTGTTGGAAATTGATTTTAAATCTGTCACCAATCCTTATTATTCGAGCATCATATACACTGTGCCATGCTAAGTACCTGCATATGCCCTGAAGTATTAATGAATCAGTTATAAGACCATGTCCAGGCGTATAAACCTCCATGTTTTTCACCCATCACACTTTAAACCTAGCTCTTTTACAACTTTCTTCTTTAAGTCTTCGTATTTGATTTGTTCAGCACCACTTTTTGCTCTTTCTGTGACCCATGTCCCCTTTTTCTCTCGTTGAACGTTTTTACAGTCACCCCTTACCATTTCTGCGGCGATTGAGTCGCACACGGTTAAAGGATAAAGCAAGGCTGCTGCCTTTGCTCTGATTTTTGTGAGCTGTTTTTGTGGGCCAACAGTAGATTTTAGAATTATTTCTTTTAACAATTTAAATGCATCGTCTTTGAGCTCGGATTGACCGATCCCCTTCCACTTGTCAATAAATTCATTAATTCTATCACCTAAGCAGTATTTTCCAAAGCTAGCAGGATTACACGCTAAACTCAAATTTGATTCATGTAAAATCTTCTTAATGTTTGAGACAGCCACGTAGTTTTCACCAAGATTTCCAGCATAAGCGCTCAGCAAAATAGGCTCGTGGTGTAGTAGCACGCTAAGTGTTATGGGTAATGCCTTTTGATCTTCAATATGGGCTTTTTTTAAAATTTTGTAACAAGAATATGCGCTAAAGAGCTCATGCCTAAAGAATTTTCCACGGTGTGTTTTGTATTCCCGAGTCAATTTTCCCAAATCGTGAACAACGATAGCAAACTCCACTGGGTCGAATTCTTCTAATTCTAATACTCTTGTTACCGCATCGTAATAATATTGTCTTATTTCGCGCCACACAATAAGTGCCGCATCTATATGTTCGAAATATTTTTCGATTGGATTACCGTCTTCGATATAAGAATAACACTCTTCACTCATTCAAGTCACCCTTTTTCCTTTTTTGACTTTTGAGAGGTCTATTTCGTCTATTTTTTCAACGATTAATCCTGCTTCATCATAGTAGTCTGTTCCTACTATAATAATAACTGAGTCTTTAGTAAAGGCAAAACCGCCATCAAATTTTCTTTCATCCAGTCGAAGCGTGTCTTCGGAAGGTTTAGGAACATAGTAATTACACACTCCAAATAAAAGTTTTTGGAGTCTAATTTTGTTCGAATCATCCGCAAGTGATATAGAATATTTTAATGATTTTTTTTCTAAATCCTTTTTGTCTATAAAGTAATTTTCATTCTCTTTTTTTAAAGAACTTTCGTCCACCACATATAAGGTTACATAAAATGATGGCCTTAGAAAAACTGTTTCGTCTGGTGGATAAGCGAAAAGATGTAGATTTTCCAGATATTCTATCGTCTTTAAATAGAACTTTTTACCCTTCTCTGATAGTCGTTCTATGACAACTTTACCATAAACCTTATCGATAATTTTAGTTATTTGATCAATGTCGCCAAGCTCTGTGCTAACCAATTCCCCAATGACATTTGAGGTGTGCAAAATCACAATATCTTCGTATGGGGCACTTTTCTCAGTATAGTATAATTTTGCTATTGAAGCATTGCCTTGTCTTCCAATCCTACCAATTCTCTGAATTAAGCTGTCAATGGGAGCGGTTTCGGTATAAAGTGTGTCAAAAGAGTAGTCCAAACCGACCTCCGTTGCTTGAGTGCCTACCAACAAAAACTCCTTTTTATTTTTGTCCAGATCGTCTATTTTATTAATGGTGTTTGTTCGATCTTCATTAGTCATAAGAGAGTGCAAAATAAATACATGATCGTATTTTCCTTTTAGATAACTGTAAATTTCCCTTGCCTTCTTTACTGTATTGACAACTACAAGCGTCCTACCATTACATTCAATCTTTTCTGGAGTCAGTGAATTCCCATTTTTAAAGTTATCAATATCTATTTTGGGTTGAGTTCTTTCTTCAGACTGTTTAATGAGCACTGGTTTTTCTTCGCATGAGAAATAATTAAGTATTTCAGAAGGTAGTGTCGCCGTAGAAAAAAGCACAATAGCGCCAGCATCAACTAAAGAGCAAATGATTTTGGCTAGTACGCGCGGTGCCAAAAAGACTTCATCTTGAATTAGATGTGCTTCATCAAAAACGAGAAAAGAGTTCATGAGTATGCCTACTGGGAGAGAATATCTCCCAGTTCTTACATCTTTTCTAACCCACGTGTTTACTCTTTGTGCTAAATAGCCGTAAACTAATGCGTCCACTGTAGTCAGAGTTATTGGAGTAGTGTAAAGAAAAGTTTTGTAAACAACTTCACCGTGATCTTCTCCGACGCCTAAGTCTGGAACTATTTTTTCCTGATAAATTTTAGTTCTTTTGTAAATCTGTCTTAACAAAGCGTGAACAGGCTCTACTAGAAACATTCTTCCTGCAAACCATTTTTGTTTGATCCATTGATATAAAAAGGTGCTAACAATTATTTCCGTTTTGCCAAATCCAGTTGGCGCTTGTACTATAATTAATTTTCCTTTTTTGCCATTTACTTCTTTCCAGATACGCTCGGCTATTTGAGTTTGGATAATCAACTTTTTCTCATCAATTTTTATGTCGCGTTTCTTATACTCTGACCACGCTTTTATCATTTCACGAATCAAATCATTTAATTCCATCTACCAATCATCACCCATAGGAAAAACAAATGATTTAGTGCGGTAAGCACGGTCTCCTATTTTGATGTATCCTGCTTCAAACATGTTTCGTTGACTAATTATGGGAAAAGCGAAGCCTTTTATTTCAGAATTTTCATCCAGTGCCTTCATAATTGTAAAATTACCCATAAGACCTGGTTTATATGCAGTTATAACATTTACTTTATCTTCGTCAGTTTCTTGGGCTTCTTCTTCTCTCACCGAAATAGTACTAGCAAGAGACTCAGAATCGCCGAGTCTTTCGATAAGCCAAAGGGCATTTTCAAGTTCTTTAAGTTCATTGTGGTCCATATTATTATTAGGAACTATCAAAATCTTGTGTTCATATGAATACTGATGTTCTCTAATTAGTGCGTCTCTAACTTCATTTATTTGATCAATATTTTCAGGCATCCTTTTTTCTTCTAATATTTTTCTATTTCTTCGCAGTATTATTGGAAATTTTGTCACATTAGCTGCAGAATCTCTGGCTTTTTTGATTAGTTTTCTTGTCTTTCTCAGACACTCTTCTGCGTTATTATGACCGTCAATTTGTGCGATGCCGAATGCTATAGCGCCTAAGATTGTTGAAGGTAATAGTAAAGGATAGCTTATAGCGACTTGGTAAGTTTCCAAATGTTTTATTGAAAGAACGGGCCCTCTAACAGCCACTTCAAAAATTTTTGGGCCCAAAGAACTTTAGCCTCCTTTGGTCTTAAGTAATTCATCTATCCTTTTAAGGAGGTTATCGAACATCGTGCTTAAATCATTTACCGTATTGATTTTGAATGAAGATTTTATATCATTCTTTTCTGCTTCGTCGGATTGCGCTTTGATTCCGTAACAGTAAACGTCAGTCGATGTATTTCTTACGTTTAGAGTAAAAGCTTTGATTTGGTCTATTGATTTATTAAAGTAATCTGGATATGCCCCATTAACGGCATTTGGTATTTGTCTATTTGAGATCACTACAATGATTTCTTCAATTCTTTCTATAGGTAGCGCCCTAGCCTGTTTTGAACCGAAGCCACTAATCAAGTTAAGCAAAGCAAGAACGGCTGATTTAATTCTTAGCTTCTTTTCGTTAATTAATTCTTTTTCAATCTCGTTTTTTTCTTTTTCTAGGTATCCTTTATAAGCTTCCAATAATTTTTCTTCTTCTTCGAATAACGGTTTAAGGACCCATGCAAGATTCACGCTGACCGAGAAACCATAACTAGCCGTTGAATATTCTTGTTTGAATACCATCATTTGTGACCCTTGTCCAGCTTCTTTTACATTTGGAGGGACAACTCTATTATGAGTCACGGCAAATCTTGATGCGGTCTCAAGATTTACGTCGTCCAATATGGGGATTGCAAATGAAAATTTGACAAGCGAGTCTCTTTTTATCTGAGTATTCGGAATTAGAAATCCGTGAATATCATTGCAGAGGTCAAGTATTGCCTCACTTTCGCTGTTAGGTGGTATAAGATTTGAAAAAGTCGAATCAACTGTGTAGCCGCGCAGACCTATACCAGCTTTTGATAAGTCGTTAAGCATGGTTCCGCCCATGTCCTGGTATACTGACGCTAAATAGTATGAGTGCCAATGTTTAAATGAATTTCCCGTTAAAACTGGTACTTCATAAACCTTTCCATTCTGAACTACTTGCGCCAATGCATGAGTGTTATAGTTACCGATGCTTCCTGATCCAGTAAGTGTAGAAACCTGTGCTTGAAACCTACCAGATATTTTTATAAACACCATTTCTTATCACCTGTTTAAAATTTCCTTTACTCCAAAAGAAAGATAGTCTGGCGAAATGGCAAAAGCCGCAAACCTTTTGATTTCCTTGTTTTTTTCATCGTCTTGTAAATTATCAAGTTGTGTTGTCAATTCTTTTACTTTCTCTCCCCAATCTAACAATTCTCTTCTGGCCCTTTCTAATCTGCTTTTGTCTTCATCTTTTAAACCTGGCTTTGAAAGATTTGAGTCAATGTCATTAATCACTTTTATAACGAGCCTACTGAGCTTAGTTAGCGAATCTTCGAACTTTTTTGGGTTGCGCGCCATCTCATCTATTATGTCATAAGCCTGTTCGGTTATAACAACTATTCTTGCAGTACTTGCTGCTTTTTCTGTAGCATCTGTCATAATACTCTGTTTTAAACTGAGTTAAATAAACATTTCTATGTAAAATAAACTAATTTTGCATTTTTAATCGAAAATTCATTTATGCCCATTAATCAACTTACTTATTATAATGAAAGACGAAAAGTTCGCCATAGTTTTTTCTCATGGAATCGATACAACGCATGTTTTTGCGAAATTGGCTGAAAGTGGCATTATTAAGGATACAAGCTTGATCTTTGATCTTTCCGAAGAAAATAGCCCGCGAGTGCTCTCAAACATTGCGACAATAGATAGCCATATCGCGACTTTGAATTCACATGGTTTTTCACTTTCTACTTATTATTGTAGAGTTAATGAACACGATTTTACGGGTTCTCTTAAAAAATCTTTGATCTTTTGAGTAAATACGATAAAATAGAACTTAATTTGTCAGGCGGGCTTAGGATTATAAACTTTCTACTAATTTATTTGGCTCAGATTCTTGGTAATAGAGTTAATGCGATGTTTACAAGGCTTGAGACGGACGGTTCCTTAATTAAACTACCTCAATTACCGATTAGATGCTTAACTAACAGAAAAAAATGCAATTTTTGCATAAATGACTTTGCGAAAAGCCAAAAGCAAATCGCTACCGAATTAGGAAAATCTATTTCAAGTATACAGAGGACACTATCTCTATTGACTAAGTGTGGGTTGGTTGAAATTTACAGTGACAATAGACCATTACGATACAAGGCTAGCGCTTTAGGACTCATTTTGACACTAGTCGATTAAGATATCTGCGATAATTGTTAGGCTCAATAAAACACAATTGAATCAGTAATAATTACAGTGTACGTATAAGCATCTCAAAATCTACGACTCAAGATTTATTTGTGAGTTTTGTATATATTTTGCGATTATGTCGAAGCATGAAAGCGATTTTAAATCCTCTCTCACACGCTTTGCCCAGAGCTGTTCTAAGCTCGCAAGACTCGTTGGTACTTTCGAAACCTACCGCGAAAAAGGCTCTAATCCCTATAATTTGGAAAGAATGTTGGATAAGATCAAAAAGATTTCTTCTTCACTTGACACTTTTTCGTCCTTTCCTGGCTTTTCTGAGTGGTTAAATCAAGCGCAGTCAACGGTTTCAGAGCTTAAGTCCAATTACGCCACAAAGGTTGCGGCAACACTTAATGAGCTCGTCAACCGAGATGGGTTCACGCTTCAGGGTTCCATTCCTGAGCTCAAGGTTTTCTTGTACACCATTGTGTTTGACCAAGAAACTGGTTTTGCGTCTATTTGGTACGGTGACAAAAGAGAGTTTTTGGATAGGTGTGTGTTAGACCCAAACGTGATTTACGCAAAACTCAAAAAGATTCACACTTGGCTCACGCTCAAACGCTTTGAACCATCAGACTTTGTAAGAAGGCTTTACGAAGCTTACAAAAGGGTCACAGGCTCTAACGGTGGTTCTGCGCCAATCGTGAAAGTTCTTTACGAATTCTGTTTAGGGCTACAATCAGAGAAGTTCGTGGTAGACCCAATACGTAAAAACTTTAACGAGTACGGTCGCGTGCTGTTTAGCTATGATCTTTATCGCTTGCCAGCCGAGTTCAGAGTTTACAACGATAAAAGGTTTGAGCTAATAACCGCAACAATGAGACAGTCGAAAAAGAGGTCGGAACACATGTGGGTTCCGAAAAACGACAGAGGGGACGGCACGGTTTACTCTTTTATCGTTTTTAGGTAGGTGTTTTTTTTGTGTCTGAGTTAGATCGTAACATCGCTCGGGAAATCATTGAAAGTTTGAACAAAGGAAACCCGCCAGCTAGGGGTCTTGAATACTTTACTGTAGGCTTAGACGACTACTTACAAGTGATCGAAAAGGAATACCTCTCAACTTACATAAAGAACGGTGGTTCTGGCTTTAAGGCGGTTATCGCTCAGTACGGTCAGGGTAAGACTCACTTTCTTTACGCGATAAGAAATCTTGCATGTAACAACAACTACGTAGTAAGTTACGCTACGCTTTCTCCAGACGAAACTCCGTTTCATAAGCTTGAGCTGGTTTATTCGCAGATTGCAAGAAGAATCTGCCCCCCTTCCAAAGATGCTTCCTCGTTAGAACAAGGTTTCAGAAGTGTTTTAACGTATTGGTACCAAACAAAAATAGACGAGTTTAAGGGAAAGGGTTTAGAAGGCGAACAGCTTTCGAATGCGATAAACCAATACTTAGAAGGAATAAAGGGACTTGAAAGCCTGAGCTTTGAGAGAGCTGTGCGCCTGTGTTTCAAATTTCTTCATGAAGGCAAAGACGAGGACTTTGAAAACGTGGTCACTTGGTTACAGGGCGAAGGATATGACGCTTCTTACAAAAAGAAGTATGGGTTGATGCACAAAGTCGACAGAAGCCACGCGATGCAAATGCTAAGGTCGCTTGCGAAGTGGGTTCACATCGCTGGTTTTTCTGGTTTGGTTTTGCTCTTCGACGAAACAGAGTCTCAACCCAGCTTTTCCACAAGGCAAAAGGAGAGCCTGCTCAACAACTTAAGGCAGCTAATAGACGAAACCACAAATCCCAACTTCGGCCACGTCATGCTGTTTTACAGTTTTCCAGGGTTGGATTTTCTACAGTCCAAAAGCTTGACTTACGAAGCGCTCAAACAAAGATTGGAAACAGTTTTCGAATTCAAAAACCCATACGGTGTGAGAATTGAGCTTGAGCCACAAAACGAAAAGGTCGTTGAGCAGCTTATCGAGTTAGGCATTAAACTTTCAAAAGTTTACGCAGTGGCTTATGATTGTAGTTTTGATCAGAACAATCTGCAAACATCGATCAAAACGCTTGCAGAAGCTTGTTACAGAGAGAGATACGGAGGAGGGCTTAGAAGAAGGTTTGTACAAGCCTCTATCAAGGTTTTTAGCGAATTAAGGCAGAACGCGAACTTTGTTTTGACACAGGATGAAGCGGAAAAATTGGCGAAGGGTGGATAGTTTGAATGTCAAGCCTTACGAAAGTGAAACACTCTAAGTGGGGGTTTGGGATCGTCAAAGCAAGCAGGCTGAGCGGCTATGAGCTACTCGTTCAGTTTGAAAATGGCTTGGAGTTTTGGTTGAAAAGAAACGAGCTTGAATTTTTTGAACGAACACCAAAAAAGGTTTCTGAAAAGCCAAAAGAAGAGGGTGTGCTTTTACAGGTCGAAAGAAGGGTCTTAGAAGCTTTGAGAATCGGTATTGTTCCCGTGGATTACGTGCAAAACTTTACGCTTGGCAGGGAAAAGGAGCTTTCCGCTTTGAGAGAGTGGTTGGACTCAGAACAAAACGTGGTGTTCATCGAAGGCGAGTACGGAAGTGGTAAAACCCACACCTGCCACTATTTAGAGCAAATCGCGCTTCTTAACGACTTTGGCGTTTGCTTTGTAACACTGGACCCTAACGTTTCTCCGCTTTATTCACCAAAAAAAGTTTTCACAAGTTGCATGTTGTCTTTTAAGGTGATTTTGGGAAAGGAACTTCGCAGCTTTCGAGATTTTTTGGATTTTTTGTCAAGAAAAGAAATCGTGACTGGAAATCCGTATTTCGACTTCGTTTTGAACAGACTCAAAAACGACCCCGATTCTCTTGAATATACAGCTGATTGGCTTATCGGTTTAGACGTTGACCCGAGTTTTCTTGGCGAAGCACCTCGCCACTACGACTACTCTACTGCGGCAAACATCTACTGTAATCTTTTCTCAACCGTCGCTTACACGCTTAAAAGCTTAAAAAAGAAGGGTCTCTTGATAATTTTCGATGAAGCAGAAAACGTAAGGGGAGGTTTTCTGAGCAGTTCTCAGCAAAGAAAATCGGATAACTTTTTGAACGGTTTGATCAGGGTGGCCGAAAAAGACGGAGAGCTACTCACTGAGCGCGTGCGTTACGAAGACGGTTGTTACAGGGGGGTTAAAACTCACCTTCCTTATTCAGCAAGAGAACCAGAAATCAGATATCGCTGTAGCGATTCGTATCACCTAAAGCTCGCGTTTGCTTTTACACCTTCTATTGGTGACTACTACCTTAAAGGAAGAAGTCTCCCCCTAAGTCCCTTGTGTAATCCATATCTAGGCCGTGTGCGACATATAAAGCTTAATCCACTTGAAAGAGAAAACTTTAAAGCCATAGCTCAGCGTGTCCTATCGATATACGAAAAGGTTTACGGAACACAGCAAACTGATGGAAACGAAGTTTTCGAAAAGCTTGAGGGAAAACTCATTTCTCTAAACACCAGAATGTTCATCAAAGGAGTTATCGAAATCTTGGACTACGCAAGGTTAAACCCGAACAAGGGTGTAAGCGAACTTGATTGAGTTGAAGAGCAGACTCAAACACACATGGGATGTTTTCTTCTCAAGGCATGGTTCGCTCAATGAGGTTCAGAAAAGAGTTATTCCGCTCGTTTTAGAAGGAAAAAGTGTAGTTGTGTGCGCCCCAACTGCTTCAGGCAAAACCGAAGCGGTTTTCGCACCTATTGCGGAGACGCTTTACGACGAGCGCCATATCGAGCGTTTGGGAGTACTGTACATAGCACCCACTAGAGCACTGGTAAACGACATGTACGAACGCATAAGAATTCCGCTTTCATCCTTAAGTTACAAAGTAGGAATAAGAACTGGCGATAAAAAGGCTGGGGAATCCACTTCACATTTTTTGCTTACCACACCTGAATCACTTGACTCAGCCATTTGCAGGCTAAATTCTTCGTTTTTTGAGGAGCTCAAGTTTGTGGTTTTAGACGAGCTACACCTTTTGGACTGCACTTATAGAGGTGACCAACTGAGAATCTTATTAAAGAGGTTAGAGGGTAAACTAAAAAGCGGTAAAGTGTGTTACGCGATCCTATCCGCCACTTTGAATGACCCTTGGAAAACCGCGTCAAAGTACATTTCAGATTTTGAAGTGGTGACGATTCACGGAAAACCCAAAGAAGTTTTCTACGAGATCCTAGTAGCAAAATTGGAAGACGGTTTGAAACAGATTTCAAACACTTTTGTCGAAAAAGGGATTTTTAAAGCGTTGTTTTTCTGTAACTCTAGAAAACGAACCGAAGAAGTGGCGCAACAACTCAAGCGATTTCTCCCAGCTGACAGCATAGGAGTCCACCACAGTAGCCTTTCTAAAAAAGAACGTGGTGAAGTTGAAAAGGCAATGAGAGATTTAAGAAGATTTTACTGTGTTTCCACATCCAGCTTGGAAGTTGGTATAGACATTGGTAGCATCGACGCCGTCGTTTTGATCGACCCTCCTCCCACAGTTTCTTCTCTTATACAAAGAATTGGGCGTGGTAACAGAAGAACGAACAAAGTTTTGGCTTTTGGGTTGTGCGAGCATCAGGAAGAAGAACCTTTATTTAGAGAAATGTTTGAGCTCGCAAAGAGGGGTGTCTTAGAAAAGAAGGATTGTTCGCCTGATTTATCGGTTGGGATTCAGCAAATCTTTTCGCTTCTTTTTGAAAAGAAACGTTGTGTAGAAGACCACGAAATACTCTCTTTGCTTGCAATTTTAGGGTGTGATTTACAAAGTTTTAGGACTATCATGAATCATCTTTGTTCTTTGGGTTATGTAGAAAGCTGTGGGGGCTTTGGGTTTCGTGCGTCCGAAAAACTGATGAACATGGGCATACGTGGCGTGATTCATTCGAACATACCTGATAGCGACGAATTTGAAGTGGTAGATGCAAGCTCTAGTAAGACGATCGGTAAAGTCGTAGTTGATCCTTATGTTGTGGACAGTTTTGTTCTCGCTGGTAAGACGTGGCGTGTACTAAAAATTGACGTAAATAAAAGGTCGTTGATAGTCAAAGAGGAAAGCGTATTTTCAACCGCCGATGAAAAAATATTTGGAAAAAGAAGCTCTTTAGGTAGGTTTTCCTCCCTTTTGCCAGTGGTATCTTGATAAGCGGTAAGTGGCGCTGTCACTTATAGTTTCGTTCACTTTAAGCCTTATTCGGATACGACGTGCTTATGGTAAATGAACCGAACTTTGGTCACTCGTTCAAAATGGTGAAGCAAATGTTACGCTCGAAATGCTCAGCAATTTTCGCTTGTGCTCAACCCCTATTCGGACATCATCCTTTACTTGTTTAGACATCAATTGTGGGTTCTCAGATTAAATAATTGAAGCATCGAATTTTGTGTATCTTTAGAATGAGTTTGAATAAATGCGACCCTTACGTTTAGATTTCACTGCGCTTGTGGAGACCTTTTTGTAATCCTACACAAAGATCTCGTTTATCCATCGTGTTCGTGTATAGCGACAAAAAATGGCTCTGCATAATCATGAAAAGCTGGTAACACCAATTTGAACCGACAACATCATTCAATCTTTAACGCTTGTGGTTTAAATCAGGGTTGGTTCGATGAGAGGGAATAGTGATATTCGATAAATAATTCAGAGTATTAATGCTTTTAGACTACATGTCATCTTTGTGCTATAGGTGTTCAAGAACACAATAAGTATCCGAAAACAATCTTTTTAATAGAAGAGCCTTCTTATGTTGTATATCATGGAAGCTATCGAACACTGGTTGAGTTGTATTATATAAAAGGGTGAGGAGGTGGCTAGTGGTATTCCAGTAGGCAAACATCAGTAGGAAATCGACTTACTAGCAACCGATCCGCGCACGCTTGAAAAGTACCACATAGAAGTCACTTTTTCTATAGATAAAACTTTTGGTAAAATCAAGTTTGAAACAAAGGCAAAGGACAAGGCGGCTCGGCGAGTGGCTCTTCAACTGGTTAAAGTTTTGCCACCCACAAGTTGTTAAGTTTCTTGAAGAAATCGGTTTTAAGGAATATACTTGTGTGGTTGTATGGGTATGTTGGTGTATGTTTTGGTGTAGTTTGGTGTTACCTGTACGTAGTGTGTGTATTTCGCTAGCATGTGTTCTCCGCCTATGTGTGGGGTGCATCGTTGATGGCTGCCTCACGGGTTTCCCACTCGACGCGGAGGTTCTACAGTCGGATTTGAATTAAGAATAGGCCTAGGCGGTGTGTGCGCATGGTTTATGGATGGTTGTTTTAGCTATGAATGGTATTTGAGGGTGTCTGTGGATGGGTGGATGGATGAGTGGGTGAGTTAGTGAAAGGTTGAGAGGGTCGCGGGGTTTTGGGGTCTCTAGGGTTGGGGTGGGAAAACTCTATAAGTTTGGGTGCGCATTTTCTTTATGCTTAGTAGTGATAGGATTATTGTGAGTACGATGAATTATGTTCCGGGCTTCGAGGTTGAGCAGGTTCTTGGTATCGCGGTTGGGATCACTGTGAGGAGTAGGGGGATTGGTGGTAGGTTTCTTGCTGGGTTGAGGAGTATTGTTGGTGGGGAGATCTCGGAGTTTGTCGAGAACGCTGAGAAGGCGAGGAGGACGGCTATGGAGAGGATGGTTTCCCATGCTCTCTCGATGGGTGCGAACGCTGTGCTGCAGGTTTACTTTGACTCTAATGAGCTTTCGGAGTTCATGGATGAGATAATTGCCTATGGGACAGCGGTTAAGCTTGTGAATAAGTCTTGATATAGTTGGTTGTCGTGGGCTGGAGCGGTTTGGTGCTGGATTGACTGGGGCACCTCTCAGTGGTGGTTGGGTGTTAATAATGTGGGGAGGGCTTCTGATCTCTGTGTAGCGTGTTGGGTTGCCTGCTACTATTATTTCGTGTTACTTGGTTTGTTGTTTTGGGGTAGAGTCGTCGGGTGATGATTTATATTTATGTGTAGTGTATTGTGTGTGAAGGGTTTTGGTTGAGTCGGCGCTCATAGCATCGCTCGAAAGGTTCCTGGAGGACTACCTATCAAGGATGGCTGAGAAACTCGCCAAAGGTGAGAGGCTCACACACGCCGAGGCAGCCATACTCCTAGCAGCCATAAGCCAACGCGAAACCACACACCTCACAAAGAGAATAGACCAGGTAAGAGGGGACCTAGACGGCAAAATACAGGACACAAACAAGAAGATAGACGACCTAAAAACAATAGTGATGATGAGATTCGAGGACACCAACAGAAAAATAGACGACACCAATCGGAGACTAGACGACACCAACAAGAGACTAGACGACACAAGAACAGAACTACTATCAAAAATCGAAGACACAAGAACAGAACTACTATCAAAAATCGAAGACACAAGAACAGAACTACTATCAAAAATCGAAGACACCAACAAGAGAATCGAAGACACGAATCAGAGAATAGATGACACCAACAAGAGAATAGATGACACAAATCGGAGAGTGGATGACACTAATAGGAAAATTGAAGAGCTGAGAGTGGACCTTCTTTCTAGAATACAGGATCTTAAGGAGGATATGACCTATCTTAAGCGTAGCTTCGATAGTCTTAGGGATACCATAATCAGTGTCCTCACTGAGAAGAAGTAACAGGGTACGACATTCTCGATAACACAAATACGCCGGAGCAACGTCACAGTCTCCCTAAGACCAGACCGTGGAACTGGTGCAAACAGTGTTATCGTGCTCTTGGCGACAGCTTATCTGGTAGTAGTGGGCTCTCTGCTGTATTCGTCGAGGCGCATCCTCTTGACCTCGCGGAGGAGGTGTAGTGTTAGTGAGAGGAGGACCTCCTCCTCAGGTGAGCCGAGCTCCTCCACGAAGGCGTTCTCGAGGTCGTGGGCGTGGTTCAATAGCTCCTCTAAGTCGCGCCTCACGTCTGGGTCACCCACCCTCCGCGCCGCCCGCCTCAACCTCTCCACGTAGTCGTCGAGCACACGCCTATACGAGGGAACAGTCCTACCCAACAGCCAACACCCACCAATGAGAGATTCACCTAGAAATATATGTGTAAACGAAACCCACACTGAAGAAAGCAGGAGGACGTGTAGGGATAGGCGAACCCAAGTGTTCACAGGATGGATAATCGACGCGAAACCCAGAAACCGAGGAGGCATAACCCTCCTCATCACAGACGGCCGCACACGTATAGAAACCAGTCTACCAGCCGCACGCTTCAACCTCTACCTTAAACCCAAGCTACCAGCACTTATACCCCACCTACTCAACCACCCCGACCTCGACCCAAACACAGGTATGGGTGGGGATGGAGAAGGAGGAGTAGAGGAGGAGTGGTGGATGCCGCCCTGGTACACGGAGAAGACAAGCGTGGCGCGCCTCCCATTCACCTCGCTGGAGGCCCTCAGCAGCCTAGAGCGCAGGCTCACCGCGGAGGGCGCGGCGGAGGTGTACAACACCTACCCCGACAGGATCACACAGTTATTCTGGAGCCTGAACTATCCTCCCACAGCCAAAGTTGAGTGTGCCGGCGACGGCCAACTCACACCAGCTGAGAACCCCTCCGCCGAGGACTATGAGCAGCCGGGGTACTCGTGGGCTGAGCTCCGATTCTATGACTGGTACGGTGAAACACTACTCTATAGGGGGAAGAGTCCCATGCACTTTGATTTAGAGGTGCACACCAGAGATGAACACTATACGGTGAGACGCGAAGAGCTGAGCGCACTAGGAGCCTACGCGCGTGGGGTAAGCGGGGTGGATGTGCTCGGCTACCCCAAAACCTACACCCAAATACTCGTGGAGGCGGGGCTCAACCCCTACAGGGTACCACTCACACTGGATAGGCGTACCCCCACCTCTGAGGGGGTACGTGAGGCGCTAATCCGCCTAGTCGAGTGGTCCAGGATAAGCTACACACCCCTCAGACTCCTAGCACACGCCTCCATTGGGAAGCCACTCACAGCCAACGAGGCGCACGTGGCCTACGAGAGGAAGTGGCTCATAACCCAGACAAACACGAGGCTCGAAGACTGGAAGACGATACCCCAGCTAGTGGAGCACGACAGGGGAGGCCTACTCTACCGCCCCAAGCCGGGCGCACACTTCAACGTTGTCCAACTCGACTTCACCTCAATGTACCCCACACTCATCCACAAATGGAACATATCACCCGAAACAGTCAACAACCCACACGCACAACACACACAGAGCGTGCCCAGAACAAAACACACGGTTGATACAGGCCGCCTAGGAGTGGTGCCCGAAGCGATAAGCCGGCTACTCACACGGCGTGAGAGACTCAGACAGCTAGCGGTGGAGCTCGGGGACCGCGCACTCGAACTCAGACAGCAGGCCGTGAAGTGGCTCCTCGTCGCGAGCTTCGGCTACCTGGGCTTCAGGAATGCGAAGTTCGGCAAAATCGAGGCGTACGAGTGTGTGACAGCGCTTGCACGTGAAACCGTGAGGAGGGCGGTGGACGCCGTGGAGGGCGCGGGCTACAGGGTGCTCCACGTCATGGTGGACAGCGTATTCATACAGCGATGGGATGGAGCACCCATCGGGGAGGATGAACTAAACACACTCATACACACACTGGAGCAAGCGACCGGGCTAAAACTCAAGGTCGAGGCCAAATACGACTGGGTGGTATTCTCAAGGAACAGGCACAGCACACTCGCCTCCCCACAGCGCTACTACGGACGCCTGGCGAGCGGCGCACTCAAACTCAAAGGCCTAGAGTGTGTAAAGAGAAGCTGCCCCCAAATCATAAGGGACGCGCAGCTAGAAGCCCTCAGCATATTGGGGGAGGCGCGCACACCGGAGGAATTCGCCGCGGCGCTAAGACACGCCCAAGAAGCCTTCAAAAAACACAGGGGCAAAATAGAGTTGGCATGCCACCCGAATGCGGAGACACCGCCACACCTATTCACCTTCTGCGTCCAAGGCGCCAAGAGGGCTGTGAGGGGAGGCGTGGAGGGCTATATGTGGCTCCTCAAAGGCGTGGAAGGCTACTACCCAGCCGAGTGGGGCTACATGGGGATAGACCGGGAACACTAC
>Ga0081529_115044_pt1 | contig 27499 bp, 23 predicted proteins | sample EchGeymetagenome_FD_71012 | JGI IMG/M metagenome (GOLD analysis project Ga0081529, IMG submission 71012) | Ferrous microbial mat and aquatic microbial communities from Echinus Geyser, Yellowstone National Park, USA - transect B T=78-80 C v2... ...
CCCGTCATCAGTTGGGGGGATCAATAAAAACTACTTCGGTGATACTACATAAACACAACTTGTCAAAACGATATTTAGATGATTAAAAATAACGAGTAGTTACGTAGAAGCGTTACAGTCTCTTCCCATGAACCTGGCTATGGCCTTCTCATTTTCGTCTAGCTGGGGCGAAGAGCCCAGGTGAGAGGGACCGTATGGGGAACTCCAGTTCTGGTTACACCTATTTCCTTTATGGCGTAGCCCAGGGGAACTATCACCATGCCGTGGTGATAGGCGAAAGTGCTCATGGCTAGGATGGTACTCTTATGACCCCCGTGGATAGTGCTAGCCTCGGTGAAGAAGCCCACGGGTTTACCATACAGAACCCCCTTAACCAAAGTTCCCTCGTCTGGTCTAGGAAGAATTTCAGGGGCCCAGCCATATTACCGTACCTGGTAGGGGAACCCATGGCAATTCCATCAGCCCACTCCAGGTCCGAGAGTTGTGCCTCTGGTATGCCCTCCACCCTACTGAGGTCTACATTGAAGTTTTTGACCACCTCGGGAGGGAAGAGCTCCTTAACCCTAGTCAATTTGACCTCTCCTCCGGCCTCCTTAACGCCTTCACCTATTTCCTTAGCTAGGTCCACTATGGAACCGTAGCCATAGAAGAGAACTAGTATTTGGGGCAGGACATTCCACGTCGGGGAAATCTGTGGGGATGTGAAAATTTAAGATTAACAGCTAGTTTCTAATATACACTTACCCCTTTCCTATTCATTGGTGAAAACCAAGATCATGGAAGTGGGCCGTGAGACTATCGAAACGCTAGCTTATTTCGGCTTTAAGGCGAAATGTAGTAACAACTTCACTTTACTTGAGGTTTAACTCCATGACAATTATTGAAGCGAACTTAGGAGGCCCAGTAACATCACTTAACTGAGTCTATCAGCCTCTCAGCGTTGATCCTCAACACTAACTCCTTCACTCCGGGCTCAAGCTTTACGTTCTGGAGGTCAAGTAGCCACCTCTCTGGAGTTATCAACGGGAAGTCAGAACCAAACAGGACTTTGTTGCTAAGCCTAGGGAGGTTCTTCCATATTACTTCTGGAATATACTTGGGGGACCAACCAGAGAGATCCAGGTAAACGTTAGGTCTAAACATGGCTATGGCTAACGCCTCTTCGGTCCAGGGCCAGCCGAAGTGAGCCATCACTATTTTGACGTTAGGAAAGTCCTTAGCTACGGCATCCAGGTATATGGGTCTCCCGAAATCCAGGTCGATCCTATTCCTCTCTCCAGCCCCGACTCCCGAAGTGCCAGTGTGAAACACTGCTATAATCCCCCTGTCGTCCACTAGGCTCATGAGTCTGAGGAACCTCCTGTCCCTGGGATCAAAACCTTGAAGTTGGGGGTGGAACTTGATGCCCACTGGTTCATACTTCTTCACCGCTTCCTTGAATTCCTCCAAGGCGTTAGGCTTCAACGGGTCTACCGATATGAAAGGAACTATTCTGTCGTCTACCCTAGCATAGTCGTTGCTTATCCTCCTTCCCAGAAAGGTGGTTGAGTCTATGGGGAGCAGGACCACTCTCTTGATCCCCACGGATTCTACCCTGTCCAAGGAATCCCTCAGTGTCTCCTCCTTGATCTTCGAGTTGAAGTACCTGATCGTGGAGTCCTTAAATTCACCCAAATATTCAAGGAAATCGTGCACTGGTGCGTGAAAATGAAAGTCGATCATGAAGAACATGAGGAGAGGAATTTTAAAAATGCTTCTAAACTCAATTGACCTGACCTAGGAAGCCCTTCACCCCAAAAGATCCCTTAGTTCCATCGAGCTGACCACAGGGAAGAACTGCCTCATATTGGTTAAGGACCTCTCATGCCCTTCTTTATTATACGAGGAAACCGCATCGCTCACTATCACAGGAAGGAAGCCGAGGGCAAATGCGTGCCTCGCCGTAGTCTCCACACCTATCTCAGTGGCTATACCTGTGAGGAGGATCACGTTCCGGCCAGAGTTCCTGAGGAGAAGCTCTAGATTAGTCCCCACGAATGCGCTCCACGTGTTCTTTAACATGACAATGTCCCCTTCCTTGGGGGACATCTCTAACTCGAGATCCTCAGCCGTGAATTGGAACCTCCTGCCGGTGGCCCTCATAGCGAAGGGCTCGAAACCTTTAGGGAATGGAGTTATCTTAGTGAACACTGTTGGAATCCCAGTTCGTCTTGCCACCTCGAGCACGTTGTTCAGGCCCCTGAGGAACTCCTCCCTATTGAAGATACTCCTGACTAAACCCTTTTGAACGTCCCACACAATTAGTACCGACTCCTTGGGGGTTACAACTGACCTCAGACTCATGATACCTTAACGTGAACGTGAAGGGAAAAAGTTATCCACTCAACACAATGACATGACCCCTTCCTTCTGGGCCGGATCCTTTTCAACTTAACAAAAGCGCTTTTATATTCGTTTATTACATTTTTATTAATAAAAATGATCTCTCACACCGATGTGGGCTAAGCCCAAAAGGGTGGGAGAGATTGCAGAAATGTGAGCCCCGCGCCGTTGGACTCAAAGGAGTCCCGTGACCCACACACGGTCAAAATGAGCGTGTGGCTGAGGGCTACGTCCCTACACTCGATCATGATTGAACATAAAATGATTGAAATGAAAGTGTAGGGACAAACGGATAAACGGAACTTCACTACTCTTAATAGTCCAGTTCCTTCCAGCGAATCGGGTTTTCAACGCCTAGAAACACATTGAAGCTGTTTAAGCACATGTTCAACCATCCAAGAAGTTCATGCCCTTCCTCGTTCCGTACAACACAGATAAGCGGTTATTAGATTTTGCCTTGATTACAAGGTGATATCCAAGGGAAAGTCCATAACTGCCGACATATGATATCGCCCGATAACTGTAACGTGAAATGACGAAGACCTCTCAGAAGCAGATTCATGATCCCTTAGAGGTCCTGACATTCCATCCAAAAGGAAGGGCTGACTTCGTTGCGCAGACGACCTGACCAACTTGTTATTGGTCAAAGCAGTATCTTGGGTAGTACTTCCTTGGCTTTCTGTAAGTGTTTCTTTATGGCCTTCAACGCCGTACCTTTGAAGGGACCGTTATACCATTCTGTGATATCTATATTTATCTCCTCCCCCCTCTTATTCATCACGAACCTCCAGCCAAATCTTATTCTAAACATGGGCAATTTCTGATAAGCCGTGTAATACACTATCTCACCCCTGGGCAAGATATTGGATGAAATGACTAGTGGAGTTTCCCAATTTATGAACCACTTCATGTGTAAAACGTAGTTATTTGGCGCTATCCGGTCAACCGCCTTCACTTGAGGTACGAAGGACATCAGAATTGTTGGATCGGACAGCTTTTCCTTCAGGATACCTGTAGCTCTTATGGTAATACTCTCAGTCTCTGAAATGCCTTCTGTTTCCTCTATCTTCACAGACGAAGTTTCCTTAAAGATGATGAACTTCACGTAGTCGGTCTCCCTCTGAACCTCATATTTCAAACCGAGGCTCTTGCACAGAGAAGGGAGTGTGACGTCTATGGCCGGTTCGTGATCAGTTAAGACGACCAGTCTTCCGTATCCCATCTTTTGGAGTTCCTTAGCGGCCCTCATCTCTGGAATTGGACAAGCCTCCCCCCTGACATCCAACACCACATCCCTACCGCCCTGAGTAGTTTCCATAGAAGGTGCACCTTGAAATTTCTATTGTAATATGTATAATCATCTGCCGGTTATAAAACTTATGCATTATTAAATAACATATATCTAATATGTATAATCATCTGCCGGTTATAAAACTTATGCATTATTAAATAACATATATCTTTTGTGATAATACCAGAAGTTTAGTATTTCCTCTCAACAGGCCTTGTAGTAAGGGTAGTTCTTAAAGTTCAGTGGGTAACAGACTCGTCGGAGGACTCTCAGACCTTTACACTACACAGTCCCTCAGCGAAAGACCCTTTCTTGTAAGAGTGTTAGAAAAACTTAAACGCTATCTGTAAATCTGTTATCTTATGATGTCCAAGAACGCTAGAGTTCTTGCATACACTTCCCTGGCTCACTTCGCCAATGACGGAGTCTTTCTCATTTATCCACTTCTGATAGTCTATTATTCAGTAGAAGAGAAGATAAGTCTGGTGTTCCTAGGCTCCTTAGCCATCATCTACACCGTACTCTCCGGAATCCTGTCTCCCTTCATAGGGGACTTCGCTGACAAGAGCGACAAGGATCCTGAGTTGTTGGCTGGAGGTATTGGACTCGAGGCCCTGGCCATAGTGTTCTTCTCCCTCGCTTTCTTAGATAGGACCTTGGCGGCCCCTCTGATAACCGTCGGGGTCGTACTATTGGGGTCCGGACAGGCGTTCTATCATCCATTAGGCGGGGCCATGCTCTCCAGAACCTTTGGGAGAGGCGCCGGGAGAGCCCTTGGTCTAAACGGAGCCATGGGTAGTGTGGGGAGGTCAGTCATGCCTTCGGTCATCTCGCTGCTTCTCCTGTATTTAGGAGATGTACTGGGATTGACCACTTTCTTCGCCTACATGGCCGTAGTCTCAGTCTTAATCTACTTTGGTGTCAAGGATCTCAGGAGAGGAGGGCAACAGCAGGTGAGAAAGACTACGGAGAAGTTGGAAAGAGGGTTCTACAAGTTCCTGTTGATACTAGGGGCACTGGTCTTTCTTAGAAGCATGTTCATAACAGGCACTGCCACATTTCTAGGAGAGTTCGAGTACCAGATCTATCTCTCCAAGACCCTAGCGGGGATCTTTCTGACAGTTGGCTTCGCTGGATCCGTAGTTGGACAGCCAGTGTTCGGATGGCTGACGGAGAGACTCGGAGGGAGAACGTCCTTCGCGCTCAGCAGTGTCATGTCAGTTCTTTTCTTCGCACTCTTCCTTTTGTCAGTGAGGAATCTATACCTATCTGCCACGGCGTACACTCTATTCACCTTCGCAGCTTACACCGGTTTCCCAGTACTACTTGGCTACGTGAGTCAGGTCTTCCCTAAGAGCTTCTTCACTGTGGCCAACTCCTATATATGGGGAGTAGGGAACACCATAGGAGGAGCAGCAGGGACGGCCCTGGTGACGGCCCTATTAGGGCTACACTTCACCATCCTTGAAGCCTTCTACTTACTGTTCGCACTGGCCCTAGTCTCGACAGTCCTGACACCGCTAATACCCAAGAGGGTTTAAATTTAATGTTTTTAATAACTCTCTTGTGGATATTTACGTAGGAACCTCAGGGTGGTACTATAGCTGGAACAAGGGCAGATCCCTCGATTGGTACGTTAGGAACACGCCCTTCAGGGCTGTTGAACTAAACTCCTCCTTCTACAGGTATCCAAAGAGAGAACAGGTGGAGGCGTGGAAGAAATACGACTTAAAGTGGGCTATAAAGGTCAACAGGAGGATAACCCACGTCTCCAGGCTCTCCAGCGTGGACGCTTGGGAGGAATTCAAGAAGACTGTGGAGACACTGAATCCCGCCTTCTACCTGTTTCAACTTCCGCCGTCCTTTAAGCGTACCTCTGAAAACCTGAGAAGGGTGGAGGAGTTCTCCCAACTACTTGGGGAGAGGGCAGTTTTCGAGTTCAGGGACAGGGAGTGGTACAAGGAACCTCCTAAACTGAGTTCCATCATATCTTCAGTGGACTCTCCCCTGGGAACCTTCATAGTTCCTGGAGAAGTGATCTACCTAAGGATGCACGGTAGGAAGAGGTGGTACTTTTACCAGTACTCCAGAGAGGAATTGACGGAGATAGCGGAATCGGTGATGAGGAGTCGCCCTAACTCAGTGTTCGTGTTCTTCAACAACGACCTTTGGATGTTGGAGAACGGCATCACCATGCTGGAGCTCTTAAAACGTACCTCCCAGGAGAACTTGTCTTAGAGGATCGCGCTCGTGTATTTCGGTTACAGTTCAACAGTCCTGAAGGTCGTGTAGCAGTTATTAGACTTCCCTTGGTAACAGGGCGGTAGTCAAGGGGAAGTCGTGTAGTAAACTCCACCGAATTTTCGGATTTATGTGCAATCCTCAAGCCCCTAGGCTCTGTGCTTCAACAGCCGATGAATAACGATTGTGCAATCCCTTAGGTTATTGGCTGAATTAGAGATTGAAGGTAAGTGAAACCAGGAGTACACTCCTTCTACAGGTGTGAAGGAGAGAACAGTGGCTACCCCCTTATCTGATCCAAGGACCTCCCTGTAGTTCTCACTCCCCACACTGCTATAAACACTCCCGCCAGGATTGAGGCCAACCCTATGAGCGCCATTCCCCCAAGAGGGTCTCCGTAGTATACTAAGGAGAAGAGTAAAGGCCCTACAGCACCGCCCAAGTGCCCCAGACCGTCTGCAATGCCGTAAGCCAGCGTTCTGACCCTGGTGCCGAAAACCTCAGCTGTATAAGTATACATCACCGGGAACTTGAATCCCTGCAGGTACATCTCCAAGAAACCGGCTATCAAGAAGGATGTTCCTTTCAGGAGGGGCCAGAGGATCAGGACGGCTCCAGCTATTACGTTGACCATTGTGCTACTCACTTTCCTCTCAATCCAGTCGTTCAGGAAAGTTCCCAACAGGACGCCCAAGGGATCACCGTAGAGTATGTAGGTAAAGTAAAGGGCAGAGTTCGAGAATCCCTTCTCCTGAAGGAGACTGAAGATCGGTTCCGAGAAGAGGGAGTAGCCGGCGAAGTAGCTCAAGAACCATACCGCGAGCATTATCAAGGCACCCCAGTCCCACGTCAACCTAGACTTTGAGGAAGCCCACATGGGTGACTCGGGTAACCTGAGTCTCAGAACCAAGGCTACGATAGAGACCAGGAGGCCGGCCAGGAACAATAGCCTCCACCCTCCGGTTCCCGCGAGCACGGCAATAGGCCCTACGATGAGAGTGGTCAGGAAGCCCGAGGCTGTGACCAAGCCGACGTTCCTGCCCCTCCTATCAGGGGGAGAGGTCTCAGATAAGTAAGCGGGAACAATGCTCAGCTCCCCCTCTATTCCCAGCCCTATCAGGAGCTCAGCCGGTATTAGCCAGTAAAAGGAGACAGCCAGAAGTCCCAGGAGGGATCCCATGGACACTAGCCCCATCGACGTTAAAAGCCCCAGTCTCCTCCCCCTCAGTGAGGCTAGAAGGCCATTCACTGCTCCTCCCAAGGCGTAACCCACCATCTCCGCAGACAGGGGAAAACTAGCCAGTTCCTGTGACACGTGAAAGGCAGAGGAGGAATAATTCACTATGTAAGGAACGTTAAATATGTCCCAGAAGGTCAGGGACATCCCCACGGCCAATATTACCAGCTTCCAGTTCATGGTGGAATGAGATACTTATATGATTTAAACTTTACTTGAAATGTATCAAAGACAGTTAAACCCATAGGTAACAAGGGAGATAGCCGATTAGCCTCGAAACTCCATGGCGGCCCAATACCCGCGGGAGACGGCTTGTCCTATCGTGGGTTGATTTCTAACGTACTTATCGTAAACCACATCTACCTCAACCCTCTCCTTAACCACCTTGATACCCCTCTCCGAGTAGGCTTTCTCCAAGAGGTATCTCCTCGTTCTGTCCAGGCCGTGTAGGCTCCTCTCGGTGATGAAAACCTCGTTATGTTGGGCCCAGGAAAACGCGTAGTCCTGATAAGCGTAGAGGTTCGAGTCTATCAGTATCCTCTTCCCTCTGTGGTCTTCGTAGCTGGGTTGTGACTCGTCAGGTACCATCCATAAACCGTCCTCCCTTTTCCCCTCCACACCCAACTGGATCTCCACTCCTAGCCTAGTTAACTCCCTCTCATAGTACTCCAGGAGAGAGAGGAACTCCCTCTTCCACGGATCCATTATCCAGTTGAGTTGTCCCCCGAGCTTAACGCCCTTCTCCAGCAGTGTCACCTTAAAACCTCTGAGGGCAAGGACCCTGGAGGCCTCGAGTCCCATGAGACCACCTCCCACCACTGTCACCCTTCCGGAACCGGGCCTGAGGGGCAGGAGTTCCCATCCCAACTCCGGATTAACGTCACACCTCACCTCCCTAGTTGAGAAACCTCTGCACCACTGATTACACCTTATGCAAGGCCTCACGGGCTCTCCCCTAAGGCCCTTGATAAGCCAGTCAGGGTCAGCCAAGAGTTGCCTACCTAACACCACTGCGTCGGCAACCTCCAATACCGCCTCCGCTTCCCTCAGGGTAATCACGGACCCCACCAGGAATAGGGGAACTGAGGGTTTCCTGACCTGTTTGGCAAACTCCAGGAAGGCGGGCCTCTTCCAATAGAAGGGCATTGAGGCCCCGAGGGGACCGTCCCTCCCCGCCGAGAGGTGAATGTAATCCAACTTATGGGACACTTTCTCCAAGATCTTTGAGACCCTATCAGGTGTGAGTCCATTATCGTCGAACTCCGTGACACTTATCCTCAGTCCTACAGGGAGCGACGTCCTTCTCCTCACCTCCTCCAGAAGTTCCAGGAGGAAGACCGTCCCATCCGAGTACCTGTCGTTCCTCTTGTTCGTGGCCGGAGAGAGGAATTGGGCTACTAGGTAGCCGTGGGCCCCGTGGATCTCTATGCCGTCGAAGTTGGCCTTCTCAGCCCTCTCGGCTGCGTCTCCGAAGTCCTTTATCACCCTCTTGATGTCCTCCTCAGTCATCTCCCTGACTTGATCCAGGATGGGGATGGGAGAGGGAGCTATGGGGGTTCTACCCCATATCAGGCCCGACCTAGTCTTCCTACCTACGTGAACCAGCTGGACAAATATCTTAGAACTCCTGGAGTGTACAGCGTCAGTTAGCCTGGAGAACTTGGGGAGAAGCTCGTCGTCATATAGTCCTAGCTGGTTTGGAGAACCCCTGGAGTCAGTCCTGTTCACGTAACAGTACTCCGTGATGATGAGACCAGCGGTCGAGGCCCTTCTGCTCAAGTAGGCTATATGTTCCTCTGAAGGGTAACCCTGGGGATTGGCCAGGTTGGATATCATTGGTGCCATGACGACCCTATTCCTTATGGTTATGTCTCCTATCTGGAGAGGCTCTAGGATTTTCATGAATTGCCTTAAGAACCATGGGAAATAAAATTACGGGCTGCTCATCCTTCATGAACTGAATAAGGGGTTTGGTGCGAGATCTAGTCGTGACATCGGAGGCTTAGCGTTATCAAACGCAAAGGAACAAAGCCCTAAAGTCACGATCCCCTCAGTTAGAGTCCCTCGAACCGTAGGACTGAAGTACCTTAGACAGCTCCTGGTAGAGCTGTGTGCTCTTCCCCTTCACTAGTTCAGAGAGTTCCCTTAGACCTTGCAAAATATTCTCTGGATCCTTCACCTCGTTCTGACCGAACGGAGAGATCAAGTAAACTTTACCGCTCTTGAGGAGAATCCTCATGTTGCCCAAGACGCTTCCTGTGGCCACCTCGTATGTTATTTCCTCAGCAACCACTAGCTCACCATCAAATAACATGACCTTCACTGAGACTCCGTTATAGCAGAACTCAATGCTTCTCTTGTCTACGGAGAGTGATTTGAACCTCATATTTCACTTATTGTTCTCCGGAATTAAGAACACTTACTTTTCAGTTAAGCCCCCAATCACAAGGGGGTCGTAACAACTTTAGGTAAACTTCAGCCGGACCTCTGTCCATCTGACTTCAGATCGTTGAGACTTCCTACCACACGCGTACTCCCCTCGATGTCCTCAAAGACCAACTCACCCTCCTCAGTGAGTATTATATAACCAGGTTTTCCATCGCAGTTATAGGGGAAAGCCAACAACCCTTTGGTCTTCAGAGCATACACAGAGTAAACGGGCATAAGGGAATCATCAATGTTCGATGCCAAACAGGTAAGGATAACCTTAAACAAGGCGGTAGTTTCAGTGATGATGGGATACTCTCCTTCCTGGTCAACCACAACCGAGTAGCAGCCTTAAAGGAGTATGACCCTCAACTCGGGCTGAATCCTTTTTCACATTGATAGAAATCTTTTTTATATTTGTTTACAACATCCTTTCGATAAATGATGACCTCTCACGCCGATGTGGGCTAAGCCCAAAGGGGTGGGAGTGATCTGGGATGTGAGCCCCGTGCCGTTGGGCTCAAAGGAGTTCCGTGACCCACGCGTGACTAGAATGAGCGTGTAGTTGAGGGCTAGGTACCTACACTCGATCATGAATAAAGATAAAATGATTGAAATGAAAGTGTAGGGGCAAACGGGAATCCTCGCCTCCATGGCGTGAAAGAGGTCAGAATTCCGATAATCCCCCATCACTTAACCCGTTTTATAGTTACTTACTAAGAGATCACTAGAAATGGACACGTAATCGTTTCTTTACCACTTCTCAATGACTAACTCACTTCAGGTACTTGACCTCCTTGACCTTGAGGAATTCCTTAGCTATGTATACGTCAATCTCGCTGTCACCACCCTCAACTTGTATCACGAAGGTCCTGTCCACGTCATGGAGGAACTCCGAGTACTTTCTCTTAGAGGGGGCGGTAACCAAGGCTACGTTTTCAGCGGACGGAGGCACTCCTAGCTTCTCTGTATGAATGATTTCCCCTCTCACTTTTGCGTTCACCAACGACCTCAAGCTCCTCAGTTGCACCTCCAGGTTCTCTCTTTCCAGTTCTTCTCTCCCCTTACCTCTCAGGTTCAGGAAAGGGGTGATTAGGGGATTGAGGACATCTGGCATCTTCTCTCCAGATAGAGCCTTGTGAACAACGCCCATCGCCCCGCAATCCGTATGTGGTAACACCACTATTTCGTCAGCACCCTTGAGTAGCTTTAGGGTATCTCTGAGGGATCCCACGTTGGAGCCGGCGTTCCTCACGAAAACGGTGTTTCCATCATTCCATTGATCTAGATATCTGTTCAAACGCCTGTCCATGCAGGAAATGATAATTCTCATAGATTCCTAATGCTTACTACTGTTAAAAAACATGTCACTTAAATTGATTTAAAAATTACAAGAGAATTTTAAAGCTCGAAGTCCTTCCTTAGGCTTCCACGATTTAGTTATTAGATTTAGCCTTGACTTCGAGGCCATACCTAACGAACTCCCGTGACTGCTGTACGGTACAGTTTTGCACTGAGGACACAGAGTCCCAGGATATCCTTCACGATCTCGGCGACCTCTGTCCTGCTCGCAGTTGAGCTCAGGACCACCTTAAAGGACGTACTAAACCTTGTGATCATCTTCGCCTTTACCCTCAAGGCCTCGACGAGCGTCTCCCTGTATCGCTTCCTCGGTCATACAGAACGATCATTCGTAAAATTCTAAAAAGTTTAAGCCACTCAAACCAAGACGATTTTCCCACAAGTGCTATCAGAAGATCTCACGCTTTCCAGGAATATGTGGTCTTTTGGATATAAAGGTCTACATAGAGAATTTAAACTCGGTCTACGTATTTTAAACACGGGGAGCAGTTTGCTATCTGACGCCGAACACAAGTCAATCGAAATTTCTACGAGGAAAGTTGAGGAATTCCTTGGAGTGAAGCTACCCCATCCCGAGGTTCACAGAATCTCAGACCAGGGATACGGGATGTACTTGGAGGGCGTGATATTATACGGTCCCACAGGAGACGAGGAAGTAGATGAAAGGATATTGATTCATGAGTTGGCTCACTTAGCTCAAAATATATACTGTAGACCGCGGTTCCCCGTGCTCCACGCACTTGTGGAGGGAATCCCCCTAATCCTAGGCTTAAGGAGAGGTAAGTTGCTCAGGTTCCTCCAATTCACGGAAGGGTTCGCCACATGGGTTGAGGAATCCATCATGGGTGAGAGGGGAGAGAGCTACTGGCTCTCCCTGCCTGTCTTCTACAGGGTAGTGTATTACGAGGGCAAGAAGAAGTTTGAGAGGATGGGTAGGGACCTAGGTATAAGGTATGGGCTAGGGGAGGGAGAGTTTTGCAGGAGATTGACTAGCCATTAGTTGCAACGGAGAGGGCGCTTTCAAAAGGTTTGGAGGCTGGCTAAGACCGACTTGATAGGCTTCTCACTTTAAACCTTGTCCACCCTAGAAGGGCTAAGGTTTGCTGTTCCTTTATCAATTAGTCAGAAGGTAGCGGGTAGGTCAAGGACGTTTCGGCTCAAGAATTGGCTGGCTCCCACTTACGTTAAAAGACTTTCGTGCTCGTTCATTACAATTTTACATAAATCATGAAATCTTACATTGACGTACCTTCCACCCGAAAGGGGGTGATCTGGGACATGAGCCCTCGCGGTCGGGCTCATGGAGTTCCGCAGCGATTCGTCATAAAGTTAGGTAGGCGGTCGAGCACTAGGTCCCTATACATAATTGAGGATTTGGACGTGGATGAAATCGAGGTGTAGGGACAAACGATAACTCGACCTCGAGTGGGGAGCAAGAAAGTTTTTGTAATTCTTCGGTAAATTTACATATGGAACTCCAGAGCCTCATTAGGGAGTTCATCTCCTTCCAGGAGAGAGGTTTCACGGAGGATAAGATCAAGGAGTTCTTCCAGAATCTTGTTAAAGTAGATCTTACTAAATTTAACTGGGTTAGAGACGTAGTTGAGCAGGTTCACCTTAAGGATAGAGCCAGTAAGACCGCGTTGCACTGGAGGGACATGTCCACTGGAGAGGAGGAGACTCTCACGTATCACCAGTTGTCCCTCATGGCCAACAAGGTCCTGAATCACCTCAGGAAGGCCGGAATGAGGAAGGGAGACCCGTTATACCTGATGACCAGGGTGCACCCGTTACATTGGGCCACATTCATGGCCTCATTGAAAGGAGGATTCGTTTTGGTACCCAGTGCCACTAACCTTACCGTGAACGAATTGAAGTATAGGTTCTCCGACTTGAGACCTAAGGCTATAGTGTCAGACACATTGAGGGCCAGAACCGTGGAAGAAGCGTTAGGCGAGATGAAGGTGGAGAAGTTCCTCATTGACGGAAAGAAGCAAGGTTGGAACTCCCTTGAGGACGGTGAGGTGACTAACGCTGAGGCTGAGGACACCATGGGAAACGACGTAGTGATCAATTACTTCACTTCTGGAACCACTGGGATGCCCAAGAGGGTGATTCATACTGCAGTGAGCTACCCGTTGGGTTCCCTCTCCACTGCGTCCATAATAGGGGTGAAGGAGTCAGACAGACACCTTAACCTGAGTGCCACAGGTTGGGCCAAGTTCGCCTGGAGTTCCTTCTTCTCTCCTCTCCTAGTTGGGTCCACAATAGTTGGATTGAACTACGAGGGGAGGCTGGACTCACGGAAATACCTCAGCGAAGTGGAGGCTCTAGGCGTGACCAGCTTTTGTGCTCCACCTACAGCATGGAGGCAATTCGTAACACTCAACCTCAAGGAGTTCAGGATGGACAAGTTGAGGTCAGTGGTCAGTGCCGGAGAACCCCTCAATCCGGAGGTGATGAAGGCCTGGAGGGAGGGAACAGGACTCGTGATAAGAGACTTTTACGGCCAGACCGAGACCACCGCCATGGTGGGTAACTTCCCGTTCATGGCCGTTAAACCAGGATCCATGGGTAAACCCCACCCCTTATATAACGTCACCTTGGTGGATGACGAGGGCAGGGAGATAACCAGGCCCAACGAGATAGGCCACATCGCAGTGAGGTTGGTTCCAAGGCCATTGGGACTCTTCATGGGTTACTCCGACCAGAAGAAGAACGAAGAGGCCTTCAGGTACGGGTACTACTTCACCGGAGACAAGGCCTACATGGATGAAGACGGGTACTTCTACTTTGTAAGTAGGGGGGATGATGTGATTAAGACTTCGGACTACAGGGTAGGCCCCTTCGAGGTAGAGAGTGCCCTTCTGGAGCATCCTGCAGTGGCCGAGGCTGCTGTCGTCGCGTCTCCTGATCCAGTGAGATACCAGCTGGTCAAGGCCTTCGTGGTACTGAAGCCTGGTTACGTACCTTCAGAGCAGTTGGCCAAGGAGATAAGGGAGAAGGTGAAGTCCTTACTGTCCTACTATAAGGTGCCCAGGATAATAGAGTTCGTGAGCGAGTTGCCCAAGACCATAAGCGGAAAGATCAGGAGGGTAGAGCTCAGGAGACTTGAGGAGGAAAGGAGAAGGAGGGGCGAAAAGGGAGAGCATGAGTACTTCTTCACACAGTGAACTGCCGATATCGCCCATCGCCGTTGTCTCGTCCTTCACGGGATTAAGCGGACTGCTCAGATTCCGCCCTACAGTTCAAGGGAAAAGATTGCTGTACTTTCCTCGGGTTTCGCGACGTTCAAGGGTTTTCGCCTTGCGGGACTTCATGCGATATCGATCCTCAACCCCTAGGCCTCAGCCGGAACAACCGCGAGATTTTCCCTTCACTGGATGAGCTCACTCAAGGACGCCCCGTTGGTGGAAACTTCTATACACCAAGATAATCTTCTCGGCCGTAGGGTAGATATTTATCTGGGCTCTCCTCAAAGAAAGTATGTTAGCTCACGAAGACGATCTCTTGAGGTTAACCCGCAGATTTCCCTATAGTTACGTGGAGACCAGATATCACAAGATATCCTCGAGGGTCATATCCTTACTTAACGGAGAGTTGCTCGGGGTTTATAGGGACGAGGAGGCAGGATATTCGGTCAGATACCTCAACGGACCCCTCTACTTCGTAGCCTCCAGGGATCCGGATGACCTCAGACCTACTACGGAGAAACACGAGGGATGGGAGCCTGGACTTTGGGATGGGGAACCAGTTTCTGGTAGCTACTCGGTGGAGGAGAAGCAGAAGCTTGATTCACAGAACCTTGAGGAGAAGATCTCCTCCTTGAGGGATATCTCAAGGGAGGTATTATCGCAGGATATAAGGTCCAAGATAAACAACTTAATCCTTACCTATTCCGAGAGCGTTGAGGAGAAGGAGTTGGTCATAAACGGTTCTTCCTTGATCTCTGGGAGGGTTCCTAGGGTCTTAATATCATTTAATCTTGTCATGACGGGAAACGGGAGGACGATCACAGCATGGTTTGAGCTCGGTCAGAGCGGAGGCCTAGAGTCACTCAATGAATTGAGGGTGAGAGAGCATCTCATAGAGAAGGTCAAATCACTGGATCACCTGCTCCAGTCTGGTAGGAGCGTGTCCCCTGGTAGGAAGGACGTGATTCTCAGCTCGGTCCTCTCGGGGATCATGGCACATGAGTCTGTGGGGCATCCCTTCGAGGCAGACAGGGTGTTGGGAAGAGAATTCGCCCAGGCCGGTACCAGTTACATGGCTGAGCTCGGGCTGAAGAGGATAGGGAGCGAGATGGTCAACGTGGCAGATGACCCGACAGTGCCCAAGAGCACAGGGTTCTTTCTCATAGACGACGAGGGTGTGAGAGCCAGGAGGAAATTACTAATCAAAAACGGTGAACCCAACGAATTCCTGCACGACAGGTTCACCGCCCCAAGGTTCAACTACGTGAGTAACGGTTCCGCGAGGGCGTCAGGCTTCGATAGGGAACCACTGGTGAGGATGTCTAACACCTTCTTCCTCCCTGGGGAGATGAGCTTTCAGGAACTCCTGGAGGACGTAAAGGAGGGGATATTCTTCAAGTCCTACATGGAGTGGAATATTGACGACATGAGGCTTGGGCAGAGATACACCGGACTGGAGGCCTATCACGTGAAGTCTGGGGAGATAGGGGAACCTGTGCTATTTCCCATCCTTGAAGGCACAACAAACGAGCTGTTGAGTTCTGTGGACGCCGTGGACGATTCCCTTCAGTTCTTCCCAGGTACCTGTGGAAAGGGTGATCCAGATCAAGGAATTCCGGTGTGGCTTGGCGGGCCAGACATGAGGTTGAGGAACGTTCCGGTCAAGGTGATATGAATGGAGGAGTTCATCAAGTTTCTCAAGGAGAGGGTGGAATCGTATGCAGTGCTCAAGAATGAGGTGGTCTCCACAGTTGTGAAGATAGTGGACAGCAAAGTCGAGGCAGTTCAGAGGATAAAGGAGACCTCCTACAACGTCATGGTCAGGAAGGGGAGGAGATTTCTAGTCAGTAAGGTGTACACGCCGGAGCAGTTAAGGGAAGGATTAGGGATAATGGACAAGCTACCCGAGTCCAGAATAGTGCCCAAGGTTCACGAGCTTTCCGGGGAACGCAGAAGTGTAAAGGAAGACGATGGAATATTAAGGTTCATGAGTGACACCTCTTCCGTAGAGGATTTTCTGAACTCCAGGTATCAAGTTCACGGAGTTTTGAGTGCCTCCAGGTTCAAGAGAGAACTGGTCACCTCAGCAGGTTTTCACGGGAACGAGAGCAGGACGTGGTTCCAGGGTTACATGAGGGTTAGGAACGGACAGTACAGCGGTCAGTGGGCGTTCTCCTCCCCCAAATACGACCCAGAGAAGGTCAAGATAACTTTGAACAAAGCTGAAGAGTACGCCTCATATACCGAAAGGATTGACCTAGGTGACGGCTATTATGATGTGGTCTTATCTCCCATGGTTATGGCCAACCTAATGATGAGCGTAAGTTACATGGCGTCAGGCTACTCAATATTCACGGGGAACTCCATTTTCGCAAACAGGAAACCTGGGGATATGGTTGGAAGTGAGAAGTTCACGTTAATGGACAGACCGAGGGGCGAGGAACTGAACTCTTGGGACTTCGACGATGAGGGATTCCCAACGAGGGACAAGGCGATCATTAGCAACGGGGTTTATGAGACTCCCCTCCTCAACCTGGAAATAGCGGAGATCATGGGCAAGGAAAGCACCGGTAACGCGGGGTGGATCTATCCGAGACCCTGGACTCTCGAGGTGAAGGAGGGAGAGGTGTCGGAGGAGGGACTCCTCTCAGGTAACGTGGTGTTACTCACTAATAACTGGTACACCAGGTTCCAGAACAGGGCAGACGGACAGTTCTCCACTGTGGCAAGGGATGCCGTGATAGTCTTCAAGGGAGGTAAACCAGTAGGAACTACGTCAAGGGTGAGGATAGCTGATAAGCTGAATAATATCATCTCCAACGTCGAGGAGTTGAGCAAGGAGAGGTATTCCATAGCCTGGTGGGATGCCCCCTTACCTGGGGTCTACCCCTATACGTTGATCAAAAACGTTCACTTGAGCAAGGCTTGATGGGAAAATTCACCTCTGCCCTTCCTCTAATGCCTTCCTCAGGGCTTTCTTATCGATCTTGTTTGTGGACGTCTTAGGAAACTCCTTTACGAACACGAACTTGTCTGGTATCCACCACTTCTGTATCTTCCCTTCCTCGACCTTTTTGGCTAGGAAGTCCAATAACTCCTCCTCCCTCAACTCTCCTCTGGGGACCACAAAGGCGACAGGTCTCTCCCCCCACTTCTCATGCTTCATGCCCACAACTGCTACCTCACTCACCTTAGGATGGGTGGAGATCAAGTCCTCCAGGATCAAGGAGGGAATGAACTCACCTCCGCTCTTTATGGCGTCCTTATCTCTGTCCACTATTTTGAGATAACCGTACTCGTCAATCACAGCCAAGTCCCCAGTGTGCAACCAACCATCCTTCCAAAGCTTCTCGGTCCTCTCTGGGTCTTTATAGTATTCCCTTGTGAGCCAGGGCGTCCTTACCACTATCTCCCCTACCGTCTTTCCGTCCCTTGGGACTTCGTTACCCTTCTCATCTATTACCCTTAGTTTCACCAGGGGGATGGGTATACCTGTCTTTATCTGCTGTGCGAACCTATCATCTTCGGGCAAACCCTCAACCACAGAGTTATAATAGGCGACAGTGAGCACAGGAGCCGTCTCGGACAGACCGTACCCTACGGAGATGTTTACTCCCATCTTCCTAGCCAAGTAAGCCAGGCCTGAGGGAAGTGCTGATCCGCCTATCATTACCTTCCAACCCTTGAACACCTCCGGATTTCTCTCTGCCTCTGGGTGGGTAAGTATCATGTGGAGTATCGTGGGAACCATAGCAGAGAACGTTACACCTTCCCGTTTCATCAACGTTATCTCAAAAGATGGGTCATATCTTCCTGGAAGAACATATTTAGTTCCCATGAGCATGGTGACGTAGGGGAAACCCCACTGATGGACGTGGAACATTGGGACCAGTATCATGTAAACGTCCTTCTCACCGGCTAGTAGAGGTGGTCTCCCTGTGACTAGAGCTACACTCATGGAGTGAAGCACTAAATCTCTATGGGTGAACCACACACCCTTTGGGTCGCCGGTGGTACCTGAGGTATAGAATATTGTTGCTGGGGTGTCTTCCTGTAGCTCGGGTTGTTGTAACCCCTCACCGGAGAGGAGCTCCCACAAGTCGTAGGTCTTGAAGGACGTCCTGACCTTCTCGCCTGTATCGCTGTAAGTTATTACCCCCCTTATTCCATGGAGAAAGTTTCTGGCCTTCTCCAGGAGAGGCAAAAACTCGTCTCTGATTATTATCCATTTGTCCTCTGCGTGGAGCATAGTTTTCAACATGATCTCTGGGGGGTACCTGATGTTCACTGTGTGAAGAACTGCGCCGATCATTGGAATTGCGTAATACGACATCATGTAGACGTCGGTGTCCCAATCTACGACTGCTATCTTATCGCCCTTGGAGACACCGATCTTCTGAAGGGAGGCTGCCAGGGATTTCACCTTCTCTCCGAAAGAGGCGAAGGAATACCTCCTCCTGTCCCTATACACTATCTCCCTCGTGGGATAGACTGTGCATCCGTACTCAAGGATTTTGTCCAAGGTCAACTGGTAGTTATAGAACCCCATGAATATACGATCATGTAGTGAAATTTAAGTTTAATTACGTAATTTTATGAAAGAGAAATCAAGAGCGTGCAGGAGATTGGGCTTCTCCTATCTACTCGAGGAGCGAAACTTGAGGAATACCGCATTCAAGTCCCCTGCCAAGCTCGTTCTGACGATCCTCAACTCTGAGCGTGATCTCTCAACCATTCCCAATTAGGATGAACCTGTCCTTCCACTGGGATCTCTCGTCTAATACTAAGTTCAGATTGCAGGTTATCCATCCAGCCGAAACGTGCTAGTCAAGTTACGAACACCCTTATCAGCGCTTTGGAACATCTAACTAGTTTTATATTTTTCAAGATATATCTCAAACTGGTCTACCTTGTTTCCATTTGAAGGTCTACAGGATTTCGAAATCAAGCTAACCGAGGATCACGAGCTCTTCAGGAGGTCAGTTAGGGAGTTCGCTGAGAGAGTCCTCGCACCTAACGTCATGAGAATCGAGAGGGATAACGAGATTCCCCAGGAGATTTACGAGGAAGCCAAGAAGATGGGCCTCATGGGTGTGGGAATACCTGAGGCCTACGGAGGTCAGGGAGGGGACGTGATGATGACCACCATAGCCAACGAGGAGCTATCGAGGATTTCCCCAGCGTTTATGGTAAGAATAGGGGCAAACCATCTCTTCACCACCCCCGTGCTCCTCTTCGGCACAGAGGAACAGAAGAGGAAGTACGTTCCTCCTGTGGCCAGAGGCGAGGTATTCGCAGCCCACGCCAACACTGAGCCCGGAGCGGGAAGTGACGTTGCGGGGATAAAGACAGTGGCCAAGAAGGACGGATCACACTGGGTATTAAACGGTAGAAAGTACTTCATCACAGGCTCTGACAAGGCCTCCTACCTGGTCGTATCGGCTAGGACAAGCCCTCCCCCCAACAGGGCTGAGAGGTGGAAAGGGATAACCTTCTTCATAGTGGAGAGGGAGTGGCCCGGCGTAAAGATTGGGGGCAAGATCAATGTGATGGGCCTCAGGGGGGAACAGCCCAACGAGGTGATCCTAGAGGACGTGAAGGTCCCTGAGGAGAACGTTTTAGGGAAGGTGGATGAGGGGTTCAAGGTAGCAGTTACCACTTACGATCGGGGGAGAGTGGGCGTAGCTGCCCAGGCCGTTGGGATAGCCCAAGGGGCCTTTGAGCGGGCCTTCAACTATTCCCTTCAGAGGCAGGCCTTCGAGAGACCCCTGATCTCCTTCGAGGGCGTGGCCTTCAAGTTGGCAGACATGTTGGCCCACCTGGAGTCGGCGAGACTTCTCACCTACTGGGCCTCAAACTTGGCGGAGAAGAACAGCCCTCAGGCCGTGATGGCAGCGTCGCTGGCGAAGTTGATAGCCACGGAAGTTGCGGAAGAGGTCTCCTCCCTGGCCATAAAGATACACGGGGGAGCTGGAGTGGAGGTGAGGACAGGAGTGGAGAGATATCTCAGGGACGCAATGATAACTACCATATATGAGGGAGCTAACGATATCCAGAGGCTCATGGTCATCAGGGACCTAGTTAGGAAAGTTGTGGGTAGAACCGTGGAGTTGGTTTGAATGAAGGTGGCAGTGATAGGCTCAGGAGTGATGGGTCACGGCATAGCTGAGCTCTTCGCCATGGCAGGCCACGAGGTGTGGATAAACGACGTCTCCGAGGAGATCTTGAAGTCAGCACTCCAGAGGATAAGGTGGAGCCTCGAGAAGTTGGCAGAGAGAGGCTCCCTCAAGGAGAACGTAGACTCGGTCATGTCCAGGATACGCAGCTCTGTGGATCAGGAAAAGACGCTCAGGGGAGCAGAGTTCGTTGTGGAGGTCGTCAAGGAGGACTTGGAGTTGAAGAGGGAGATCTTCAAGAGGGCTGAGAGGTTGGCGAGTGAGGGAGCTACGCTGGTGAGTAACACCAGTTCGCTTCCCATAACGGAGATCTCACAGGGTCTATCTCACCCAGAGAGGGTCGCAGGGATGCATTTCTTCAATCCTCCGGTGCTGATGCCACTGGTTGAGATCGTGAGGGGCGAGGAGACCTCTGAGGACACTGTGAGGAAAGTGGCTGATCTGTCCAAGCAGTTAGGTAAGGAGTTCATCGTAGTTAGGGACGTGCCGGGCTTCTTCGTGAACAGGATTCTGTTGAGGATAATGGAGGCCGGGTGCTTCCTGGTGGACAAGGGATTCGCCAGCGTGGAGGAGGTGGATTCGACTTCCATGGAGGAGTTGGGTTTCCCCATGGGCGTCTTCTTATTGGCAGACTATACGGGCCTAGACGTTGGAGCCAGCGTCTGGAACGCCGTGATCAAGAGGGGATTCGAGGCTTATCCTTGCAGGAAGGTCCAGGAGTTGGTGTCCCAAGGGCACTTGGGCGTCAAGAGCGGGAGGGGATTCTACTCCTATCCTCAGCCGGGGAAATTCACGAGACCCCAATTGCCATCAGCTAAGCCTGGGATATCCCACTTCATTTTGGCCCCTGCCGTCAACGAGGTGGCAAGCCTCATAAGGCAGGGAATAGTGAGCGTGGAGGACTCGGAGAAGGGTTGTCAGCTGGGGTTGGGACTCCCCAAGGGCATGTTACGGTACGCTGATGAAATAGGCCTGGACAAGGTGATGTCTGCACTGGAGGAGATGAAAAGGTTGACAGGAATGGGGCACTTCTCCCCAGATCCGTCGCTCATCACGCTCGTATCTCAGGGCAAACTGGGAAGGAAGACCGGGGAGGGGTTTTATAAATACGAGGCCAGGGAGAGAACGTTCACCACCATTTACGTGAAGAGGGAACCCCCTGTTGCCTGGATAGTTCTGAACAGGCCCTCAAGGTACAACGCGTTGAACTGGGACATGGTCAAGGAGCTCAGCGAGGCCTTAGACGAGTTGGAGGAAGACCCTGAGATTAGGGTGATTGCCGTGAAGGGGGAGGGTAAGGCCTTCTGTGCTGGGGCAGACGTACAGGAGTTCCTGTCTCTCACTCCAGTTAAGGCCATGATGGTTTCCAGGAAGTTTCACGAAGTATTCTTCAAGATCCAGTTCCTGACCAAGCCAGTTGTGGCAGCCATAAACGGGGTGGCCCTAGGAGGCGGATTCGAGCTGGCCATGGCGTGCGACGTGAGGATAGCTTCCAAGATCGCGGAGATGGGTCAACCTGAGGTAAACTTAGGGCTGATCCCAGGTGGCGGGGGTACCTTCAGGTTGCCGAGGTTAGCCAAGAGGAGGGGGCTGGAGTTAGTTATCACTGGGGAGAGGTTGAAGGCCCAAGAGGCACTGGAGCTGGGACTTGTAGACAAGGTAGTGGAACATGAGTCGCTGGAGGAAGAAGTGACGAAGTTTGCCGAGACTGTCTCATCTAGACCTCCCTTGGCCGTGGCGTTAGGGAAGATGGCCGTCAACACCGGAAGGGAGACGAACTCCTGGGTGAGCTCCGCCTACGAGGCGAGCCTCTTCGGTCTGCTATTCAGTACCTCAGATTTCAAGGAGGGAGTCAGGGCGTTTCTGGAGAGGAGGAGACCAGAGTTCAAGGGTGTGTGAACTGAAGGCTGTAGCCGCAGTTTTGGAGGAATATGGGAGACCCCTCGTCATTAAGGAGGCTGAAATAGGGGAGGGTATACTCCTCAAGGTAATTGCCTCTGGGATTTGCGGTAGGGATCTAGTGATATGGAGGGGAGGCTTCAGAAACCTGAGACCTCCCCTGGTGATGGGCCACGAGATATACGGCGAATTGGACGCTAGACCCTACGGGATCTACGGGATGGAGAGCTGCGGTAGGTGCAGATTCTGTCTCTCAGGCAAGGAAAACCTCTGCGAGGATGCAAGGTTCTTCGGCGAGAAGAGACCTGGAGGCTACTCCAAGTTCGTCGCGGTAGAGGAGAGGAACCTCTTTCCTCTGCCGGACACTCAGTACGAGAAGTACGCTGCGGGGGTGTGTCCGCTGGCTACAGCGATACACTCGAGTAAGTTGGCAGGCGTTAGGGCTGGTGACAGAGTACTGGTAACCGGGGCAGGAGGAGGGGTGGGAATTCACATGATACAGTACCTCAGGCTCTTGGGAGCGAACGTCGTATCCGTGACCTCCCCTGAGAAGGCTAGGTACGTCTCTCATTACTCCGACGAAGTCATAACCGAGAGGGAATTTTCCAGGTACGTAGGGGAAGTGGACCACGTGATGGAGCTGGTCGGCTCTGAGACCGTGAATGAGAGCCTCAGGGCTCTAAAAAGGGAGGGAACGTTGGTTTTAGTGGGGAACGTGACCGGGAGTGAGATCTCGTTGAAGAGACCTGCCCTCACCATAATGAGGGAACAGAGGATCGTGGGATCCGCTGCGTATACCAAGGCAGAGACCATGGAGGCTGTAAAGCTCATACATGAAGGGAGAATTACGCCTGTATTCAAGAGGTACCGCTTAGACCAAGTGAACGAGGCGTTAAACGAGCTGTCCAGAGGCTCCGTGTTAGGGAGAGCGGTGTTAGTCATGGAGTAGAATAGGAAGAATATGGCTTTTTCAAATTTTTATGAATTTATATCCAATTCTCAACCATCGAACTTCAACGGAGTCAGGGCCGACCCGTTCCCTCTCCGCCCCCTTAGCGGGTTGACCCCACCCAACGGGCACTCCATGGGAAACCAGCACACCTTCAGTTACCGTCAATCCTCGTCGGGATACCTTTGCTCCATCGGGTGTGACTATATTATAGCACAGCAATCGTGGGATTTTTCGTTAGGTGTAGCCTTGAAGTCAAGGCGAAATCTGATAACTGCTGTATAGCAGTTATTTTTGACTTTCCCTTAACCGACGTCCTGTTATCAAGGGAAATCTAATAACTACTATATATTAATCTCTATCCAACAAACAAATAATATAAACATCAACGGTTCAGCTGAAACTATTGGCAACGGGGAGAGGAAAAAAGAAACTAGAGCAACCTTAGGGAGTACGTTAGATACCCCTCTGGCTCCCTCTTTACAACCTCTAACCTGACCTTTGCTCCTACCTTCAGTTTTTCCTTAGGGCCTTGAACCCAGGCGGTCACATTGACTTCCCCGAGGTCGGCTATCCCAACAACGTAGTCTGGGTAGTGGGAGAACGAAGGAGGTTTCACTGAAATGATGGTGTACGTTATCAACTCCCCCTCAACAGGTAGCTCCACCCACTCCAGTCCAGAGACCCTGCACTTCGGGCAGTCGTCCTGTGGAGGGAAGTAGATAGTGTTACACTTCACACACTTTGTGGCCGTGATCTTTCCCTTACCCAGCTCATCGAAGAACCTGGTCACTTTCTTCACAGGGATCTGGTACCTTAAGTCCAACTCCCTTACGTCAGCCCACAGCGGATTTCCGGTCTTGGGTTCCGGAAAGATTGGTAATCCCTTGATCTGTACTAAACCATCCAGTTGTTTAAGAAGGATCTGTATCTCCTTCTGCTTGCTCTCCCTTACCTCAGAGATCATGTTCCCGGCCTCCTGGTTGAGAATAGGGTCACGTAAGCGTAGTGTCCCGTCCCACCTACGTTGTGGGCTAGTGCTCTCCCGTTCTTGATGTCAGCCTGCATGGACTTGTGAGGGGCTCTGTAAAGTAGTTGTCTCGTTAGAGAGACAGCCATACTAACACCTGTAGCACCAATGGGGTGTCCCTTAGCCTTCAGCCCACCATCCACGTTTACCGGTATTCTCCCTCCAACATATGTTTGCTCTTCCCTAGCCAGGAGCATGCCCTCACCCCTCTTGGCGAACCTCAGGTCTTCGTACGCGACTATCTCGGCTATGGTGAAACAGTCGTGAACGTCTGCCACGTCTATTTGCTTCCAGGGTGAGTCCATGTTGATCCCGGCCCTCCTATAGACCTGTTCTGCAGCAATCCTGGCGGCCTCTATGGAAGTGAAGTCGGTTCTCCTGGAGAGGTTCGCCGTCCCTGAGGCTACGCCCTGAGCCTCTATCCAGACGGGGGAATCGGTGAGCTTTCTCGCCATTTCCTCAGAGGCAAGAACGACCGCCGCAGCCCCGTCCGTTATAGGGGAGGAATCCAAGAGCTTTAGGGGCCAGGCCACTGGTCTGGACTTCAGGTATTCCTCCATGGTTATCTCCTTCTGAAAGTGTGCGTAGGGATTAAGAGCCCCGTAGTGGTGTGCCTTAATGGCTACTTTTCCCAAGTCCTCCTCCTTCATTCCGTACTTGGACATGTATGCAGTTGCGTAAAGTGCGTAATAACCAGGGAAGGTCAGACCGAAGTTCTCGAACTCCCAGAAGTAGTTCCCGGCCCTTCCTATCATTTCCACCACCGTGGGGTTGGGGGACTGATGCATCTGCTCCACACCTACAGCCATAGCTATGTCCACTTCTCCTGACTTTACCGCCAGGTAAGCGTCCCTGAGAGCAGCGCTCCCTGAGGCACAAGCTGCCTCAACTCTCATGGTTCCACTGGGGTTCAAGTTGCAGTACTCCCCCACTACTATTGCAGGCAGAGGCTCTGCACTCCACGTCCCCACATTTCCCACAGAGAAGTATTTGACGTTCTTTTGTTCCACGTTAGCTTCCTCGAGGGCTTGTTTCACAGCTTCCCAGGCAAGTTCCTGAAGCGTCACGTCTGTCCTGGAACCGAACTTGGAGTGCCCAGTTCCCACCACTGCTACATTTGTCATAACAATAAGTACTTTGAATAACGTAATAAGATTTCCTTCCGTTGAGGCTTCTTGAAGGAGACCTCACATGTCGGGCATTCCCTTTGGTCCGCTCTTTAGGTAACCCTCTGGGTCCTTCTCGAATTCTCTTTTGCAACCCGGACCACAGAAGTAGTATACTTTCCCCTTGTACATGGTCTTAAACTTAGAGGTCTCAGAGACCTCCATACCGCATACTGGATCCATTACCATATATCATGTAGGTTAAGGGAACTTAAAATACTTTCTAACTTGCTGAGTGGGTCACCTCGGAATCTGATCATGAGTTTCACATGGTAACCCTAAGGGGCGAGTCGTACTTCCATCTATCCTCGAGACTATAACATTCCTTCGTAACTTTTAAACGCTTTTAATTACTTTTAAATCCAATACGACATGAGTTATTTTCATGTGGTGTTACCAAGGAATTTCCTTCTGATGATCTCCCAACCGATGACGGGCACTGCTCACGAGGATGGGAGAGAAGTTGGATGGAAGGGTATTGAAGTTTCCCTCGAGTAGCCCCAATGATCTGGGGGTGACCGTTATGATCCCTTAGGAGGGGTGCCCGTGGCGTATTTAGAAGTATTAAAGAAGGTAAGTTGCACCACGGGTAAACACCCTCTCGAACTATTCCACGATAGTGACGTTACCTGAAGCCATCCTATCGATGTTCCTGAAGAATTTGTAGTAGAGCACCGAGTTAGCTAGTGTGGCGACACAGGATATCTCGAAGGGTAAAGCCACAGACAGGGCGTTCAAGAGGAAACCTGAGAGAGTTGTAGACGCCGCTGAGGGTAGGAGTCTCCCCGCTTGATTGGCACCTGTGGCTGTTGCCCTTCTTCCCTCTCCCACCAGGTTCATCATGAGGGCCTGTTGGGCTGGGAGAGAGACGACCCTTAATGGAGTGAACAGGAGGTAATCCAGGGAGGCCAGTAGTGTGTTCCCCAGGAAGGGGAACAGTAGAACCATCACGGCAGAGGCGGATCTCGTGACTATTATGAGCTTTACGAAACCCATCCTAGACGCTAACCAAGGTGTAGCTAACATGAGAGTAGCTGACATGACGCCTCCCAGGGATATGACCTCTCCTATGGTGCTCTGTGTCAGTCCGTATTCCTTAGCAAAGATGATGGGTATGAAGGGAACTATGAGCCCCTGGGATACTCCGTTGAGTACACCGGTTACTGTGAACTTCCTTATTACCTCCTCATCTCCTCCCTTACTAACCTCAACTCTCTCCCTGGGCTTGAAATCCTCCTTCACTGGGATCACCACGAGGGCAGAGAGGGAGGAGATGGCCAACGAGATCATGAACAACTCCCTGTAGTTGGATATGTGAGACAGGAGAGCTCCTCCTGCTCCAGCGTAGCTGGAGAGCATCGTGAAGATGGAGAAGACTTTTGTTCTCTCTTCGGGCCTCACCTTCTCCGACAGGAGGGCAGTCTGCATTGGTGCCGCTGTGGCCCCAACCCCGCCTCCTATGAGTCCTCCGGCAATTCCGAACCCGCCCAACGCTGAGGAGAGTAGTAGGAGGGGGAATGAGGTGGTAAGCAGGAGTATCAGGATGGAAGCTGGGAGAAAGAAGAGGGTCAAGAGGAGGACCTTCTTCCTCCCTATCCTATCGGAGAAAACTCCCAGTACCAGGCTAAGGACGGGAGTCACGAAGGCTCCAGTACCGAACAGTATCCCTATGGCCAGGAGGCTGAGGTGAAGGTCGTTGAGGTAATAGAGACCTACCACCACAGCTAGAACCCCCGCTGCGGCACTCCTGGAGATCCTGGAGACGAGTAGTAATAAAACGTCCCGGCCGTACACCCGATAAGAACGTCTTAGCGGTTTAAATGTCCTTTCTCGAAGTTGAGCCAATCCTTATAATGAGGAGCAGTTATGGGATTTCTCGTTAGGTTTGGCCTTGAAGTCAAGGCGAAATCTAATAACTGCTGTCACTGAGAAATTGAGGAGCCTGAAGGCTGTCCTGTCCTTTATCTTAATGGGGGTTAAGGGGCGGAAGACCCACCGTGGGGATGGATAGTCCCCCCAATAAGGGCTAACGAGGAACTATGTTGAAGCCCACCGTAGGGTTCCGTTTCGGGGCACACATAGATCAACAGACGTTTAGGGCGTTAGAGGCCCGGTTGGAGTTAGCCTCAAGTTCACGAAACCCTG
>Ga0081529_144781_pt1 | contig 27273 bp, 30 predicted proteins | sample EchGeymetagenome_FD_71012 | JGI IMG/M metagenome (GOLD analysis project Ga0081529, IMG submission 71012) | Ferrous microbial mat and aquatic microbial communities from Echinus Geyser, Yellowstone National Park, USA - transect B T=78-80 C v2... ...
AATTGCGCCAATAAATTAATCAGTTTTGTAATTGACAGCAAAAACTTACTCTAACGGTTCTTCATTGTAACTTTTCCATTTCCTTTTATCGACAAACTTATTACCCCATCTTTTGTTATTATTATTGCGGCTGTCTTTTGGGCACATAAACAAGGAATTGACAGCCGCCCTATAAATAATTATTCAACACAGCAGTAAAAAGGAATAACTTTATATACATGAAGCTTTAATCATAAAGTGATAAAAGAATGGATGATTTCGAACCGTTTGTATATACGAACGAACTGATACCGGAGGAAATAACTAAAGAAACTGCAAGGGTTTTTGTAAAGCTCGAAACTAGAAAATATAACAAACCAACAACGGTAATACAGTTCTCTGATCCTAAAGGAATAAACATAGAAGATATAGCAAAAAAACTCAAAAAAAGGCTTGCATGTGGAGGGACAGCAAAAGATGAAAGCGTTATACTTCAGGGAGATCACAGAGATAAGGTAGTTCAGTACCTTGTCGAGCTTGGTTTTAAACTTGAGAACATAGTCATGCAATGAACAAATCTGGAAAAATTAAAGTTTGTCCAAAATGTGGTTATCCTTTACGCCCCCTTTCTGAAATTATATCAGGGGCACCAACCAATTATTATTACTGCAAAAGATGCGGTTATAAGGGAGCTTTATATATAGAGATAAGTTATGGATCCTCTAGTAACTATCAATGAAAGCTTAAAAAAGAACGAGATACCTGAGGACATATTCAAGAAAGTATCGGATTCTGTAAAAAAAGTAAACGATGTAATAATTCAGATTGAAAAAGCTTCTAACATAAAATATCCTGAATGGTATGTTTATCCAAAGGCACTAGTCATGAAGGCGCCTGTAGGAGGATCATCAATTGTATATTCAAGATTTTTTCCTTTTAGTTATGAGAACGTTCTTTATACATTAGTTCAGGTTACGCCTCCTTTGGTACTTTATGCATCTAAGGATACTCTGTTAGCAGTTATGGCCCATGAGTTTCTTCATTATGTAAATTTTATAGCTGGTCTAAAAAACTTTTCAATTACTTCTGAAGAAGAAACGACCAGCGTTTTTGAGAGCGTTTTTAAAGACGAAGCTCAGCTTTATGATGAAGAAAAAGTATTTAAAAAAAGCAAAAAAATAAAAAGGCTTTTAAAAGAAAAATTTTCCGGAGGTTTGAATGACGAGGCTTTAAATAAAAAAACTTTAGCAAGATGGTTTAAAAAGGGTTTACCTGTAGATTATATTTATCCTGAAGGCAACATAAGCAGGATAAGCGTAATTTCAATATTAAATTTTAAACCAGAAGAGACTATAAAGAGGTTCTTAAATTGGACATAAATCAGGTTTTAATAGACGTTAATCAAAAACTGAAAGACATCGAAATAAAATCGATTTCTATTTATGGCAGTACTGTTGCGGGTTATGCAAAACCAGACAGCGATATAGACGTTCTGGTACTTGCTGATGATTTTAAAGATAAAGTGCGTTACTTTTATTTTGATTCAGGTTCTAACAAATATTCTGTCCTTGTATCAGATTTAAACGAAACGTATAAGGATGCTGAAAAAGCAAGTTTAGGAGAATTTGTTGTAGGCAGGCTGTTGAATCCTTTTATACCAGTTTACGGTGAAGAAATCATTAGAGATATAGAAACAAAATATAAAAAAAGAGTTATAGAAGAAGAAACGGCGGAACTTTATAAAGAATTTCAAGACTTTATATACTATTTAGTAATTCCGCTCCAGTATTTTTTATTTTCAAAGCTTAAAAAAAGGTATCAAATTTATCCACCAGCGCTTTACAGTTATGCTAAAACTTATTCTAAAGAGCTTATTTCCAAAAATCTCACTTTAACGCTCGAAGGTTTTAGAAAAGCCGTTAATGAGTTAGAATACCTTTACTTAGATGAGTATAATGTAAGGGTTAAAAAAGGGGCCCAAATTCCTCAACCTTTTATGATTGACGAACTGTACTATTTTCAGATGGCCATAAAACAATATATTTTCCACGGAAGAAGCGGTAAAGTGTCCCCTGAAGTTGTCGTCACAGAAGCATTATCGAAAGTTAAAAGATCAAGGAACGTTAAAGATGTAAACGAGTATTTAAAAAAACCCGAGCTTTTGCTAAGTCTGGAAGGCGGCACCAAAATAGCATGGTCAAACGTCGAAAAAGAGTTAAGCGCAAAACTTGTTGAAAGGATTGGAGGAATTTTAAACCCTTTTTATGGAATTAAAGTAGTTGAGATAGATAATAAAAAGTACGTAATAAAGAGCTTTAAGGGGAAAAGCGAGCTCAAATGGTACATGCTCGGGATAGCGGGAAAGCCTATAAAACCATTTGAGATGAATCCTGTTAAAAGGATGTATAACGAGTTTACGGGTTCCGTTTTACTTAGTAGTGCAGGAATTTTGGTTCAGAAAATTTATGCTCTATCAGTACGAAAAAAAATGCTAGTGAAAACATACGTTCAGGGGGATAGCCTATTAGATCTGATAAAAAATTTTTCTGGAAAAGATGGTGAACTAAAGGTTTTAGAAAATGTGGCAAAAATTTTCAGAACCATTCATGATGCAGGGTATGCACTGGGAGATTCAAAACCAGAAAATTTTCTTACTTCTAAAGATGGAATTTATATTATAGATTTAGAACAGTTTAAAGAAAAGGCAGAAACTGAAGATAAAGGTTGGGACATATCGGAGTATATCTATTATTCTTTGTTCTTTGTAAAAGATGTTGGTTTAGCCGAGCTTTTTATTGAAGGCTTCAAAAAAGGTTACGGAGAAGATAAAGAAGTCTACGAGTCGGCATCTAATCAGAAATTTTCGCTACCTTTCCTTATAATGTTAAGGCCCGACCTTCTTACCTATTACAGGAGCCTCATGAAAAAAATTTTTACTGGAGAGAGATTGATTGAAAACGCTTAAAAATGGTATAAGCGTATGATAAAGCGGATGAAGAGCAACTATAACCCATTTCTTAAGAGGCTGGAAGTAGAATACGAATTCAAGGACGGTAATGGTAAAATATCAAGAAAAAGCGCCGCGGAAATCTTGGCAAAGGAACTTAACAAGCAGGTTGATAAGATTATACCAGTTTATTTGGAAGGCTCTTTTGGAATTAAGGGACTCAAAGGATTATTTTACGTTTATGATGATGTTAACCTTGCTAAGATGCACGTAAAAAAATACTTATGGTTAAGGATGCTGTCAAAAGAAGAAAGAAAGAAAGTTTATGACGAAATGAGAAAGAAGAAGGTTGAGAAGAAGTGAAAGGAAAGACCGTTCAGATATGGAAGCTTTATGAAGTTGAGGGCAGTACTGTAAAAAGGGTTAACAGGTTCTGTCCGAAATGCGGTAGCGGGACGTTTATGGCTCATCATAAGGATAGATGGTACTGTGGCCGATGCGGCTATACAGAATTCATAAGAAAAAGTAAATAAACAAATCTTTTTATAATAACGTTTAATAAACAGATTGGTTTTAAAAAATTTATGTCGGCTAGAGAATTTATACAGATAGCAGACAAGATCAAAGAGCTTACTCTGAAAGGTAAAGGTTTTGCACTTGTTTTTATAGCAGATTATAAAGGACACAGCGCAAGGCATGAAGGCGCTGCTATGCTTGTAGCAGATGACGGCAGCTTCATCGGAACTGTTGGAGGGGGATCTTTAGAAAAGTTTGCCATTGAAAAGGCTTTAGAATTTATAAAAAGAGGTAGAGGTGGCATTATAGAAATACCTGCAACAAGCGAAATAGGAAGCGCCTGTGGGGGAGCAGTCACTCTTTATATTAAGGTTGTACCTCCTTCAGAAATACTGGTTGTATTTGGAGCTGGTCACGTAGGAAGCTCGCTCTCAAAATTAGCAAGTCAGTTGGGGTTTAAAGTTTTAATCGTTGATGATAGAGAAGAATTTGCTACAAAAGAAAGATTTCCCGAAGCTTCTGAAGTTATTATTGCAAAGCCAGATGAAGCCATTCTAAAGATTCCCAAGGGTGACAACGTTTATGTTACGATCATGTACTATTCTGCAGACGCAGAGCTTCAAATACTTAGAGAACTTTTAAAGTTTGACTTTAAGTATATAGGAGTAGTAGCAAGCCCCGTAAAGACGCTCAAATATCTCGATGCACTGTACAAGGATTATCCGGAAGATAAACTCAAAAATATAAGGGCCCCAATGGGGCTGGATATAGGTGGTGGAGAAGAACCTATAGACATAGCTCTTAGTATAATGGCAGAAATTCAGGCAGTAAGGTATAAAACCACCGGGAGGCCACTTAATAAGGTTCCTGAACTTTTAGAACAACTTAAAAAGAAGGCTCAGTTTTCATAGTCAACTTGTATATTTCATCTTGTGGAGGTTCACGATAAACTTCGATTCCGGCTGTTCTTTTTATGTGGAGAGAAGGTTCACCTTTTACAAACTCTCCAATTATTGAAGCTTTTCCATTTAAAGCTTCTAAAACACGTTCAGCTTTTTTTGGCTTTGCTGCCGCGAGAATAGCGCCGCTTGAAAGGAGTTTGAGCGGATCAAGGTTTAAATGATCGCAGATAGATCTAGATAAAGGCGTTATCAAAACTTTTTCTTCTTCTGCTTTAAGTTTTAGCTTTGAAGCTAAAGCCATCTCAACAGCGCCTCCAATAATTCCTCCTTCTGTAGGATCGTGCATAGCTTTTACTCCAAGAGAATTCAGTTTTAAGGCATCGTTTATTATCGATATTTTATCGATATACGACATCGCAAGTTCTAGCGCACCCTCATCAAACTGTACTATGAGTTCTGGATAATCATTGGCTATCACCGCTGTACCTTCTATGGCAGCTTCATTCACCTGTATAAGAACGTCACCTGGCCTGATTTCTGATATGCTTGATGGTTTTTTAGATGAAAAACCTATCTGCGTTACTACAGCGATATTCGTATCAAGATTTTCTACTATTTCTGTATGTCCCCCTACAATACTTATTCCTAAATTCCTAGCTGTTTCATCAAGCTGTGCTGTTATGCTGTTTATTTCATCTTCAGTTGAACTTTTTTTAAGAAGTAAAGTGATCAGAGCGTACTTTGGCCTTACTCCCTTTACTGCTATATCATTTGAAGAAACGTATATAGCTAGCTTACCCAAGTTTTTTTTAGCTGCAGTTATCGGATCTGTATGCGTAATCATGTACAGTTTTTTTGTTAGCCTTACAACGGCAGCATCTTCACCTATTCCTGGGCCTTTTAAAACTTCATCTGCATAAGCTCCATGTCTTGAAAAAACATACCTCTTCAACATATCAAGTGTTAGTTTAGCCATTGCAAACAATTAATTTAAGTAAAATATAAATGTAAGCAGAATTTAAAAGGCTTATGCCAAAGCAAATATACGATACTCAAACGTTGCTCGAGCTGCTAAAAAATGCAAGAAAAATAAAGGTAGTTAAAAGAAAAGATTATTCTAAAATAAAGCTTAGAATAGGCAAATATGTCTACACATATGTTGGAGCTCCAGACGAGCCTGACAAAATACTTTCAAACGTAAAGGAAAAAGACAAAATAGTTTATTATTGATGAAAAATGATACTGGTTAGTAACGACGATGGTCCAGCAAGCCCCGGGTTGAGAGCTTTAATCAGGCATCTCTCAAAATTAGATGAAGTCATGTTTTCTATACCAGAAGGACCTAGAAGCGGCAGCAGCATGAGCCTGACATTCCACAAACCTATAAGAATAAGAGAGTCTAAGATTGAGGGGGCAAAAGGGTATATATGCTCTGGTTCTCCTGCGGATGCGATAGTCGTTGCACACATCACGCTCAATAATAAGCCGAACGTAGTAGCTACTGGAATAAACCTTGGAGATAACACAGGATTGCAAGATATATTTTCCAGCGGCACTGTGGCAGGCGCGCTTCAAGCAGCAATTTTAGGTTATAAATCTGTCGCTTTTTCAAAAAGAATAAGCGACGAATTCATACTTTATCCATACGCAAAAACGGATGAATTTGAAGAACCTGCAAAAATAGCAGCAAAGATCATAGATTTTGTACAACACAGGGGTTTACCATCTAATTCTCAACTATTAAATGTAAATTTTCCGTTGAGCATTAATGAAAAGACAAAGGCAAGAATAACCAGGGCTTCACCAGTAAAATATGAACATTATTTGGATAAAAGGCTTGACCCACGCGGCAGAGAATATTTCTGGCTTTGGGGTAAAAGGTTAGGCAACTATCCAGAAAACACAGATGCAAACGCTGTATTTGATCTTGGTGAGATATCAGTAACGCCTATGAGGATCGATTTGAGCGTTCCTGAGCTGTTGCAGCAAGATTCCAGCTGGTATAAAGACCTAGTTGAGAGAATATAAACTTACGATACGGTTAAAAGCTGTGAGTGAACAACATGTACGGGGATGAAGCTTTACCGCTCCAGCCTGAGCAAAGGCTATGAAGAGCTCGCGACGAACTGACCCATAAAAGTGATTTATAATGGTTTCATTAAAGGTAGCTGTTATCAACAGGGATGTTTGTAGGTTTGACAAATGTAACCACGAATGTCAGATATTCTGTCCTCCTCAGATTTCTGGCAAAAAAGTTGTTGAGTTCGGTAGTGATGGGTACCCTACAATAGATGAAGTTTTATGTATAGGATGTGGAATCTGCGAAAAAAAATGCCCATTTGAAGCTATCAGGATAGTCAACTTGCCTAGTGAATATGGGAAAGAAAAAATTCATCAATATGGGCCTAACGCTTTTAGGCTTTACAGGCTTCCAATTTTAAAAAAAGGCAAGGTGGTTGGAGCAGTCGGTATGAATGGTATAGGCAAGAGTACAGCTTTAAAGATACTGTCAGGAAACTTGCTTCCAAACTTTGGATATTATGAGAAAGAACAATCTATAGATGATGTGATAAGATATTTTAAAGGAACCATTTACGCTGATTACTTTAGGGGTTTAAAAAACGGCGAAATAAGAATATCGATAAAACCACAGGCAATTTATGAAATTCCCAAAGTTTACAGAGGGAGTGTCAAAGAATTGGTAGAAAAGTATTCAGAGGGTGAAAATCAAGAAATTATAAAAGAACTGGAAGTTGAAAAGCTTTACGAAAAACAAGTTTCTGAACTAAGCGGAGGTGAGTTGCAGAAAGTCGCAGTTGCTGTAGCTTTATCGAGGAAAGCTGAATATTACTTTCTTGATGAACCGAATTCCTATCTTGATGTATTTAACAGACATTCAGTTGCTAGAGTTATAAAGAAAATTTCTGAAAACGCTGGAGTTTTTTGGGTAGAGCATGATCTTACATTTCTTGATTATGCAAGTGATTATATACACATACTTTATGGTAAACCTGCAGTTTATGGTATAGTATCTAGGCCGATGAGTAGCAGCGAAGGTATAAACGAGCTAATAGAAGGAGAAATAAAGCAGGAAAACGTAAGGATAAGAAACTATAACATAAGGTTTAGAAATCCGGACCTTAGCCCAGCTGAAGAATCAAACGTTCTTTTTACAGTGCCAACATTCCATAAAAGCTATCCCGGCTTTACGTTAAACGTTGAAGGTAAAGAAGTGAAAGAAGGACAGATAATTGGTGGGCTTGGACCTAACGGTATAGGAAAAACTACTTTTTTAAAGGTGCTTGCAGGCGTTGAAAAGGATGACGAGGGAGTGGCAAACATTAACATAAAAATCTCTTACAAACCGCAATACCTTGAGATAAATCAGGATGTCACTGTTGAGTCTATCTTATCGAAGTTTGAATGGAACAGCACAGAAAATTTAAACTTGCTGGTGACTCCTCTTAGGCTTGAAAAACTTTTGCAAAAAAACATTTCGCAGCTTAGCGGTGGAGAACTTCAAAAAGTAGCCATAGCTACAGCACTTCTCCAGGACGCAACCCTTTATGCGCTTGATGAACCATCAGCATTTTTAGACGTCGAAGACAGGATAGCGCTTTCAAAAATATTACCAAATTATATAAAGAGAAAAGGCAGAGCAGGAATAATTATAGATCACGATTTAATGCTGATCGACCTTATTTCAGATTCTATAATGGTTTTTAAGGGCATCCCTAATGTCTCAGGTGAAGCAATTGGACCATTACAAAAAAGGGAAGCCATGAATAGCTTCTTAAGAGAAATGGGTTTAACCTACAGAAGGGACGAGCAAACTGGAAGACCACGTGTTAATAAACCAGGTAGCAAGCTTGATAGGGAACAAAAAGAAAAAGGGGAATATTATTACGTTTGATTTTTTAAAAAGAACGTCTTTAAAAGTTACATTTGGCAATCAAATTGCATACAGATACATTTATTATTTGCGTTTTTATAAGTTCATTTGATGATAAAGGTAGCTGATCTGGAACTACCCACTCTTGGAGACGTTGATGTTTCTTCAAAGAAAGTCCTTCTTAGGGTCGATTTTAATTCTCCTGTTGAAAGAGAATCTAAAAAATTACTTGATACCAGCAGAATCAGAGCCCATATAGAAACAATTAACGAGCTTATAAAAATGGGTAGCTCAGTCGTCATAATTACGCATCAGGGTAGACCGGGCGATGAAGATTTTTTAACGCTTGAGATGCACAGAGAAGTTCTTTCTGACGAACTAGATACTGATGTAGGCTTTGTGAGCGATATATTTGGTCCCTGCGCTTTAGAAGAAATAAAGAAGTTGGGAAAAGGTGAAGTGCTGATGCTTGATAATGTAAGGCTGGCTTCCGAAGAACTTATTGAAGCTTCTCCCGAAGCACAAAGTAAAACGTACCTGGTAAAAAGGTTAGCGCCTCTTTTTGATGTTTATATAAATGATGCTTTTGCGACAGCCCACAGAAGCCAACCGAGTCTTGTGGGGTTTCCAATGATTCTTCCTTCTGCAGCCGGAAGGCTTATGGAAAAAGAGCTAGTAGCGCTCTCAAAAGTATTTAATCTTGAAGAATCACCAAAAGTTTTTGTGCTGGGAGGGGGAAAAGTTCTAGACAGCATAAGAATAATCGAGAACTTGTCGAAAAAAAGAATAGCCGACCGTATACTGCTGGGCGGATTGGTTGCAGAAGTTTTTGCATTGGCTAAAGGCGTAAACATAGGTGACGCAAACAAAAAGATACTGGAAAGTCAAGGATTTTTGCCCCTTATACCAAGGGCCAGAAAAGTCTTACTTTCAGGAGCTCCAATAGAAATACCAGTAGATTTTGTTGTTGAAAATCAAAACGGCGTTGAAGAAAACTACGCTACTACCGTTAAAGGGATAATAAGGGATATTGGCCCAGAAACAGTAAATATTTATTCAACTTTGCTAAATGAGGCTAAAGTTGTTGTGCTGAGGGGGCCTATGGGCGTTATAGAAGATGAAAAGTTCAGAACTGGGACACTTAAACTGATGAACTCAGCATTTTCTAGCGATTCTTTTACAATAATTGGCGGTGGCCATCTTATCAGTTTGCTTCAATTTACTGAGGTTAGCAAGGCAAAGAAGGTTCACATTTCAACAGGGGGAGGGGCTCTTTTACTTTTTCTGGCGGGAGAAAGGTTGCCTGCGCTAGATGCCCTCAGCCAGTCGATAAGGGTGATAAAAAACGAAAATAAAGGTTAGCGTAAATGGATACGGAACCATAGGAAAAAGGATAGCAGATGCAATACTAAAACAGCCAGACATGGAGTTAGTCGGCGTTTCAAAACTAAACGCAGATTACGAAGCTGCTATGGCTGTAAGGAAAGGCATCAAACTTTTTATTGATGAATCTTCAAAAGAAAATTTTAAAAAAGCAGGCATAGAGGTTGCTGGGACAAAGGTTGAAATGATAAACGATTCTCAGATAGTAATAGACGCTACGCCAGATGGGATTGGCACAAAAAACAAAGCTCTCTATGTTTCTATGAAAAAACCGGCTATTTTTCAGGGAGGAGAAGATGCAGATGTCGCCGAGGCTTCATTTTCGGCTTTGTGCAATTATGATGAAGTAAAAGGAAAAAACTACGTGAGGGTTGTATCATGTAACACAACTGGCATGTTAAGGGTTATATGCGCTCTCAAGAACAGCTTTAAGGTACGCAAAGTCAGAGCAGTACTCATACGAAGGGCTGCAGATCCAAGAGAAGTCAAAAAGGGGCCAATAAATTCTATAATGTTAAACCCGGTAGAACTGCCGAGCCATCACGCAGTCGACGTAAAGACGGTTCTAAAAGACCTAGACATATTGACAATGGCCTATGTTGTTCCAACGACCCTCATGCATGTTCATGCATTAACGGTTCAGGTTGACGGCAATCCAACCAGAGAAGAAATAATTAACGTTCTGGAATCGTCAAGAAGAATTCTGGGAATAAGCAAAGATTCAAAGATCGCATCCACAGCAGAGATAGTGGAAACATTCAGAGACATTGGAAGGATCAGGTATGATGTGCCAGAGGTGGTCTTTTTTGAAGGCTCAATTCATTCATCAAACGGGGAAATATTTTTAACATATGCAGTTCACCAAGAATCAATAGTTGTGCCTGAAAACATAGATGCTGTAAGGGCCATGTCTGGCTTAAAAGAAAAAGAAGAATCGATAAGTTTAACGGACAGCACGCTGGGCTTATTAAGGGGTAGATTAGTCTGATGGAACCAAGTTATAAGGTTAGTTTCTGGTTTAGAAAGATTCTTGTTCCTATAGATGGTTCAGAAAACAGTCTTAAGGCTCTAGATTTGGCTCTGGATTTTAACATGAGATATGGCTCAGAGATTACAGTTCTTCACGTTTGTGAAAACTGTGACCAAGATAAAATAAGAAAACTCGTTGAAAAAAGGATAAAAGGGAAAGTAAACTTCAACCTTAAGCTAAGACGTTTAAATAACGAGACGAGTGCTTCGAATGAAATATTACAGGAAATAAATGAAGGAAACTATGACGCAGTTATAATGGGCGCTCGTGGTTTAACTTCCAATCCTGATATAATAACAGGTTCAGTTACACTAGCAGTTATCACAAACGCTCCTGTTACCGTGATAACTGTCAGGTAACTGACATCCTCACCGCCTTAAAAGGCGATGGTTCCTTCAAGGCGGATCATGGGTTTGTGGTTTATCGCCTTCATCTTCATGACTTCATTGCTAATGGTTACCCACCCCGCTCCGCTCGTCCAGCGGTAGACCACGGGCTATGCCTTCAGCCACTTACCCCTATCCTTAACGGACTCGGGGATATGTAGAATGTTTATTGCTCTGTTCAGATCAGCGTTTATTACCTTCCCTGTGTGAGGACACTCGAACAAGCCTCTCTTAATCCTTCCGTCTTCATGTATTTCCCCACACAGAGAACACGTCTTAGATGTATTTGCTTCATTCACAGGCTTAATCTTTATACCGTATTCTTGTGCGACGTCCTTGAAGCGGTTTATTATTGATGAATAGCTCCAGAAGTTTGTATTCCTTTCGTTTCCTTTATCCTGAGCTATGCCCTTTGGGTAGCCAATGTATATTTCCCCTATACCTTTATCATAAAGGGATTCTACGATTTCCCTAGCTAGTCCTTCCCTAGCGTTCTTCAACAAAAGAGAACACCTATTGTGCAGCATTTCAAGCTTCCTGCTTGTTTTAAGGCCGTGTCTTGCAAGCTTCTTTTCTTCTATTGAAATTCGCTTTGTTATCCTCTTAAATTCAGATAGCACTGAACCGCCCTTAAAAAGCATCCACGAGCCGTCATCAACAGCAACAGTTGCTAGGTTTGCAATGCCGAGGTCTATGCCTGCCTTCATTTTGCCTTTTGGTTTATTATCCAATTTAATAGTCATAGGAATCCTTGCGTACCACTTCCTCCTTGTGCTATCATAATATATTTCAAGAGTTCCCTGCTTGCCAACCCACTTGAGCTTTCCGTGAACTTGAGCCTTAGGTTAAAGTCCAAAAGATATATTTCATTTCCTTCAAATCTGTACCTGTCGTGTCTTATCAGCAAAAACAAATCTTCTTTCTTTTTATGTGGAGGCTTTGGCTTCATCCACTTAGGTAATTCTCCTATTTTCTTCTTTTTGCTTAGCTCGAAGAAAGATTTCCATGCAGAAGCGTTCTTTCGCGTTACTTGCTGAACATTTGCCCCGTGCAATACAGCCTTATGTTTTTCATAAACGATTTTTTCTGTTTTATTAAAATCTACATGCTAGTGCTTTTTGTACTGCTCAAGCCTTAACTTATTAACTTCGTTCCAGCTATCAACGAACGCCTTTCCGAGAGCCTTTAGTTTAGCTTTTGTTTCTTTTCCTGCAACGATGCGCACCGTGTTTGATCGACGCAAGCTTCTGTTATTTTATCCTAATTAAAGTATATAAATACTTTAGCCTTTTTCATGAGAAAACACGTTAGCAAGGAAAAAGTATTTCAGCATCCCCGCCTCTAGGAGAGGCGGGGCTTTCAGTTGTAATCCAGAAATTTACAGGATTCTTAGCTTTTCAGACGATGGTTATTGCAGCTGATCTTACCTTTGAGTCGATCGCTTCAATAAAAGAGTGTCTGTGAGACCTTACCTGGACCACTGCAAAAACCTTTGAACCTTTATCTGCAAAAATTTCGGGTCGCACTGAGAACGTTTCCCTTAATGAAAAAAGGAATGTTTTTGCTTCTTCAAAATCCATAAAGAATTCAGATTCAAGGTTTTTATCAACTCCGAGCACCCAGATGTTCGTTCTGTATCTTTCAAGTATTGTTGGATCCCTTGTCCAGTACAGGACCCACTTTTTAGATAGCTCTTTTTCAGCAATTTTTTTGTTCAATAGCGTTCCTTTTTCATAAATTGAAACCCTATACCTTAGTTTTATCCTCCTGTCCATGTTTCTGTAAGCTTCTTTTATGTTTTCGAGCGTAATGTTTTCTAAAAAATTCTGAGGAAAAGAAAATTCCACAGTAAAATTCAGCTTCTCGGCCGATTCTTTCTTGGCCTGAATTACCCTTATAAATGGTTCCTTGCTGTATTCTGCCTGCGCATTCAACCGTTTACACCGCTCAGCATTTCGTTAACCAGGCAGCTTGCCCCTGTTCCCTGTTTTATTGCTTCTTTCCTGAGCTGACCTCTGTAAAGCCTGTCCTCTAACTTTTCATTGTGTTCTTTTTCCCATTGTTCAACCGGTATTCCGTATTTTTTCTGTATCCTGTCTCTGTACCACTCAGGTATAACGTTAAAGCTGCAGAAAGGTATTATCCTCAGGTCAGGTGTCAGGTAATGTATGTCACATCTCTGTAACCTTTCTTCGTCGTGGTTGTACTTGTCCATAAAATGCATCATGCCCAAGAACAGGCTGTTCATCTGGAACTTGCCCACAGAGGAATAATCGTGTTTGAAAAGCACTTCAAACAGAAGCCTCGCAAGATCCAGTCCTTCTGGCTGCTTCTTTTCATCAACAAAGCTCTTCAGCTTTAAAGCAACCTTTACAAGCTCCATGTACCTGTTTGCTCCCGAATCTATTTCTTCAGAAACATCGTCAAGGTATTCGAGCAACCCCTTTATATCAACAAACCTTGTTATCGGGACCAGCCTGTCCTTTGACCTATCAAGGTAAACGTAAGTTCCTGCTCCACACGCGAAGTGTATAGACAGCTCGTACTGTTTTCTTTTAGTAATTGCCTCTATAAAGTGCGTCACAGGAGAACAGCTCGGCACGGGGAACCAGTCTGAGCTTGCTATTTCGCCTTCTGAAAGCTCATCTATCCTGTTTATTACATCAGGAATAGTTATCCTGTACTTTTCCCTCTCTTTTTTGCTCATCCTTCCTGTAAGAGATACTGGCTGAAAATTAACGGCCCTTACAACGTCTATGTTTTTCTTGGCGAATTTTATTATCTCATAAACTTCATGATCGTTAACGCTCTTTATAACTGTTGGAACAAGGACAACTCCAAGGTTGGCCTTCCTGCACGCTTCTATTGCGTAAGGAGCTTCCCAATAGTTCTTCGGGTTTGTCTTTGGAGTCACACCGTCAAAGCTCATGTACAGGTTGCTTACTCCTGCTTCTCTGTATACCTTTGCAAGCTCAGGATGCAAAGCTATGTTTATACCGTTTGTGTTGAGCTGTATGTGGTCTATTCCTTCCTGCTTTATCATTCTTATTATATCTGGAAGGTCGTCTCTCAGCGTGGGTTCTCCGCCAGTTATCTGAACCGAGTTCCCCGGCACAGGCCTTTCTGCCCTGAGCGTCCTTACCATGGCCCTGATCTGTTCAAGCGTTGGTTCATAAACGTATGCCCCTTCAAGCCCTTTCTTTACATAAAAGAAACAGTACCAGCACGTAAGGTCACAGCGGTTTGTAACTATTATGTTAGCCAGCCCAGTATGGCTCAGGTGGTTTGTGCACAGCCCACAGTTTGCAGGGCACTGGCACCTGTCCATCTTAACGTTTGGAGCTTCCTGTCCTTTACCGTCGTCCCAGTATGAGCTGAACCTCCTGTACATCCCATAATCGCCGAAGTAAAGCTCTTCGGTTTCTCCATGCACGGGACAGGTTTTCCTCATGTACACCTTCCCTTCTCTTTCAAATATTTCAGCGCTTATTATCCTATTGCATTCCGGGCATATGCTCTGAGTCATCTTTATCGGGTTGTCATTTAGCCTATCTGCTGGCTCTTCTTGCTCGTTCCTTACTAATGGTATAAAAATTACTGAATCTTTTTTTCCTTCCTTTATAACATCAGACATCGCAGCCATTGCAAACTTATCGACGGAGGTTATATATATAATTTTTAACAAAAATAACGAAAAATTGTACTATAACTCTGTTATATATTTTAAATCAATAATTATTTTAAAAATACTGTACACAATTTCCTTTAAAAACGCTAAAAAGAAAAAAACGTCCATATAAATCCCATTATTGAACATAGAAAAAGCTTAACACTACAAAAAATAAGACAAACTTCCTGCGTTTTGTTTAAAGCTTCTCAAAACATCTTAAACATAATGCACGATGGTAGAAAAGGTATAAGCGGCTTCGCCGTTGCTCTTTTTGTAGTTGTCATCGTTGCTGTTGCGGCTGTCGGCACTTATATATATTTCAGAAGTTCCTCAGCTGCTCCAGTTAAGACGTCTTCTGGCATTTCTACATCGACCCAGCAATCTTCATCATCAGGTATGCAGGCGGGATCTTCAGGTTCATCCAGCTCGAGCGGATCTTCCAAGACCAACAGCAGTTCAACAGGTAGCTCCGGTTCTTCGTGGGGAGCCTAATTGTTGTATTTTTTTGGTAAAACCAAGAGCAACTGAGCATAGAAAACACTACGTCAATACGTAAATTACCCCGTCAGTAACAGTAGATCAAAAATTTTTATATGAATTTGTTATACTCATACATTATAAGGGTCATGCTGCTTCAGGTTGTTCTTAATAGACTGTCTGCACAAGCTTAAAAACAAGCATTATCTATAGATTTTTCCATGTCTCAAAAATATTGATGCGCTTTACCATTATTAGATCGTAGAATTGCGCATTGTTTGCAAAAACGGCAAAACGCAATCTTTTGCTAAAAATTTTGATCTACTGGTTAGGACGGGTAGTTTACCCCGTTAACCCCAACAAGTTAAATAGCGGTTTGCTGTGAATAAAAGTATGACAGGTGAAGCCGGTTACAGGGCTTTGGAAAAAGGCGATCTTATAGCTGCTTTCAACGAGTTCAGCGCAGCAGAGAAAAATGCGACAGATGACATTGAGAAGTCCAAGATGATCATAAACAAAGGGGCGCTGCTGATCGCAATGGGGAAGTACAGAATGGCTGTAGAAGAGCTGATAAAGGCAAAGGCCAAGCTTAAAGCTCTCTCTTCTGAATGTTCTAATAAGCTGCTTTCTGTAGCATGCCTAAACCTTGCAAAGGCCATGCTGGCAACTGGCAGAGCTGAAAACGCAGAGGCTGAACTCAGATGTGCAGAAAAAATTTTAGGATCAGAAGATCCTCATGTAATGTACGTTAAAGCGCTTGTTTATTTTTACAGGAACGACGTTCAGGGGCTCAGTTCGATAGATACCGATAAAATGCCTGAACCTTACAACAAACTGGTAAAGGTGCTCGTTGCTGAGATCGAAGCAAAGAACGGTAGCGACAAAGCTATGGCAAACTATGAAGATGCGCTCAGGGAAGCAGTTCCAAGCTCCAGGATACGGGAGGCTTTTGGGCTCGTCTGATCTGCCAGTCCCAAATGAATCAACAGCGCCCCTGAAAAAGACAGCTGCACATAAAGCATGTTATATGGCAGGTAAACGCTCGTAAAGATCATAGTGGCCCCTGTTGCCACAGAGAGCATTGAAAGAGACCTTCTTTTAACTGAAACTAAAAAAGAGTAAACGTCAAGGAAAATCATAAGAGAAAAAAGAGGGAAGAACCATGGAAGCGGCGTGGGAGCCCCAAGAGAAGTTTGAAGCACCATGTTGATTATCTTCTGAACAAGAATGTTTGAATACGTGAAAAAAACGATAAAAGCTGTCAGAAAAGCGGTAATCACAAAAGAAACGTAGAATGACCGTTTTTGTTTAAACTTTCTTACGACGTACACAGAAAGAGCTGCAAATGATGCTGCAAAGGCGTAGATCGATGCGGGTATCAGAACTATTGGCGGAATGCTGAATGTGATCCTTGACAGAAAAGACCATACATAAAAAGAAGATGCCAGAAAACCTGAAACTGCCAGCGCTGCTACGGCAACGTTTCTGTAACCTACAGCAGTAATCGTAAGCAGCACCTCCGGCAGCAGCAGAACCATGACGTTGAAAAGGAGCCACAGAGTATTTCCGTATAGCTGGCTTGCAGTAGCAGGAGAAAACAGCAGAATTGCATCAACAAGCACCGCCATCAGGAAGATAAGAGATACAAACCTTACAGATGTTGATGAGACGTACAGCGCCGTGTATATGAGAAGTACAGTTGTTAAAAGCACCAGAACAGGGATGTACCTTACTACAAGGTTTATCACGCTCTGCGTTAAAGCTGAAATGTTCAAACCGAACATCGTGGGCTCTAACCTTATGAACAACTGAAGAAATATAAGCTGTATAAAATAAGCGACCAGAACGGCAAGCTTAACGACGCCCTGAAGAGTTGCGTTCTTTATCATGCTTCAGAACTGCCCGATAACCTGTAAAAAGCTATCATTATTCCGAACGATATAAGAAGTAGCCCGATAAATACACCGCTCAGAAGTCTGGCCAAAGGATCGTTATTTATAATAAGCTGTGATGAGAGGTATATTCCTGCGACGCTTAGCAGCTCCCCCAAAAGCGTCATGAACAAACCCACGAGTAAGAGCTGTACTTTTTTCATTTTCTCAACCTCTCTATTTTTGATATCGATGTCATGGCAGCGTACACAAAGCCTACTATTAAAAGGACAGAAATCAGGTATCCTTTTTCAAGAAGCAAAAGTGAAGCTGATGCCCCTATTACTGAGGAAACCATAACTATCATGGCTATTGAAGGGTGAACCTTGCCTGCTGAAGCTGAAGAACGGCGTCTTCTCAGCGCAGCGTAAGCTGCCAGCGCTTCAATAAGCGCTATTCCGCCTATATAAATAACCGCCTGATAGAAAGGTATGGTCAAACCGGGTGTAAGATATGCCCAGACAGTAAGGAAAACTATTGATGTTGCAACTATCATCCCGAGGGTAAAAATCACCGGCCTCTCTGATGGGCTTCTACCTTCCCTCGTGTCGATCAAAGGTACAAGGAAAAGTATCACGAACATAAGTCCCACAAGGATAAGAGCGTAAATTATGTTAGGACCTTCAAAAATCGACAGCTTCAGTATCTGGTATATCCATAAAAAGTACCAGTCAGGCTCAGGTGTTACGGACATGGATGCCTGTACCGAGTACTCAGGCGGAAGGGTTGCTGGAAAAACAGAAGAAATTATCAGAAGACCACCTATATAGAACAAAGCCAGCATGAGCACGTAAAGTATACCGCCGGGCATCCATGAAGTCTTTTTCACGTTTTCGCTTTCAGAATGCCCTAAAGGTGGAGCGATGCCGTGAACCTCAAAAGTGTATAGCTTGAGAAAAAGAAACAGAGCTAGAAGCAAAGGTAATAGTATGACGTGTAACGCAAAGAACCTCGTTAGTTCTGCTGCGTCTGTTCCGTTCCCTACAATCAACGACTTAAGAGGAGCCGTCAGCCAGTTGGGAAAATAGTTCAGCATCCCTATGCCAACGTCAGTTGCAGATTTTGATACGACTGTCCAGGGAAGCAGGTAACCCGTAAACCCAAACCCAAGCGTAATTAACCCTAGAATAACGCCGTAAAACCACATGGCCTCCCTTGGCTTTTTATAGGCGCCAACAAAAAAGTGTCTGAACATGTGCAGAAAAGCTATCAGTATTATTGCGTAGGCATCGTAAAGGTGAAACGTTAGAATAAGGCTGCCGTACGGCAACGAAGACATTATATAATGAGTAGAAGCCCAAGCCTGATCAGGCGTAGGTACATAATAAAGCAACAGAAGAAAACCCGTTAACCCCTGCATGATGAATCCGGTTGTAAGTATTGCGCCAGTCCAGTAGTCTGGTCTAAATGAAAAATTTGGTATTGGTCTCAGAATATTATCTACTGACTTTATTCCAAACCTTTCCTCTATCCACTTCTGAACCCTTTCCAGTACGCCGCTCATCAGTCAACGCTCCCTCCCTGCAGATCATACTCGACATCTGAAGAACAGGATGGGCCATGAGCATAAATAGTCGGAGGTTCCATACCAACGGCATAGATATCTCCTGTAGAGCTGTCAAGTTCAAGGATCACACGGGGTACCGGACACGGTGCTGGCCCTCCTACGACCTTTGCGTCATCAAGGTAATCGTAAAGGCTGCCGTGGCATGGGCAGTGTCCTCCGGGAACGTCTGGGCCCCCATATGGAGCAAGGGAGGTCCTAAAATGGTATATGCAACCCAAATGTTCACAGATAGCGCTGAAAGCGACTATGTTGTTCTGCGGTCCTATTCCATATTGAGCTGGTTGCGAAAGCATAACAAGGTAGTTTGGTTCGTTTGTAAGAGGATAATTAAATAAAAAAGGCTGGTTAACCTGCAGCTGAGATATGTTTGTAACCTTAATTTTTGGAAACGTAGTTACAATTTCACCGCTAACCGTAGCATAATCCAAGATTGGCTTGGCAAGGCCTCCAATAACAACAAGAGCCCCCAGAGCTATCATCCCTTTTAAAAAGTTCCTTCTGTTTTCGTCAACGCTCATTTTGTAACCACCTGTTCAACTCTGCGCGAAACCGCATAGTATGTTATTGCCGCACCGCCTATTACAACGACAACAAACGCAAGATCAATGTAGAGCAGCTGATTAACAGCTGAGTAAGATGGAGGGGGAGAATTTGATATCTCCACTGTTATAAAAGTTGAAATCGATTTTATGAACGCGTTTTCCCCATAGTAACCCTGCCATACAGCAAAAGCAACGTCATACGTTGAGTTTGGCTGAAGGTCTACCTCATAATTTCCTGCTCCTGCAGGTGTTCCCATCTGTCTTACCATTTCAACAACCCAGGTATGAGTTGTATTGTATGCGTTGGCCTGAACAACATACGGGTTGGTCTGGTTTGTAGCCACATCTGTGTAGAACAGACCCGTTCCCAGGCCGACTTCATAAAGGTTCGAGGCGTTTGTGTAAAGGTTTAACGCAAAGCCATAAGGAGGTGCCTTATAATCTACTCCGGTAAAGGAAACGTTGCCGTTCCACCATTTATAATAATCTGAAAGTGGTCTCAACGGATACCCAACCCCTATGTGAAAAGGTTGAGTTGTATTCCATGTAGCCCCCATCATGAAATCCCATATGTCGGCTGCTCCCCCTGCCTGCAGAGCCCCACCGTTGGGCTTTCCAACAACCATGCAGTCGTTAGGCGTTCCGCTCTGGCCCCCGAGGTACCACATGATTGCTACCCTGTCCTGAGAATAGTAAGTTGAATTTACATAGTATGATTTAACGACTGTTTCTTCAAGACTCCTTGGGGGAGCCGGTATGTACTGTCCCGAGCTCTGGTTATACCATAAAGGCGGATAACCGGGAGGCCCTCCTCCCAGTGAAAATACGCTGGACATCATGTGGCTAGGAACTGTAGCGTTCCATGAAAGAAGAACAAACAGGTATGTGCCGTTGTTGGCCATCTTGACAAGTATATATGGTGTATGACCACCGTTTGGTACGTTTGCAGATAAAGGAACTTCAGTCCATGGTATTGAAGCCCAGAAGCTTTCGCTCCCTGGCGAAGATAAATCTGCGTTTCCTTTAACTTTGTATGCCACTATACCTGCATTTGTAAGGGTTTGAGCATGATTAAGCATTACGTTACCTGCTGAGAGTATTATTAGAACTATAACAAATATAGAAGAAATTAAGGCCAGCCGGCCAGATACCTTAAACATGCGATTTTTAATTTAAAAATAATTTATATTTGTTTGTGTTTACAATTGTTAAGTATTTAGCATTAACGCATGAGTTATATGATTTTATAAACGTAGTTTCATATAAAATTTCTTCGTTTAAATTAATTTTTAAGTATAAAATTTGCGGTATACTTAACATTTGTAAACATTAAATCAAAAATATCTGTGATCGCAAAACAGCAAACGCAATATTAGTTTAAAAATAAAATTTTTAAACACAAACTTTAAAATTTGAAAATAACAGTGTTATAACATGGAAAAAGAAACCGTTTATGACGTTATTATAGCTGGTGGCGGACCCATCGGTATATGGGCCGCTTATTACTCAGCTTTCAGAGGGCTTAACACAGTTCTGTTAGAATCTTCAGAAAGCCTTGGAGGACAGGCGATATACCTTTATCCAGAAAAGGTCATAACGGACATCCCGGGCATACCTGCAATTACTGGCAGGGATCTGGTTGAAAAGCTTATTCAACAGATGAGTTCAGTAGAGGTCAGAACAGTGCTTAACGCCAAGGTTCTTTCTATCGTAAAGGAAAACGATATAAGAAAAGTTTCTACGTCCAAGGGGGATTACGCTGGCAGGTATGTGATCCTTACGCCAGGCTTGGGTAACTTTGTGCCAAACAGGCTCGGCCTTCCTGACGTCGATGCTTTTGAAGGTAAAGGCGTGTATTATTTTGTTAAAAGCAAAGAAGATTTCAGGGGAAAGGACGTTGTAATAGTTGGGGGAGGGGATTCTGCTGTTGATTGGGCCCTTGAGCTCGCCCCTTTAGCAAAAACTGTTTACCTTGTTCACAGGAGAAACGAATTCAGGGCAGCACAGTCCAATCTGAAAAAACTTGAAGAGCTCGGGGTTAAGTTCGTTGTGCCTTACGTTGTAAAAAGCGTCGCCGGCAACGAATCTCTTGAGAGGGTTTTTCTCAGCAGGGTTGATGACGGCTCTACTCTCGAGATAGAAGCCCAGTCTATGCTTATGATGCTGGGGTACAAGCTTGACCTGGGCTCTGCTAAAAGCTGGGGAGTTGATGTGAACCCGGACGGAATACTGATAGATTCTAACTGTATGACTTCAGACCCGAAAATCTACGCCGCAGGGGACATAGCGGCCCCGCGTGAGGGAATAAAGCAAAAGCTTCTGGTGATCGGTTTTGCGCAGGCAACAACAGCAATCAACAGCATTAGCAAGAACCTGCATCCTTATGAGCCAACCTTTGTACACAGCACAAACATAAAAAGCAGCAGCCGCTGATCTTATCTGTTCCGCTGTTCAGATTGCAGAGCGTTCTTAACTATCCAAAGCATGGCTTCGTTTATAAAACCGGGTCCGTGATGGGCCAGAAAATCATAAGGTCCGGGAGTTATCATGACTTCTGCCCTGAGCTTGTTCCACCCTCGCGAATGCAAAATTTTTATAACATCTTCCCTGCTTGTTTTTGAGAACATTTTGGGTTCATAAATTATGAAATCCGGATCCTCCTCAACAACTCTTTTAAAATTTGGAACCTCCCATTCAACAAAATCTTCCCCGAAAATGTTTTTTAAACCAAGCAATTCAACTCCATCGGTTATATAACTTAAAGCGCCAAAAGTTACAGGTCCTCCAAGATCTATCTCTACGTAAACTTTACCGTTTAAAGAATTTGAAAGTTCTGAAACCTTTTGTAAGAGACTTTTAGAAAGAATCCTGGCTTTTTCAAATTCGCCTGTTACATCTCCGACCTTCACAACCATGTCAATTATTGAAGCTACTGAAACAGGAAGCTCAATCACGTATGTAGGGTAAAGCTCAGATATTTTCAGAGCGAGATCTCTCTGGTAGCCTGTTGTTGCAAACACTAGCTGTGGATCAACTTCTTTTAGTTTTTTAAGGCTCACCTTGTTGTATCCTGCAACTATTGTTTTATTTAGAGCTTCAGGTGGGTGTACGTCATAAGCTGTCACACCGGCTATTCTATCACCCAACCCGAGCAGGTAAAGGGTTTCAGTGATGGCTGGACTGAGGCTTACTATTCTGTCAACTTTTTCAGGAACGTTTATTTCTCTGCCGCTTACCTCACAGTATATTCTTCTAAAACCCACACGCTTTACATCCTGGATCTTTTATAAAACCTTTAAGGCATTATAACAACTAAAATTATTAAATAATCATTTTTGCAAAAAGAAAAGAAACAAAGGCATGACGTAAGATATTGCAAGCATTATCTTTATTACCCTTTCAGGCCTTTCCACGAGATCTTTCAGACTTATTGGTTCCTCTTTTCCATCTTTCAGCACTATCCTCTCAGGTTCGCTTGACATCCTTCTCCACTTTTTTATGAACCTGCTGGGGGTTATCTCAAGCATAACTATCAGAAAACAGATTAAAGCTAGCAAAAAAGACACTAAAGTCAGATATCCGGTTGCAGCTATGTATCCTGCGAGCGCAGGAAGAGCGCCCACAGCTATCCCTACCGTTATATCATTATGAAGATAAATGGTCGCCGGATGGTTATATGTTATAAGTAAAAACACCTCAAGGATCCCTACAGCTAAAAGGTAAGGATTCCATTTAAGCAACGCCAAAGCGTAAAGCCCTAAGATAACGCTTATTATCAGCGCTGCGTAACCGACTATCTTTATAGCCGGGATTTCTTTGTTTGTAAACCGTTTAGAATAAGCTTCGTTTATAAAGTGCGATGCTATGCCGTGCCCAAAGAAATAAGACAATATAAGGGAAATATCCGCCATAACGTAGAACCTTCCTCCTATTATGATTCCATCCAGAACATAAGATATGCTAAGAAGCGTAAAAGGAAGATAAAGAAGGTCCAGGTATAAGTTATGTCCCATGAACCAAAACTCTTTCAATGATTGTTTAAAAAACAACTCCGATATTTTAAAATTACCTTTGAATTTTGTGATATTGAATAAATAAGCTCACCTCCTGGTGAACTAGTAATATGTGAGCAGGATTAAGAATATTAGGAAATCAGTTGACATAAAACACATGTACGTTGGATTGGATCTTCATAAGGCAACTATAAATGCAACTGTAATGGATGAAAATGTAACTGTGCTAAATGAAGTAAAAATAAAGTCTGCTAATAGCCTAAGGAACTTTTCAGACTCAATACCACTTGGATTGTACATAATAATAGAGAGCTCTTCAACATGGTACTGGGCATATAGGATATTATCTGAAAGGCACAACGTTACCTTATCAAACCCGCTAAAGACCAAGGCAATAGCTGAATCAAAGGTAAAGACGGATAAGGTAGATTCTTTTACGCTTGCAAACCTGCTAAGGGGAGGATATATATCATAGAGCATACCTCCGATGGAATTGATGCAGCTGAGATAGCACAGGGCAAGCCTTGTAAGAGTTAGGTCAATAATAAAGAACAGAATACACGCTCATTTGCTGATGTACAACATAAAGATTGATGGCACTCCTTTCACAAAAGAATATATTAAAACTTTAAGGGAGCTGAACGATTACAAGATAAACGGCTACCTAAACGTCCTTGAATTGTTAAACAAGGAAATAGATGACATATCTAATAGAATAAAGGAGATTGCTGAAGATAACGAAGATGCAAAGCTTTTGATGAGCATTCCAGGAATATCGTTCTACTCTGCGCTTTTCATTCTTAGCGAAATAGGGGACATAAACAGGTTTCCAGACTCAGGACATTTGGTTTCGTACGCAGGCTTAGCTCCATCAACTCGCTCATCAGGAAATAAAGTGTATCATGGACCGATAACAAAGCAAGGAAGCAGTTACTTAAGGTGGATACTAACTCAAGTTACGAGGGCAAACATAAGGAAAGAGCCAAACGGAACAGTTGGCAACTTCTACTCTAAGCTAAAGAAGAAAAAGGGAAGCGCTAAAGCAATAGTTGCTGCATCGGCAAAGCTGCTGAGGATAGTGTATTGGGTGCTTAAAGAGCACAGGGCATATCAAAGTTAATGGGTCATGACCGCAATAGCTTAATTGAGGTAAGGCCTCGATAAACTAATTGCGGGCTGACCCGTTAACAAGGTATCGGAGGGATTTGACACTGGGGATTGCCCCGAATGGGTAAGTGATATATCCCTCATGAAATGACAGAGAGATACACTAGTTCATTCTATAAGCCATAACTAAAATTAGAACTAAAAATACTAAATTACATCATTCTAAACAACATCATAATTATCATTGAAACGCTATCATATAGAAAAACCATTGCCGATAAATTAATAAGCAGCTCACATGGGTATCTGTAAACTGCACAACGTTTTCAGCGTCGGCTAAATATGATGTATTAGATAGGGTTGTATTATTCACTGCATCGATGTAAAAGTGTCTCTGGACCACCGTATCTGGATGAAATGTAGATGCATTATTTGATACAGTTTGAAAATCAACTGCATATATAGATAGTGGAGATAAATTAAACACTGGGTTGAGTACATGCTCACTTAGCAGAATTGTAACAACCTTTAGGGAATAGTTATAAGTTGTTCCCATTCCTGAATTGATTGATGAATCAAGCATGATGTATGATATATTGTATTCCTTAAGAAGCTCAATGTATGTCTGGGGCAAATAAGCCATGCCTGTGGAAGCGTTTATTATAAGGGGTTCAGTCAAATTAAAGTATGTATCAAGCTGACTTTTATTGGCATAGGGGCCTCCAAAGTTAACAAGTGTTAATACTTTCACAGGTGCAAAGAATGCCGGGTAGAACCCTATATAGCCCTCGAAACCCCATGACGTGGAAAAATACGGATTAGACGTTGTTGGTGGCAGGAGAAGGACTAAACCATTATTGTGATCTTCAAGATATGTTCTTGCATATTGATATGCAGGGGGGACGTAGAATCCTGCATTATTAAGATTTGACCCGTTATATGTATACGTCTCAGCATAACCTAAGAATGCTGGAAGCGCTGATGCAACTAACAGCAACACAAGAATTATAGCTGTTATTTTAGCTATCTTATTACGTGCAAGAAGCTTTGATAAGCGTCTTCTACTTGTGTTTTTGGAAATGACATTTAGAGTAACCTTGGCAGTAGTGATTTTGTCATAGATGAGAATAATGGAAAGCGATGCAAGAATTGGGTAGAATCTATCAATAAACAAAGAGCTCAGGTAACCCGTGGGAATTAATTGATAACCCATAGGTAAATGCTGATTTATCAACGTCCATAAGAAACCCAAGGGGGGGTTTTCGCCTTTATCCCAGAATATAATCAGTAGAAGTAAAGCGATAATAAGTATTGTTCTACCCTTTTTATTGGGCCTTGTTAGACATAGCAGTGGCAAAAATACAAGTATTGGCCATAGATATGTGATTAGTGAAAGAGCGTTTAAAGATTCATACCAGTGATAATAGAAAATACCTGGGTACTGCCATTCGTTTATGCCCCTGAGTTCGTTCAAAATATTATTGAATTGGCCTGTGTAAAAGCCAAGGTAAGCCTTGTTAGCGGCACCGGAACTTGCGACAGCTAATGTGGAATGAATGTTTGAGACGATAGGAATGAACCATTCAATGGAAAGTATGATGCCTAATGCGACTACAATTAGTGCAAATGTAACGAAAGAAAGCAGTGATTTTATGTTTCTGGTTTTATTTTGAACCAATAGGATAATGATACAAATTAGAAATATGCCTGCTACAACAATAAAGAGACGTATATAGTTTGGAAATGGAGGTAATGAAATACCGAGTCCAACCCCTGAAATGATGGGCGAATACCTCTTTATATTATGAGGAATATTCCATTCCATATATATAAGGATACCAACAAAGAAAAACGTGAACCCAGCAACTCCCAGACCAACATCACTAGTTAGAGACAAATATGTAAGTGAAACTGACCAGGGATTGAAAAGAAACAGGACAGATGCTATCATACCATAGGCAATACCCTTCAGCCCTTTGATGGTAATAAATAACAGTCTTGAGAGCACATAAATGCTTGATGTTGCCAGAAAAGTATCAAAGAAGAGGTGCAAATAAAACATTTCTGAAAGGTTACCAAATGAAAGAAGTTCGGACAATGCCCACAAAGAACCGGATACAGATGGTAAATCTAAAAAGTCGTAGATATTGTAAAAGCCAACTGTATCACCTCCAAATAACAATTTAGCATGAGCCCAAAAGGCTATTAAACTTACATAGAATGCAGAAAGTAAAATTAAAAGAAATAATTCTAATTTATGTCTTAATAATATCACATAAAACCTCAAGTCATTTCTCTCCTAAAAATATAAAATTAGTCATTAATAATAATTTTGTCAACTTTGGTTTTGACCATAAATTCCCAAATTTAATCATTATATAAGCTACGCAAAGGCTTTGAGGACGGAAAGGAGTATTTTCATTTTGCGGCACCGTTTCTGGCTTTCCAAATAATTCAGAAGTGGCTGCAAAGTATAACCTTGTGTTAGGCGAATAATCTCTGATGGCATTAACTACGTTTAGAGTGCCACCTATGTTGATATCATAGGTAGATGGCGGATTCTCAAAGCTATAAGCTACAAACGATTGGGCAGCTAAGTGATAAAGTTCGTCGGGTTTCACCTCTGAGACAACTCTGTTTATAAAACTGGTGTCTTTAACGTCTCCTTCGTGCAAATTTATTTGCTTCTTCAATCCATCAGGTAACAGAGAAAGGTTACCGAAGCTCTTGAAGGAATTTCTTCTTATTACGCCATGTACTTCATAACCTTTAGACGATAGAAATTGGCTGAGAAAGTAACCGTCATAGCTAGTTATACCTGTTATAAGAGCTTTCATGCATATTAGTTTTTGCTGCTTGTTTAAATAAATTTCGATTTTGGTGCTGTGTTGCATGGTTTTTTGATGTACACTTCGATGGCTAGGTATTTTT
>Ga0081529_136430_pt1 | contig 27197 bp, 27 predicted proteins | sample EchGeymetagenome_FD_71012 | JGI IMG/M metagenome (GOLD analysis project Ga0081529, IMG submission 71012) | Ferrous microbial mat and aquatic microbial communities from Echinus Geyser, Yellowstone National Park, USA - transect B T=78-80 C v2... ...
GGAATGGCGCTACTTGTGATAGCGTTTAACAACGCAGGCTTCTTCGGCGCAATCAGGCGAGAAGTCGCATGGCCTGCGGTTTACCAGATATACTACCAAGTTGCCGCGATCGGCGGTTGGATTGCTGGTTTTTCCGCGGCCGCTCTCTTGGTGAACCTCGCGCTTACGGTATTCCTCGGTCCTAAGCTTGAAGAAGAAGCGTTTCCGACATGGCTTAGAATGAGCATCGCGCTTGAGCGCAAAGGGATGCGCGAAGAAAAGTACAGAGAGGAAGTGTTACCTTACTTGCCACCTGAGAGAGTGGTTCCAGCAAACAACTCTGGCACAAAGAAGTAAACTTCACACCCTCTCTTTTTTTAAATAATCGTAAAACGCCCAAGTTGACACACAAACGCTTACAATCGCAAAAAGTGTGTAATCGTGTATGAAAAAAGAAAACACTTCAGAAAAAACAAAAAGCGTCACAGGTGGTAAGTAGCGCCATCTTTTTATGCCAAAAAAGAAACCAACCCAAAGTGCCGCTGTTGCAATCATGGACGCTTCGTGCCAAAGTTTCGAAGTAAGTATCGTAGGAGAAAAAGCCATAGACGCTGCCAAAAATACATAAAAAAGCCTTTTTGTGATTTTTTTGACGCTTACAAGTTCAGCGGCCAATGGTAAAAAGAACCAGTAGTTGTTCACAGAGTCGTTCACCAAGCTTTTTAAAAAATCGCTTCCAAGCTTTAAAATCGAAGCGCCGTTTTGTGCCGTGTTAAACACAAATCCCATCAAAAACTCGTTCAAAACAATAAGTATAGCTAGCGCAAACCGCCACCAAACTCCACTTACAGTTTTTGCTGGTCTTTGCAAGTTTTCAAAAACGTATATCAACCCCAAAACCATGACGAACATGTTTTCTCCAAGAATCGCGCTCAAACTCAGAGAAGAAGGGTAAAAAAGGTAAACCGACGCGCCAAGAAACATCGAAACCATCATCGTAAGAACGAACAAAATCACAAAGAGTTGTGTGTAGTACACTAAGACAGGAGCAAACCTTATCACCCAAGCTATAAGCGCGACCATCGAACACGCGATCACAACGAGAATCAAAAACAGCATAAAGCGCTTAACTGCCTTCCTTTGAAAGAACTTCCGCTTTTAACATCTCCACTATTAACTCAAGCGACGCTTTTGGATCTTCGTTTGCGACTCTTCTTAATAGCGATGTCTGTTTTTCCAAGATTTTGTTTACGATCGACTTCGACATAGCTTCTATCACTTTCTTAAACTTTTCATCGGAAATTGCCAAAACGCGTAGCGCCCTTTCCACTTCTTTTTGCCTTATCACCTCTGCATCTTGGTACATCGACTTGATGAGCTCTTCCGTCCAGCTTCTCTTTGAAACAAATCTTTGAACCGCTTCTTCCACGATTTCTTCGGCGCTCTTAAGCTGAGACGCCCTTTCCTCAAGTCCAAGCCTTGCCTCTCTTTTCACGTCCTCTAAATCTAGAATTGTGATGTCAGCTTGCGCTCTTAGTGATAGCTCCACGTTGTTTTGGGTGGAAAGGTCAAACAAAAGCTTGCCTTTTAAGTCGTGCAAATTCTTTTGCGTGATTATCGCACGCTCCGAAGAAGTTGCTGCGAATATCACATCAGAGTTTTTTATTAGCTCATCCAGTTCGTACATGAACGCGGGTTTGCACCCAAGCTTTTCGCAAAGCTCTGACGCCTTTTCAAATGTTCTGTTTGCCACGGTTACGCTAAACCCCTTTTTCACAAGTATGTGAGCGAGTTTAGAGCCTAGCGCACCCGCGCCTATCACAAGCGCTCGCCTACCACGAGAAAGCCTTTCCGCTAAGGAGACCGCGACGCTAGCCACCGACACATGCCCTTCGGATATTCTTGTCTTTTCTCTCACCCTTTTTCCAACCACGATCGCCACGTGAAAAAGGTAGTTGAGAGAAGGTGTGAGAAACCCAAGCTCTGCCGCTTTAAAGTACGCTTGCTTCACCTGTGACAGAATTTCGCTTTCGCCCAAAACCGCTGACTCCAAACCCGCGGCCACTTTAAAAAGATGCCTTGCAACGCTTTCGCCTTCAAAAATTTCAAAAGTGGGAAGATCACGGCCCACCAAGTCGCTCCAAACTTGTGGCACCTGATTCACGCTTTTTTGCTCGATGTGCAAGTAAAGCTCCACTCTGTTACACGTTTCTAGAAGCACAACGCCTTCACAGCCGTAGCGCTTTAATTCTTTAAAAAGAACGCCGTTTAAGTAGTGTTTTAAAAGAGAGTAATTCTGTAACTCGTTGATCTTTAAAGATTTATGAGTAAGCGTGACCGCATAAAGCTTTGCCAAATCCGATTTATTCACCAAAGCAAAATTGGCGCTCGTGTGTGTGTCACTTAATTCGCTCATTATGCACACTTTTCCTTACCAAGTATTTGAGTGTTTTTATAAAAAAAGCGAAAAATTTGCGCCTTCGATCGTAAAACGCTTAAACGCCAATTTCAAAACACCTGTTTTAACGTGTTAAGTGCCTACTTTTCAGGTTCAAGCGAAGTGTTAATCTGAAATGGCGAAATCGCTAATTCAAAAATGCTGCAAAACGCGAAACGCTTGAGGGCACCTTGGTAAATCACAATAGTCTTTTGTTATAGTTCAATTCAACGACAAAGCTTAATATGCGCTTGAGCTTAAATTTTAGAGTTGCACATCAGGATAGCAAGTCGTGGAAGCGCGCTTGCACTAATTCAAACGGAAGAAGTTGCTAGTGTGCTCAGAAGATTGGGCCATGATGTGAGCGTCATCACGATTAAATCTATCGGCGACGTGGATCAAAGCACGCCTTTACACACAATAAGTCGAAGAGGAATCTTTGAAAAAGAAGTGGACAGAGCTGTTTTAGAAGGCAAAGCTGACATCGCGGTTCACAGCTTAAAAGACGTACCACTAGAGCTACCAAACGAGCTAGAAATGGTCGCTATCCCAATGAGGCAACCGCCTTACGACGCAATCTTTCCCGTTCCTCTGTACGTGCTTAAGCAAAACTCGGCTGTTGCAACAGGAAGCATAAGAAGAGCTGCCATGCTCAAGCTGTTTAGACCTGATTTAAGAATTTTGGGAATAAGGGGAAATGTAGACACTAGAGTGAAGAAGATTCAACAGGGGTACGCACAAGCCGTGGTTTTGGCAGAAGCGGGTTTAAAAAGGCTTGGGTTAAAAGGTTGGAAAAGGCTAAACCCCAAATTCTTTGTGCCAGCGGCTGGTCAAGGCGCTCTGTGCGTAACGTGTAGCTCTGAAGCTCCTCAAGAATTAAAAAAAGCTTTGAAAAAAATAGACCACAAGCGGACACACACGGAAGCGCTACTAGAAAGGCGCATCGCCAGCGAAATAGAAGCGGGGTGCACTTCACCTCTTGGTGTTCACGCAGAAATGGTGAACGAAAAAATCATTCAACTCACAATAAGCTTAGTAGAGTGGAGCTTACAAAGCAGAGTTTTCGTTTCACTAAAAGCGCCCTTGGACAAAGTGTTTGAAAAAGCACTAAACGAGTTTGAAAAGAAGGGAGGAAAATCTGTTGTCAAACAGTGGCGCATGAAGGGTGTGCCAAAACTTTTTGACGAAAGCGCTTGAAAAAGTGTTCAATTAAGGAAGCCGAAAATCTTAAGAGTTTGCTCAGAATCACGAGTATCTGCTAGCGTGGGGATTCGCAAAGCGTGACACAAGGGAGAGAAATGACAAGCTCCCTTCTTAAGCGGCGTGATCCACACGCTTTATCACACATAGAGGTGTAAGAGATGATTTCAATAATTGGTAGCGGAAAAATTGGTTCAAACGTTGCGGTTCACTTGGCACTCAAAGGCTTTGACGACTTGACGCTGATAGACGTCATTCAGGGTCTTCCTCAGGGTGAAGCGATGGACATACAGCACATGCTTTCCGCTTATGGAATAGACCTAGAAGTGAGGGGCTCAAACGACTACAAAGACATAGAGGGCTCAAGCCTTGTGATCGTTGCCGCTGGCTTTGGAAGAAAACCCGGACAAACCAGGCTTGACCTAATGAACTCAAACGCTGGTATAATAAAGGAGGTTTGCGAACAAGTGAAAAAACACGCTCCAGATTCTATCCTTTTAATGGTGACAAACCCGCTTGACGTGATGACGTACATAGCGTATCGCGTAACAGGTTTTCCGAGAGAAAGGGTTTTTGGAATGAGCGGAACGCTAGACGGTAGCAGACTCAGGCATTTCGTGGCAAAAGAGCTAGGCGTGTCCGTTTCTTCGGTCACGCCGATGATCATAGGAGAACACGGGGAAAACATGCTACCTTTGGCTAGCTACACCACAGTGGGCGGAATTCCGCTTTCCAAATTAGTCGACAAAGCAAAGTTTCAGGAGCTTGTGACGAAAACGCGAGGGGTCGCGGCGGAAGTCATAGCGAAGAAGGGCGCGACGATACACGGTCCTGCGGCGGCAGTGACCGTTCTTGTGGATGCAATTCTCAACGACAGAAAGGCGCTTCTTAACGCATCGGCGTTACTTAACGGCGAATACGGCTACCGCGACATCGTGATGGACGTGCCTGTGATAATAGGAAAAAAAGGAGTTGAAAAGATCGTAGAGCTTGAGCTCACGCAGGAAGAAAAAGCGGAGCTTCAAAAAAGCTACGACACTTTAAGGGATGCGATATCCAAGCTCAATATCGAGCTTCCAAAAAGAGGCTAGTGGTGACCAACAATTTCTTTTATCGCGTTGACTATTCTTTCTATCTCTTCCTGTTTTAAAGAAGGATGAACTGGCAAAGACAAAACGCTCTGTGACGCAAGCTCGCTATTCGGGCACATGCCTTTTTTATAGCCAAATCTTTTGACGTAGTACGGTTGTAAATAAACTGGAAGAGGGTAGTGAACCGAGGTTTCAATACCCTTTTCAAGGAGTTTTGCGGCAAGCTTGTCTCTTGTGATTCCAAGTTTTTGAGGCTCCACCCTTATCGTGTACTGGTGGTAAACGTGCCTACTCCACTTTTTTTCTATTGGTGTGACAATTCCGTCAATACCCTCCAATCCCTCGTTCAAAAGGCGCGCGTTCCTTCTTCTAAGCTCGATTAGTTCTTCTAGTCTTTTGATTTGAGGTAAACCTATAGCCGCTTGAACTTCGGTCATCCTGTAGTTGTACCCGAGCTCAAGTTGAGTGTACTTCGACTCCTGACCGTGGTTTCTTAGCATCGAAACCTTCTTTGCGATTTGGGCGTCCTGTGTTGCCACAAAACCCCCTTCTATTGTGTGCAGGTTTTTTGTGGCATAGGTGCTAAAGCATCCCACATTACCAAGCGTTCCGACATAGCTTTGCCTAAAGGTTGAGCCAATCGCCTGCGCCGCGTCTTCCACCACAAAAAGCCCTTTTCGTTTTGCGATTGAAAGTATGTCATCCATTTTCGCTGAGTGTCCATAAAGGTGAACAGGTTCTATCGCGACACACTCTTCTGAAACCCTTTCTTCAACGCTTGCGGGATCAATGTTGTAAGTTTCAAGCTCGATGTCCGCAAAAACAGGCTTTGCGCGCGCGTAAAGAATTGCGTTTGCGCTTGCAGGAAAAGTGAAAGCCGAAGTGACCACTTCTTTTCCTTCGACGTTAAGCGCTTCAAACGCAAGGTGTAGCGCCGCAGTGCCGCTACTCAAGGCGACGACGTGTTTCACAGAAAGATAGCGTGCAAGCTCGTTTTCGAATCTTTCCACAAGAGCGCCGCTCACAAGCCTTTTGCTTCTCAAAACTTGAAGCACAAGCTGCTCCACTTCTTCGTCTATGAAGGGATCGGCGATTTTTATTCTTTCCATTATTCCTGAGCGTACGTTGCGTATCTTATAAATTCTTTCAATAAAAAAACAACAAAAATTTGTGGTAATTCTTATTTTTGGCCAAACGCGCGTTGTATTGTGGCAACTTTGCCTTCTGTGGGATACCTTTTTGAGCGCTACTCAAGGTTTGTAAAGTCACATTCTCGCGTGTTTCTTGCGCTTTGGGTTTTGCTTCTTATTTTCGGTGCTCCGCTCACTCTTCACCTACCTAGCATCGTTTCTTACTCGATCAACGTTCCCTCATCAAACCGAGAATCCGCTTATGCCGAAAACTTGGTTTCGCACGACTTTAGAGGCTATCAGCCTTCCAACGCGACATATTACGTGCTTATTGTCACACGGGACGCGCTTTCTCCTTCAGTGTACAAGCGATTTTTACAGTTCAACAAAACGCTTTACCAAACGCTTAAGCCTTATGGGCTTTCAAACATTTCTTCGGTTTATTCACTCGAACTTTCGCTTCTGACATCGTTGGTAAACCAGTCGATTTTCGTTTTGAACGAGACGCGCGCTCTTGTGAACTCAACCTATCACGCCGAGTCTTCTTTGAGTGCAAACCTTAGCAAAATCAACTCGCTCGTTTATTCTCTAGCGTCCAACCTTACTAAGCTTGATGGGCAAATCAGAAACTTCACCGCTTTGGTTTACTCGATTTCTCAGTCTGAGCACGCGCTTTTTGAGAACATAACTGTTCTCAACCAAAAGCTTTACTTGATTCGCAACGAAACGATTAGCGCGATAAACCAAGTGATTCTAGTCGCCTCACAGATTAATGCGACAAACCAAAGGGTTTACGCGCTTTACTACCAAATTGGTGGCTACTCACGCTTCGTGTACGAAGCGCCTTATCTTTTTGTGAGCTCGTGGCTAGCTTACTACTCGAACAACCCGAACTACACTTTGTCGCAGCTCGATTTTCTTGCAAACCGCTCGGTTTATTCGCTCACAAACTCGCTTTTCGACAACCCTTCGCTTGTGTCGTACTACAACCTCTTTTTGGGCGTTTGGAGCAATCTCACGCAGTCGCTCACCACAAAACAGGTGGCGCAGCAAGCGTTTGAAATCGCAAACCGCGCGGTTTACTTGTCGCTTTCCGTTTTTCTAAAAAGCGTGCCACAACAAGTGGCCTCTGTTTTGGCGCTCGTCGCGCAGTGGTTCAACATAACTGACTACACGAACACACAGCTACAGGCAAGCCTTACGCTTAGCGTCGCAACGCAAAACTTGACACAGCAACAGGCGCAGTTCGTTCAGGCGTGTTTTGAGCTAGGCGCAAACCCAAGCGCGCAAGCGATAGACCAGCTTGCGCTTTCCATTGTGACAAAAGACCTTCCACCTTCACAAGCAAGCTTTGTTCGAAGCGCTTTTTACGAAGTTCCAAAAGAGGGGATTGAGAACTTTACACTGAACTATTTGTCCAATGTAATAAACCAAACACAGCCTGCGCTTGCGTCTTTTGTTTATCGTAACTTTGGAGTCACTCTTTACACATTTCTTTCAAGGACTTATTCACTCGGCTTTCCCGCATCATACGATGGCACAAGGAACCTTACGCTGCAACTTGTGTCGCACGCGCTTCCGAAGAACATCACAGAACAGCTTTTGCGAGTGAATCTCACCGCACAAGCCTTTTTACAACAAGTTTTCGCACTGGGTTATCCGCCGAACAACCAAAGCGTCACAGCGTACGCTTTAAACGTTTTTGGCGATGCGCTCAAAAACGAATTCGCCAACGCAAGCGAAGTGGTGAACTACGCGTACTTACTTGGAAGTAACCCATCGCGCGCGCTAGCGCTCGACTACTCGATTTCAATTCTTTCGCCGTCTTTTTCGAATTTGACACAAAGCGAGTTTGCGCTAAGCGCGCAAAGCTTTTTGACGCTTGTCGCAAAGCTTGGAAATCCTCCTAGCGACTCCTCTCTTAAAAACGTTACACTTTACCTCGTCAACAGATCTTTTTGGGTGAATCACACGTCTTTTGTGTCCAACTTTTCTAGCCGTTTTAACCAATCGTTTTACAGCTTTTTAAGTAGTTTGTACCAAGCGAATGAGGTGCAACAAAAAGCGCTCTATTTGAACCTGAGCTTTGACGCGATTTACTACACACTATCTCAAGATCCGCTCCTTCAAGTGAACAAAACTTCTCTTTTGACAGTTTTACAAAGTTTAAACACCACGAAAAACGCGCGCGCTTTCGCAAACGCCTTGCTTTCCAAGATGGGTTTTGCGCGCGCTCCCGTTTCTCCGAGCGTGGGATTGCTCTACCAGCTCATTGACCCTTCAAAAAGCGCAACGATCGTCACACTGCAGTTTTCTCATGAGCCTAGCAACAACGGCACAAAAGCGTTCGAAAGCGTCGTGGAGAGATTTAACACAAGCGATTTTGTCACCTACTACACCGCAGGTCCGATAATTTCCAAGGATTTGCAGGGCATCGTCGCAACGAGCGAGCGCGTTGCGATTCCTGTCGGATTAATCGCTGCAGTAGTGATAACTGGGGCTTTCTTTCTTTCGCCGATTGCGGCGGTAATACCCACACTCGTTTTCGCGCTTTCGATGACGCTAGGCTTTGGTTTGGTTTACCTTGTCATAGGGCGAATCGAAGGCCAAACGCTAAGCTATATAAGTCCTGTGGTGATCGCGCTACTTGGGCTTGGTCTTGCTACCGACTACAGCGTTCTCATAATGAACAGATTCAGGCAGGAGCTTTCAAAGGGAGAAAAGGAAGCGGTGCGCCTTAGCGTAAGATGGGCTGGTGAAGCGGTTTTCACAAGCGGGCTTACCGTTGTGCTCTCTTACGTGGCGCTTGATCTTGCGCACATTCCGCTTTTCAGCGATGTCGGTTTGGCAAACGTTTTGGTCGTGTCTTCTGTTTTGCTGTGCACGCTCACGCTTCTTCCCGCGATTCTTGCGCTTCTAGGTAAGAGGGTCTTTTGGCCAAAGAGTAAGATCGAAAACAAACCTTCGGTTCTTTCTTCGATCACCAAAAAAGCGATATCCCACCCAAAAAGCGTTTTGGGCGCTCTTGTGACTGTGACGCTACTCACCGCGGTGATCGCGGTAAACCTGCCTGTGAACATCAACTTCCTGGGTTTAACTCCGAACACGCCCGCAAAAGTTGGGCTTGACCAAATCACACAGCACTTCGGTGGCTCAACGCTTATCCCAACCTATGTTGTGGTCGAGCTACCAAGCAAAATCAGCACCGCTCCTGACTCGTTCAACACGAGCGAGCTTGAGCAACTCGCAAACCTCACCAACATAATAAGGGGATTTCCGGGTGTTAGGGCTGTGTACGGCGTTACAACGCCGTACAACTACAGCATACCCTACGAAACAATGTCCAACATGAGTTTGGAACAAAGGCTTGCTTATTCCAAACAAATTCTCCAATATGTGAGTTTCGACAACTCCACGGTTTACTTTAAGGTCGTCTTCAATGGTGACGCGTTTGACAACCGCGTGCTCAAAGAAGCGCGCACGCTGAGCGAAAAACTTGCGCAGCATACACCAGCGGGATACCATATTTACGTCGGAGGCGCATCACTTGACGCACAGGACGTTTTGGATTACATCTTTCGAATTCTTCCAGAGCTTGTCGGCGTTCTTATTGCGGCGATCTACGTGGTGCTCTTTGTTCAACTAAAATCCGCTTTCACACCACTACGACTTATTGCTACGATAATGAGTAGCATTGCGTGGACGCTGTTTCTTGTGTGGCTGATCTTTTACAAGCTTTCTGGTTTGAGTGTGTTCATCTTTGCCCCGCTTTTTCTTATCACCACAATGCTAGGCGTGGGAATGGACTACGACATCTTTATGATTGTGCGCGTAAGAGAAGAGGCTGGAAAGGGTAGTGGCGATGAGCTTGCGCTCATCAAAACGTCTGAAACAACCGCCGGTGTGATCACCGCGCTAGGTTTGATCCTTGCCACAGTTTTTCTTTCGCTAGGTCTCACGCCAATCGTGCTACTAAGGCAAATAGGGCTTACGCTCGCACTCGGCGTTCTTTTGGACACATTTGTCGTGTGGCTGGTTTTCGTGCCGTCGATAATGGTGCTCGCAAAAAGGCTAAACTGGTGGCCTGGAGACCCTCGTAAAGACGTTTCTACCGACCTTCAAAAGCCTTGAGAAAGCGCTCCGCGTCTTCTTGAGAGGGTATCGCTTCTTGGTCTCCTCTTACACTCACAACAAGCGTTGCAGCGGCAACCGCGCTTTTTAATGCGTAAAGAGGGGAGAACCCCCTAAGATAAAGCGCGCAAAAAGCACCAGAAAGCGCATCACCCGCACCAGTCGGGTCTTCAACAGGTGCGTCAAACGCTCGCTGCTCGTAAACCTTTCCATCACAAGACAAAACAACGCCCTTTGTTCCCCGCTTGAAAACGAGTGTTCTTACGGGATATCCCTTAAGCGCCGTCAAAACTTCCTCAAATTTGCTCACACCAAAAAGAACCGCCGCGTCATCAGGGTCTGTGATGAGTATTTCAACTCTCTCAAGCGCGCGCAAGATCACCTCTCTTGCTTCTTCCTTTGAGGGCCAAAGCTTGAGTCTTATGTTCGTGTCCATTGAAACCCTTTTTGCGTGCTTCAAAGCCTTGAAAACAGCAAGCCTTGCGCTTTCGCTTATCGCAAGCGTTATGCCAGTGATGTGTAGCAGGTCGTAGCCTGAAACCACGCGCTCATCCACGTCATCGGGGTTGAGCCTTGAACCAGCGCTTCCCTTTCTGTAGTAAACGAGCTCGCTTTTGTAAGGCACGGGGTAGTGTCTCTGAACAAAGTACACGCCTGTCGGCGCTATAGGATCGAACACAATTCTTGAGACGTCGACACCCTTTCCTCTTAACCATTCAACGATGTTGTGCCCAAACTCGTCAACGCCGACGCGCGCAATGAGCGTGGCCTCGCAACCGAAGCGAACGCTTGCAACGCAAAAGTTCGCTTCGGAGCCAGCGACGTGCTTTTCAAAGAGGGTGACGTGTCTTAGCGGACCTGGATTTATCGCGTTGAGCTGTATCAAAGGCTCACCTAAAGAGAGCACTTTGGGCGAGCTCATTTTCTCTTATCAACTCTCTTATCTCTGATTTTAGCGAAAACCTTTGTTGTTCGTCAAGATAAAAGATCGGTTCACGCGGCACTCCCACGTCGTATCCCATGAGCTCCTCGGTCAGCACATAGTTTGCGGAAAGCGAGCCGTACTTTTTGGAAAGCTGTGTGAGTTTCGTGACCAAACTTTGAACTTTTAGCGCGTCTTGCGTTTTGTGCTCTTTCAAAAGCTCCCTTATTTTGACGAGTAAGTGCGGCACGTAGTTTCCAGCACCACTCACCACTCCGTCAAGCGCGCTCGCAAACGAAGACACGATGAGCGTGTCAGACCCTGTGTAAACTTCTAGCTTTGGTAGTAGATACTTGTACTCAAGGCTTTGCGCAAGGTCATTCATCGTGTTTTTGATTCCTTTGACCACGTTTTCTCCGAGTTGCTTTAACACGCTTGGTGTGACGTTAAACCCAGTGGCAAGCGGGTAGTTGTAAACGTAAATCGGGTGTTCATACGCGGCGTAAATCTTTTCGTAGTAACTCAAAACCCATCTTTCTGGTAGGTTGGGAAAGTAGTAAGGCGGATACGAAGCCACTCCGATTATGGAGTAATCCTTTGCTTCCTTCGCAAGTGTGAGAACGTTTTCGAGGTTTAGCTCGCCTATCTGAAAAATTATTTTTTGAGTGACACCGCACAAAGCGTCAAGCATTTCCTTTTTCTCTCTAAAAGAAAGCATTGGACCAAGTCCGGTTGTTCCCGCAAGAAAGATAGCGTCAACGCCCTTTTCAAGCAGATTGCTCACGTGCTTTTTGAGCTTTTCTGTGTCCACTTTGCCGCTTGTGTCAAACGGTGTTATAACAGGCACTATTATCTTTTGCATAACAACAAAAAATTTCCCACAAATAATAGTCTTCCGACTACTCTGGTGGAAGCTCCTTGAACGCTAGACTCAGGTTTATTCCCTTTTTTGCGTGGTACCATTTTGAAATCGGGTAAAGAAGCGCGCCGAGCACCCAGAAGAACAGCATTATTCCCCAAGAAAGATCGTTTATCCCGTAGTAAGGAAGCGCGACGAACATGTAAGTGAGGTACAAGAAGAAACCAGTGGTCACAACACCGCACAAAACCAGCATCGCTTTCTCAAAACTAGAAGGCCTTTTTAGGCCAAACACGATCGCGGTTATCCCTATGAACGCGAAGAACAACGTGCCAAGCGCGGTTGTGGAATAAAGGCTTGTCCAGTTTGTGAGCGCAACGATAAACACCATCGGAATCGAAACCACAAACGTAAGAAGAAGTGAAGCGTAAGGTGTGTGAAACCTTTCGCTTACGGCGGCAAGCCTTGTGGGTAGCAACCTATCGAAACTCAACCCCAAAACGTACCTAGAAACCGAGAGAATCGTTTGCTGAGAAGCCGCAAGGTACCAAAACGAAAAGAGCACGCTGATCAAAACTCCTAGCAAGGGAGCGTTTCGAATCACAATGAGCGCTATGGTTAGCATGTTTGGCGTTGCCCCAGCGGTCGCAAGTTGTTCAGGCCAAGCGTTCGGTGCGTTCATCGCAAAGTCAAAACCCAAATAAGAGTAGTAAACCGCTGAAAAGAGCGCAAGGAGCGCGCCGCTTACTATCACCGGCAAAAACGTTCCTGTGATTGAAGACTTATTGATGTCCTTTATTTCACCAGAAAACGCCGCGGCGTTGTTTATCCAAGGTAACGCAAAAGCGAGGTAAGGAAACAGAAGTGAAGTCGCACCGAGAGAAAAGAGGGGGCCACTATACCCTGACGCTATTTTGCTATATGAAGAACCATATGAAGAAAGAAGTGACTCGAGCGAGGATTTAACGCCCGACGCTCCAGCGTAAACGAACACGCCTAACATCATGAGCGTGCCCAACATCGCAATGCCAACCATCACACCAAGAAGCAAGTAGCCAATTTTTGGGGAAACGACGTCCACCAAAGTGATGACCCCTAAAAGCACTAGTGGAAGAATTATGAGCGAAGCTTGAGAACTAAGCGAAATGGCAAGCTGTGAAAGCGAAGAAACACCAGAAACAGCGCCTATAGAAGACAAAGCGGGATAAAGGGAAAGCGTAATGAGCCAGTTGAGCTGAATTGCGACAAACGGCATTCCTGTAAACGTGAATCCAAGAAGCAAAAAGCCAGCGGGAATGGGACCAAGCGTTCTGCTTATCCAAACGTAATCCCCTGCGGTTCTTCCGATGTGTCTCACAACCTTGTAGTAAATGTACGCCTCAAAAAGTGTGAGCAAAGTGAAAATCAGCGTTGCAACTACAACGTTTCCGCCAGGGTTTCCGTTGGGGAAAAACGAATCCGCTTGATTCAAAAGGAGTAAAGTTGTTCCAAAGCCGACTTCTCCCACGTTTGCAAAAAACAGCGTCCAAGGACCTAACGACTTGACCAAACCCGTCGCTTCACGCACAAACACGGAGGGTTTTGACAATTTCAAGCTGAATAATCACACTAACATAAAAACTTTTTGCATTGACTTGTCAATCTAAAGCCCTAAGCTTTCTAACCAGCTTAAATGTTTCATACCAAAGGCTTCCCACCGCACCAAGCGCAGATGCCACAAGAAAAGGCACAAACGCGCGGTCGGCAAGGCTTCGATAAGAAAAGTACGCAACCAATATCGAAAAAAGAACAGAGAAGAATAGCGACTGCGGAACCAGAAGAAAACCGAGCTTTGTATAGTCTTCGAGCAGTTCATTAGAGGCGTCCTTAACGGCATAGTACTTTCCGTCTTCGTTTTGCTTTACATAGCCCGCTTTGACAAGCCTGTTTAAGTGGTAAGAAGCCAAGGATGGCGTTGAAAATCCGAGCGCTCTTTGAATCTCCCTGAGCTCGCATTCGCCATGCCTTAAAAGGTAAAGATAAACTCTGAGCGTGTTTCCCCTGATCTCTTGTTTTGCCATTTTGTTCAATTCACGACAAACTCAAAATAAATCTTTTCACGGATTTTTCACTTTTTTAAGCACGTGCTCGAGCACGATTTCGGCAAACTTCACCTTTGGTAGTTTTTGTATTTCCACAATTTTTTCTTCTTTTGAAACTAGAATTCCTTGGTTCGTGTCCCACTCAAACGCAGCGCCTTCGAGTGACGAGTCGTTTGCTACCACGAAGTCTGCGTGCGTTTCCTTGATAAGTCTTTTCGCAGAGTTCAGCAACTCTTCTTTTGTCACCGCGTGCTCCGCTTTAAATCCCACCAAAATCGCATCGGGTGAAAGCTTCTTTACACTTGCGACCACTTTGGGGTTTGCCACAAGTTTCACCGTTATTTCGGGGTTTTCGCTTGAACTTATCTTTTTTGCTTCACTCTGAACTGGTCTGTAGTCGCTAGGCGCAGCCGCAAAGATCACAACGTGGTACTTTTTTTGTTTAAGCTCGCTTTCGACCACGCGCAGCAAGTCAGAAGTTGTGGTCACCCTTAACAGTTTGTCCACATATGGAGGTGCAATTTGGGTTGGGCCTGTCACAAGCGTGACGCTTGCTCCCCATAGCTTTGCCTTTTGCGCAAACGCGTACCCCATCTTTCCGCTACTAGGATTTGTGAAAATTCTTATCGGGTCAAGAAACTCTCTTGTAGGTCCAGCGGTGACAAGCACATTCAACCCTTCCATCTTCTTTTTTCCTATTTTTGAAATCACCGCGTAAAGCACTTCTTCAGGAGAAGCGAGTTTCGCCTTTCCTTCTTCAAGCTTTGGAAATACAAAGCCCACCCCCTCTTTTTGTAGCGCTTCGATGTTTCTTTTTACAAACGGGTTGTGGTACATGGGCTCGTGCATCGCAGGTGCGATCAAAACGGGTATTCCACTACCAAGCGCCACGGAAACCAGAGATGTCACTGGTGTGTCGTCAACACCCGATGCGATTTTAGATATTGTGTTTGCGGTACACGGAGCGACAAGGACAAGCTGAACCGCGTTTTCAGAGGTTTTAGAGCCAAGCTCGACGTGTTCGATAAAACCCGTAAGCTCTGTAATCGTGGCGTTACCTGTGGCCCAAGTGAGTAGCTCTGGTGTGACCAGCTTTTTTGCGGAAGGAGTGATCACCGGAAAAACGTCCGCGCCATGCCTCATGAGTAGTCTTGCTATGTCCACCGCTTTGTAGGCGGAAACACTACCTGTGACGCAAAGCGCAATCCTTTTTCCTTCTAGCTCATCACCCCAACTTCCCCTAATTCCCTTTAGATGGCTTGCCACTTTTACCCAATTTTAAACTCACGTGCAAACTAAAGTTTATGCTTTTGGGTTTACAATTTCTTTGTAAACCCAATATTTAAATATTCAAAAACTTCACACCTGTTTGGCGAAAGCACAATGGGTTTTCTGGTTGCAACTCTTGCTTGGTTACATATATTTTTTGCGACGGGGTGGATAGGAGGCGCTTTGCTTAGCACGATCGCACTTGAGCCGTCTATTCGCAAAATGGAAAATTACGCGATCGCGCAAACGCTCATGGCAAATGTGGGAAAGTTCATGGGAGTTTTTTCGACGCTGACAATCGCTTTTGGCGTGTTATTCTTTTGGGTTTTTACGGGTGGTCGGTTTTTCTTGATCGATTCTGGCTGGGGAGTAATGATGCTACCAGGAATAACGCTTGGGGTGGTGGCCTATGTTTTCGGTTTTGTTGCGCTTCTACCGCTTACCAAGCGCTTGGCTACAGCCACGCAAAAATCACCCAAAGATGTTCCTGTGCTTATGTCCAAAGTTAGAACGCTTTCGCTCGTCGACTTGGTTCTTCTTGCGCTTGTTTTCAGCTTTATGGTGGGCTCAGCCTTTTACTAACTTGAAAGCTTTATAACACACCTTGTGAAATGCGATTCGGCGAGTATTTCGCTTGGAGAGCTTGAAAGCTACTGAAGCCGAAACAAACCAACCAGAAACACGAAAGGCTTTCGCCCTGCTTTCGCTTTTAGATGAAACAAATTTGAAGCTTCTTTTGATGCTACGAACATCACCATTATGCACAAGAGAGCTTGCGAAAAAACTTGGGATGGCCGAGCCGCACGTTTCTCAAAGAATACGCGCTCTTGTTGGCGCCGGGCTTGTGCGTGACGAAGGCTGGGTTCGCCTAGGCGGTCGAAACTTAAAGCTTTACTCGCTCAAGGTTCGATCACTGAAACTCGACTTTCAACCAGAAAGACTCGCGCTTACTCTTGAAAGCGCTTTTTCCAAAGAAAGTGTCACGCTTTCATACCCTTTAATGAGAATGGATCCGCCCAAATTCTTGTTCAAGTTCATCGGAAGAAGCGAACAAAAGAAAATTCTTAACCGCGCAAAGTCAGCGGTGGTTTGGGGGATCGCCGGAGTTGGCAAAACCACTCTTGTTGCCTCTTGGAGCGCTCAGCTACGCAAGAAAGGAACCAAAGTGTTTTGGCACACGATCAAAACAAGCGACTCTCTCGCTTTGGTTTGCACGAAGCTTGCGCAACTTTTTTCGGGCTCAAAGCGAACGGAGCTACTGAAAGCGATCGAAAGCTTTTCAACACAACAAGAAGAACTCATTTTTAAAACTGTGGAATCTTTAAAAGACTTTAAAGGCGTTTTTGTGTTTGATGACTACCAAAACTGTTCGGATCAAAATTTGCGTAAACTTTTGCGAGAGCTTTTCGCTTATGGTTTAAAGCTCATCGTTTGCTCTAGGACTCGCCCAGAAGAGCTCGTCGCGCTAAACCGAGTTAGCGTGATAGAGCTTGGCGCTTTTAACAAAAAAGAAGTTTTCGAGTTTATTCGCTCAAGGTTACCCGAGTACAAAGACTTGAGCGCTTTGCTTTCCGCTTGTTCTCCGCTTAAGGGACACCCGCTTGCTCTTGAAGTGTTCTGTAACAGCGTGCGCCACAAAGCGGTGAGCAGGCCGAGCAGTTTAGAGGAAATTTTGGAGGAGGTTTTGGATTCACTTTCTCCTGACGAAAAGCTCGTGTTATCCTGTGTTTCCCTGTTTAGAAGAGGCGTTGAGCTGGATGCAATAAAGCACACTCTTCCAAGATTGACGAGCGAACCGCTTCGAAAAGTTTTGCGCTCGCTTGAAAACAAAGGTTTTGTAAAAAGGATGGAAGACGGGTTTGTTGTTCACGAGCTATTAAAGCAAACGGGTTATGGTAACCTAGAAAATCCCGCTTTGCTACACCGCAAAGTGGCTGAATGGTATTCGAACGCGCAAGAGCCCGCTTACGCGCTCGAAGAAATTTATCACGCATTTCTTTCACAGGATTACGGAAACGCCATCGAAACGCTTGTGAAAAACATTCCAAAACTCTTGGATTTTGGGTTTTGGCCTTCTCTATACACCACTCTTGACGAACTACTTCCAAAAGTGAGCGATGACAAGGCAAAAGCGTGGCTCGAATACGCAAAAGCATTGTGCGCTCAGGACCCAAGCCTTACTGGTAAGGAAACGCTAAGTTTGTTAAAACAAGCGCTTGTGGCCGCCGAAAGAAACGGAGACTTTAGGCTACAGGCAAGGGCGCACTTAGCGCTAGCACAAGCTTTCCAAGATTTTGGAGAAATCAAAAGCGCAAAAGAGCACTACGCGCTTTCGCTAAAGGCCGCGCAACGAACACAAGAGTACGAAAGCATTCGCGCAAACGCGCTTCAAAGTCTTGCGGAGCTCGAGCTAGCCCAAGAAAACTACACAAAAGCGCTTAAAGCTTACACAACAGCGGAAAGGCTACAAACAAAGCTAGGAAACGAGAGAAACGCGCTTCTTGCAAGATGTAGGATTGCGCTTATCAACTGTTACATCGGCCAACCCGAAACTTCTCTTGTGATTCTTGACGAAATATGCGAAAGAGTTTCGGCTTTATCCAATCTCACACTCAAAATTTCGTGGCACATGTGCGCAACTTTTGCTTTTTACGCACTTGGACGCTTGGAAGACGCGCTGAGTGAAAACGCAAAATGGGTTCAGGCGGCTAAGTTCTCCCGCTATCCCGGTTTTTTGAGCGAAGCGCAGGCTTTCAGGGCGTTTCTTTTAGCTCTTTACGGAAGAACAAAGCAGTCGAAAAAGTGCGTCTCAGAGGTGGAAAAGATCAAAAAGCTCGACAACGCAGGTATTGTGGAAATGGCCAAGGGAGCTTTGTGCGTAGCAAAGGGCGAATACAAAGATGCGCTCAAACACTATGAAAAGTGTTTAGAGATTTTTAAGGACAAGTTCCACCAAGCGCTTTGTAACGCGCTTATCGCAAAGCTATACCTCAAGCTAGGAAACAATGAACTCGCGAGCGCCTACGCTTTAAACTGCGCGTCGCTTTTTGAAAAGATTGGCGCAAAGCGTTACGCTTTGGAAGTGCAGACGCTTATTCCTTAAACCCACGATTAACTAATTTAAAACTTAAACGCTTTTTCACGTAGTGCGCACTTCAGCTACTAGTGATTTTTGGCTCAGCCACTTTACTGCGCACACAAAAACTTGAAGCTTTATAACTACGTTTGTCATAATCGATTACATGGCGCTCAAAATCGGCGACAAGGCTCCGCTTTTTGAAGCACTTGACGATGAAGGAAAAAGGTTTTCTCTTTCCGAACTTTTGGGAAAGCGCAACATCGTGTTATACTTTTATCCGAAAGACGACACACCTGGTTGCACAAAAGAAGCGTGTTCCTTTAGAGACTGTTGGGAGGAAGTGCAAAAGCTTGACGCAACGGTGATAGGCGTAAGCTCTGATCCCCCTGAATCACACGCCTCATTTAAGAGCAAACACAAGCTTCCTTTTAAACTAGTGAGCGATGCAGCGCAAAAAATTCGCGAACTTTACGATGCAAAGGGCTTTCTTATTCCTCCACGAATAACGTATGTGATCGACAAAAAAGGGATAATAAGGCACGTGTACAACTCACAAATGAACGCAGAAGCGCACGCGAAAGAAGCGATAAACGCGCTGAAAAAAATAAAAGAGGAGGAGGCGTTTGGTTCTAGCGCTTAAGCTGTAGTGCTTTCATTATGGCGGATAGGTCTTCGTTGTTCCAGCCCTTGTTCCTCGCTATCTTCTGGTGCGGTCTAAGCCTTACACCAAAATTGCCACAGTGCGGGCAAATTGTAACGAGTCTCTTTTCTGTCTGCTTATAAATTATTTCTGACTTGGGAATCCACCTTCTACAAGACGCGCACCAACCAAACGCGGCATAAGGAGAGAAACCCGCCTGAGTCAGCTTGCTCAGGGTGAGCTTCTCTTCACTACTTTTAACAACTTTTTTGGCCATTCAGACCACCTATCCAATATCATTTACATACTTAAAGCATATAAACTTTTTCTAGACCTACGGCTCACCTCACTCCAAGGGGGTTTACAAAATTAAGCGTCTAAGGCGTTTGAACTTTTATATGTGTTCTCTAAAACAAGCCTTGTGGACAAACTGAAGATTTACACAGTGTTACAGAATATGGCTTCTGGGCTAGTTCAACCTTTTGCGAGTTTTCTTGGCGCTGTGATAGGCGCTTCGGGGATTGAACTCGGAATCGTGTCCACCGCAAACACCTTCTTTTCTAATGTGTCCCAACTACTCGTATCAAAGCTAAAAAGCGACTCAAAAATGTTTCTTGCTGTTTCAGAGGCACTTCTTGGTGTAGCATGGCTTTGCATGGCGCTCTTTGGTTTTGTGTCGTCTACGCTTTATGTCTTGATTTACTCTGTGATTGCGGCTACTTCAGGCGCAACAAGTCTTGGTTGGTTGCTAGTGATGGAACGCGCTAGTGTGAAATCAAGAGGTAAAACACTTGCAGAATATGGCTTTTATGGCACGCTTGGAGGGTTCGTTTCAACGCTTTTTGCGGGTTTTTTTGTCAGAGCGAACTACTCCGAAATGCGCTACTTTTACTTTTCTTCTGCGCTCATATTCTTTTTCAATGCGTACCTTGCAACAAGTTTTTACCAAGTAGAGCGAAAAAAAGAGCGAGCGCAAGGCTCGAATGACCAGTTAACCCGCTTCTATATCTCAACTTTTATTTTTATGCTAAGTTGGTCGTTTGCGTGGCCTCTTTTTCCTCTTGCGCAGCTGTACATATTCAGAATGAATGAGTCTCAGGTTGCGATCCTTAGCATTACAGGTAGCGTGTCCACACTCCTTCTTCAAAAGAAGATAGGGGTGTTAGTGGACAAAAACAGGACTTTAATGATGTTTCTTGGAAGAGCTGGCCTTACGGTGTTTCCGCTTGCTTACGCATTTTCCACAAACGTTTACGAGCTTTATCTTGCAAACCTGTTTTCTGGTTTTACCAATTCGGTGTCGAACACTGCGTACTTTTCTTACCTTTTTGACAAAGCAAGCGACAAAAAAGCGGCTATAACAATGTACAACGTTTACTCAGGATTTGGTGCCTTACTTGGTGGAATTCTTGGAGGATTGAGCTACGAGCTACTTTATCCTCGACTAGGAGCTAACACGCTAAGAGTTCTTTTTAAGGCTATAGCTCTTGGCAGATTTTCTGCGTCTATTCCATTCTTCTTACTTCTTAAGAAAAAAGAAGACACACTTTGATCATTACTATTAGACTTTTCCAATAAGTGGTGTCATTGACTATCAACTCACGTGTTATGGCTTGTGAAAAGCTAAAACGTTAAGTTTGTATGAAATTTCGCAAATAATCCTCTTCCTGTGCCAACTCCTAATAACAGTAACAAAGATTTGCTCTCACGGCTTCTATAGCTAGCCAACATTACAAATTCTGTTTAGGTATGAATGAACGCGCAAGCTTATTATGTAAAATTCTTATCTGCACAGGTTAACTAACCGAGAGGCGCATCGAAAAGTTGCGAAGCGAGTTTAAGCAAGTACGTTCTAACATCACTTATCCAGATAGAGGTTAAAAACAAGCACAAAATTTATATGCACAAAACTTGGATAAACCAAAATTGATTAAAGCGGATAAAGAAGGATTCGTAGAGGTGCTCGGCTTTAAGCTTTTTTACAGGATATTTGGTGAACAAAACAAAAAGGGTGTTCTGCTATGTCTTCATGGTGGCCCAGGTGCAACCCATGATTACCTCTCACCTCTTGCTGATCTTACAAGCTTTGGCTACAAAGTTGTTATGTATGACCAGCTTGTGGAAGATCGCAAATGCCTTGTGACACCTCTTATTTCACAATAGAAAGGGGCGTCGAAGAGGTTGAAGGTGTAAGGGCACAGCTTTCTCTTGGAAAGGTTCACCTTATTGGCCATAGTTATGGGGGGTTACTCGCGATTGCGTATGCACTAAAGTACCAGCAAAATCTTAAAAGCTTGATTATAGCAAGCGGTCTTGCTAGCGTTCCACTTACTATAAGCGAAATGAACAGACTTAAGTCAGAGCTACCCAAGGAGGTTTATGATATTCTGATCAAATACGAACAAATAGGTGATTATGAAAACCCTGAATATCAAAAAGCGGTGGAAGTTTTCTATAAACGCTATGTGTGCAGGCTTGAGCCATGGCCAGAAGATTTCGTTTACACAATTGAACACTTAAGTAAACCAGTTTACTACACCATGAATGGACCAAACGAGTTCACGATCACCGGTACCATAAAGGACTACGATGCAACTCAAGAACTTTACAAAATAAACCTTCCTTGCTTGATCACCGTAGGAAAATACGATGAAGTGACACCAAAAGTTGCACAAAGCATTCACGAAAGAATAAAGCGTTCTAAGCTCGTGGTTTTTGAAAACAGCTCACACCTTGCGATGTGGGAAGAAAGGGAAAAATACATGCAAGTAGTTCGAGATTTTTTGGATTCGATAAAGGTTTAGCTCTATGTGCAGGCGTTGCGAAGCTGAGGTCTGCAAGTGTTTTTGTGTGTGGTATTACGTTGACGAAGCACAACCTCTTTGCACTTATTGTAATCACAGGAGAAAAAAAGTTAAGCTTGAGAAACCCTAGATTTATTATAGGAGTGAAAGCCGGGGTCTCCTAGCCTGGTTATGGAGCGAGTCTCATAATCTCGTTCTCGCGGGTTCAAATCCCGCCCCCGGCACAGATTGATAAAATATTAGTTAATTTAATCTGATTCAGCTACGTGCGTGCGGTTTTTGGGTTTGCGACATATAGAATTACATGTGCGTTATAGACAATTGAAATCTCTTTGGTAATAGAACAAAGAGCACTAATTCTTGCGGTTCAAACTTTTCATTAGGTTCTTAAAGGATCGCACAAAGTTTTTCAGTCATTGATTTTCTCCCAATTTTCAATTTCTCCTTTTACAAGGTAAAACAAGGGATTAGTTTCTATCTCGTTTATATCTTTTAGTTGTTTGTACTTCTCAACGTCTCTTTTTTTTAACTTCTTTAAAAGATGCTTAAATTCGTAGTTCACCTGCCCTTCTGTTACTGGCAGCCTAATTGTAAGGTCGTACTTGATTATTTTAGATTTGTCTAAATGATAACCTCTCGCCAAACCCTCAACATATACATAGTAAAGATAGCTACCAACGTAAAGCACAGGATCTGCGGTACACTTAAATCGAATCAGCTGAGGATGGTTGGCATAACCTTTAGTCAAGCCTAGAAGGGCTTTTTGAGCTAGCAAAGCCTCCCTCCACAAGCCCAAGAATCCGTGAACATCAAGGTATTTAGGATGAATCGACCATAGCCTCATGATTTGAAACAAGGGCGCGTTGCTTAAAAGTGTTAAACAGCCGTGCAAACTCCTGGCTTAAAACACGTTAATCACACTATGTTTTCTTGTCTAGAGCTTTCGCTCCCAGGATTAAGAAAGGACAGATCCGAGGTTATTCCAACAAAAATTGGCGCTTCTTCGGTAATCCATTTCCTTGCTTTTGCCTCTCTAAGCTTTTGTGTAACGTGTGACCAAGCTATCAAAGAATCTGTTTCATAAAGCACGACAAATTCTTGATCTCCCAAACCAAAGCTATAGGTTGTGTAAGATCTTATTCCCTTTGCTTCAGGATGAGCTCTTGCAATTCCTATGTGCTCTGCAATAAGCTTCTTTCTTTCTTCGAAATCAAGAAGATACCACTCTGGGTCTTTGCTCATTGGATACGCGATAAAATACTTAAGAGGTTCACCATTCAAGGTCTCCGAAAGTTTCATTTTAGGCTTTAAATAGGGAGAATCTTCATAAAGCGAAAGCATGCTAAAGCTAGGCTGTGCAAAGCCGAGTACGCTTTTGTTAATGGCAAGCTTAAAGTCGGCGAGAGCTTCGACGTCTCTTGACGCAAGCCAAAAGATCAAATCGCAGTCATGCCTTAGTGACTTATACGAACGGCGAAAGAACGGTTCTTTTGCGTCGAACCTCATTAATTGTTTTAATCTTGCGACAACACGCGAGCGAAAAATAGGCTCGCTCTGCCACCATTCGGGCTCAAGAGCGTAAGTTAAAACCATCATGTATATTTCTTCCTTTTCTTCTGCTATTGCCACCACCTCTTTTTCATTTCGTAATAGAATATAACTGTTACGCGTTACCACTTTATAGTGGTAACTTTATATACATCTTCCGTGTATCTATCGCATGCTCTTAATGGTTAGTGTACAAGATATTAATGAGGCACGTCAGGCAGTTATGGGCGGCGCTGACATAGTCGACGTCAAAAACCTGAAGGAGATGTTAGTAGGTTCTAACTTTCCTTGGGTGATCAGGGAAGTGAGACAAGCGTTTCCTCGCGAAATTCATGTGAGCGTAACGCTAGGTGTCGTTCCAAACCAAGCTGGCACAGTTTCTCTTGCGGTTTATGGTGCTGCGGCACTCAATGCCACTTCGGTCAAGGTGGGCTTTCTCAACACGGATTACGAAACCGCGTTAAGGATTCTTAAAGAGAGCAGAAAGGCTCTCGAAGGCTTTGAAACAAAGCTTATTGCGGCCACTTTTGCGGATAGTCACCTTTATGGTGGCATCGACCCTAAGCTTGTTGTTAAACTCGCAAAAGAAAGCGCAAGCGATGGAATACTTATCGACACTCTTACAAAAGACGGACGTAACCTTTTCGATTTTATGGACGAGCAAACTCTAAGAGCGCTTGTACTAGAAGCAAAAGAAAGCGGTTTGAGCACGGCGCTTTCTGGAGCGCTGAGAATCGAAAACTTCGACACACTTGCTCGTATCAACCCTGACATCGTAGGCGTTAGAGGTGCGGTTTGCACAAACCACGATAGGTTCAACGGTCAAGTGGAAGCATCTGCGGTCGCTAGAGTAAAAAGAGAGCTAGTTGCAAGAATGCGCGGTGAGATCGACGTTTGGTCTTCAGTAGCTCGAATCACGGGGTAGTTGGTTTGATAAGCATAGACGGAACTAAACGTGGTTGCACTGGCGTAATAGCTCAGCTAGAAAAGGCGTTACGCGACTCTCAGATCGAAGTATTTCAAGTGATTGTCTCAGATGTTCTAACAAGGCATGACGTTTATGAATGGGCAAAGAGAAAAGGTTTTTCGGTTTACGAGACTAAGAAGGACGATGTGTACTTAATCAAGTTGGTGAAAATCGCAAATCCTAATTTTACCGTTAGCAATTAGCACTAGAAGTAAATTTGGTCAGTCAAGTAAGAATAAAATGCAAAAAATGCGGAGAACTTTCTGACGTAACAAAGTACGTAGTCACACCCACTTACACTTTCGTGGCACAGCTTTGCGGTCACAGGCATTTCTATGACACGGCACAGCTCAGTAAAGAACTTGAACAACTGGGACTTCGTGACAACGTGATAAAAAGGGAGATAGAGGAAAACTTAACAAGACCTAGAAACTACCCAATAGGAGAAGGAAAACACGAGGAGTAGGTTCCTTTGTACGCGTTTAGTAGAGTTTCAAAACAGGGAAGATACCTTATTTACGCAATCATAGGAGGATTTATAATCGGTTCGGCTCTCAGCTTTGTCGCAATAAACGGAATTCCATTAGTGTTATTCTTTGTTCAGTCGAACGCGGATGTAGCGCGTGGCTTTATTTGGGAGCTTTTTACTTCGATAATAATTGTGCCATGGAGTGGGCTTGGACTTATCGACGTTTTCTTTAACGCGCTCGCTGTGTATTTCGTTGATCCACTACTCTCTTCGGTTTATTCTGAAAGGCAGTATTATCTCACGTTTTTGTTTACAGGCTTCTTTGGTAACCTTCTAAGCTTCGTGTTTTACTCGTCACAAATCGTGAGTTTTGGAGCTTCTGGAGGAATATTCGGCTTGATAGCAGGCGCGGTTTCTTACGACTATGCTTTCAATAAAAGAGTCAACATGAATCTGCTAGGATGGTTTCTTTTTGTGTTTGTTTTTAGCACTTTTTCCGCAAGAAATATCGACGTGTTTGCACATCTTGGCGGGTCACTTTTAGGAATTGGTATTGGTTACTATCTTGGTTCAACCAACCGCAAAAAGTATCTCAGAGGAGCGTACTATGGGTGGTCAAGCTATCCTTAGTCTATAAAAGGCTCTAGCTGCTTTACAAGCGCTGGTTTTGGCATTGCGCCCACAATCACATGAACCGGTTCGCCGTTTTTGAACACGATCATTGTCGGGATGCTCATAACTTCAAATCTTTGTGTGGTGTACGGATTTTCATCTACATTGAGCTTTCCAAAGATCACCTTTCCCGCCCACTCTTTCGCAAGCTGCTCTATCACGGGTTCCATGTATCTACAGGGTCCACACCACTCGGCCCAAAAGTCCACGACTTTTACTGGAGGAGATTTGCTGTTTATGAACTCATCAAAGGTTTGATCGGTCACGGTGATTGGTCTATCAATAACCGCTGACACGGCGGAAGGCTTTTCAGGCTTCATTGAAGCAAGTTGCTTAGCCTTTCTTGCAAGAATCTTCGCAAGTTCTTCGTCTTCTTCCAAACTTTCCACCATCACATCTGTTCTTTAAAACATAAAAGGTTTACGAGTTACAAAAATTGGGGGTTAAGGGGCGGAAAGCCTCGCCAGCGGGGATGGACAGCCCCCTTATATTTAAATATGAGTTCTTCTATTTTTCTCTTAGTGACGCTAATGACGCTCCTCCCAAGCTCGATTGAGGGCTTAATGGGACTGTGGGAGGAGCATCTACCATCTCTTTTCCCTCTTAAAGGGACTAGACGTAATTTGGATGATAGTCCCATATTCAAATGGGGGTGGTTCTCTGAGCCACCCGACTGCCCACCAAATGAGGGATGTAGCCCCGAACCGATGGTGGGAACGATGAACCCCTTGGGAGGGAACCCTCGCCCTTGAGGAGCGGGGAGGAAGTCAGTTCAGCACACCTCAACATATTTATCGATGAACCTCTTATACCAGCCCTCATATTGCTCGGGGCTCACCACGTGTAGCTCGAAGGGAATCGCCGGGTCGCCGAAGTAATCCTGTACCGACACCCTGAAGCGCGCTATCTCCCAAACATCGCTTGGCGCCCTCTCCGTGACCACTAAGACATCAATGTCGCTTGAAAGCACATCGTAGCCCCCCTTTACCACACTCCCAAAAACAATGATTCGCGCATCGCTATACCACCTCCGCGCGAAAACGCACAGTTCAGCTACGTACCTACGCCAGTCTTCGAAGTACTTCCTCCTTCGCTCGAATGCGCTTAAAACTACCTCCATAACCCCACCACCGAGAGAAACTCCTTCGCACACGAGACGAGTGCCTCCGCCGTCTCCCTAGAATAACTACGCGGCAAATACCTAGAAGCAATATACGCATCACTCATCACCTCGACTAGGTACCTTTTACTCCTATAGAAATCATAGAGGTCCTGTCTAACCGATTTAACACTTTCGAATAGCTCAATCAGTGAATGCGTATGGGGAAAGTGCCCGAGCTGCTTCGCTAAAATGTATTTAAGCGCGAGTTGCACCGCCTGCTCTGAATGAAAGGCCGCCAAATCAAATCTATCATCCTTCAAATCATCATACGCAGCCCTAAGAAACATCGTGGCTCTATCCCCCAACGCTTGAACCTCAGGTCTATCGTGACCCATAATACTAGGATACAAGATGAACTAGATAACCTTAACTAGCTGATGCAATTAAGAACTAATTACAACAACCTATAATTTAGGGAAAACCATATAGAATGCCTAGGAAGCATGAAGTTTATTGAGACATCGTAGATAGCACGTCTTCAGCTACTATAAAGGTAATAAACGTAGCCCCCGCATAAGTTTAATCTTATGTGAGTGAGAATGGGAGTATTGGTGGTGGGTGACTGTTAGTGGGTTTTGGGCCTCAGTGTCCGTCTGGATGGGATTGAGCCACGTCGTAGGTGTTGTGGCCGACATGTGCACGGCCTCCGGTGGAGGGGGTTCTGGCGGGGGTGACGGGCCATGTGGCCCTGGGGGTGACGCCAGCTCAATGCCGCAACGGCTCCCTCGCCGAAGGGATAGCCTGCGAAGCGGCGGTT
>Ga0081529_109692_pt1 | contig 27184 bp, 25 predicted proteins | sample EchGeymetagenome_FD_71012 | JGI IMG/M metagenome (GOLD analysis project Ga0081529, IMG submission 71012) | Ferrous microbial mat and aquatic microbial communities from Echinus Geyser, Yellowstone National Park, USA - transect B T=78-80 C v2... ...
TAGTAAAATTTAGAAGAAGAAGGAAAAATATTACGGATTATAGAAAGAGATTAAAGTTATTAAAATCAAAGAAACCAAGATTGGTTGTTAGAAGATTTTTAAATAATATAATAGCACAAATAACATTATATAATGAAAAAGGGGATAAAACATTATTAACAATACATTCAAAAATATTAGAAAAGAAATATGGATGGAAAGGTCATAGAGGAAATTTACCAACAGCATATTTAGTTGGTTTATTAGCTGGTTTAGAAGCAAAGAAAAAAGGAATTGAAGAAGCAATATTGGATATCGGAAGATTTAGATCTACAAAGGAAAATTCATTATATTCTGCACTAAAAGGTATAATTGATGCTGGATTAAATATTCCATATAATGAGGAAATTTTACCATCTGAAGATAGAATAAAAGGGGAACACATAAAAAATTATGCATTAATGTTAAAAGAAAAAGAACCTGAAAAATATAATAAACAATTTTCAAGATATTTAAAGAACGGATTAGAACCTGAAAAAATAGTAGAGCATTTTGAAGAGGTCAAAAATAAAATATTAAAAGAATATGGTCTCTGATTGGAAAGATAGCTTAGATCCTGTATTTAGAGATTTTATAAAATCATTAATAGAAGAGACAAAAAAATATAAAGATATATATGAAAATTCTGATAATCCATCAAAAGTACAAATATGGATCGCATTGGGTATATTATATAGAAAATTATTGTCTATAGACGGAAAATTATCTGAAATAGAGTCTATATTAAATAATAAGGAATTAAAGGAGAAATTAGAGGAATATCTTAAAAAGCTTTAATAAACTAGAGCAACCAAAACACCTCCTATTTTTTCCATTTTACATTCTTCGTTTGTTTTAATTCCTTTATTGGTAGATACTAATAATATTCCAAAACCGCTTGCAGGTAGATATCTTTTTTCATACTTTTCTAATTCTTTATATGATACAGGAAATCTTGGATGAATTGCTTTTCCAAAATTAAAATATTCAGAAAATCTGGCAATTAACTTTTTTTCATCTGTTTTATATTCTTCAACAAATCTATATTCCTTTAATTTTTCTAAAATATTCAATAATAATTTATTATAATAATTGAATTCTACCTCTCTTCTTCCAATATTTATACAATTTGTGGCGTGAGAAAAGAAGTCATTAATTATGTCTACCATTATTCTCCCGTTACTTTAAATCCTAATTCTTTTGCCATTTCTCTAAAACATCTTCCACATATATATATTTTATATCTTCTAATAACTCTATCATGAGAACCACATATTATACATCTTACACTTCCTTTTCCAAATTTTCTTTCCTTATTTTTAATTCCATATTCTTCTAATACTTTTATTAAACTCTTGTTTTCACTTACTGCTTTTTCTATTAATTCTTGTATATTCTTTATTTTACCCTCTTTAATTAATCTTCTAATTTCTTCCTTTACATATTTTGGTGCATTATTTTTAAGTATCTTTGTTAAAGTACCTGGTTTGTTTTTCTGTAATTCTACTAAATATGACCAGTCATTTGGCATTTATTAATAATATATTAGTAAGATTTAAAAGAAATATAGATTTTTAAGGAAAAAATTAAAATAAATATAATAATGCTAAAATCCTTAATTGTTGGGATAGATCCAGGTACAAATTTGGGACTGGTTGTTATAGACGATAATGGAAATATAATTGATAAATTAAGTGGAAAAAACATACAAAACGAAGATATTATTAAATATATAAGTGATTTAAAGCATGTTGTACTTATTGCTACAGATAAAAAAGAAATACCAAAAACAATATTAGATATAGCATCAAAACTAACTATTGGTGTATATAATCCAAAAGAAGATATTAGTTTAGAAATAAAAAACAAATACTATAAGGATGATAATTTAAAAAAGATATTCGAAAATAATCATGAATTTGACGCATATATATCAGCAATAGAAGCATTAAAAAAGTTAAAAGATATATTTGAAAAAGCTAAAAGATTTTCTGAAAACCAAGATGAATACATCAAAATATTAAGATATATATTAAAAAATAGAAAGGTGGAAGCTGTATCAGCAAAGAATAATTTAAGAGAAAAGGAAAAAGAGATAAAAGAAAAAAAGAAAAGAAAGAAAATAAGAAAAGGAAAAAGAGATATTGAAATAATAAAAGTTATTATAAAGAATAAAAAAGATAAAATAGAAAGGAAAAAAGAGATAAAAGAATTAAATAAGAAATATATTGGATTGTTAAATGATTATAATATTTTATCTAAGATCTTAACTGAAAGATTAAAAACTGATGATAATATTATACCAAAAATTTCTTTTTTATATTTGAATAAAATTTATTATAATAGAATATTTATAGATGAATTTAAAGAAGAATATATTATATATTATAAAGGTAAAGATGTAAAATTATTTGTAAAAAAAGAAAACTCGATAGAAGCTAAAAATATTTTTCCAAAATTTTATATTGTAGATGAATTTAAGGAACTAAAAAATTTTATTATTGTTGAGAAGTTTCATGAAGAAAAATCTAATATAATAGAGAAAGATATTGATGAAGAAAGGTTGAAGAAAATTTTAAAAAATTATAGGGAACACCGTCTTCAAAATATATTATAATAACTTTGGATATAAACAAATAATATAATTAATTACTAATTAGTAGTATATAAAAGTTTGGCAAATATAATATAATAGACTTACATTTTGATACTGGTGTACCAAAAATTTTATAAATACTATTTATAAATTTTTTGATAAGCAATATTTTTAAACAGGAAATATATAGATATATTTAGAAGGAAAAACCAATTATGGAAAAAATTTAGGGGCGATTTTTTAAAAATCAATTGGAAAATTATTATTTTAAAAGATAAGAAGGATGTTTCGATATTTTTAAATCGATTGCAAAAATATTTTATAAAATTTTTTATAATATAAGATATTATGATAACAAATTCGATAATAGATTATTTTTTAGCAGATTTTGAAAAAATATCGAACAAAAACAAAAACATTATTGTGGATGGAAGATATTTTGAAGAAGATTTTATCCCATACGAAATAAAATTTAGAGATAAGGAAAAAGAAATTATATTATCAAATATAAACTTATTTTTAAATAGAAACACAGGAAGTAACTTATTTTTATATGGAACTACTGGTACTGGGAAAACATTGATAGCTAGATATCTAAACAAAGGTATATCTTTTTATTCAGCAAAAAACAAATTAAAAGTGAAGGTTGCATATATAAATTGTAAACAGATATTATCAGATGATGTAGATTATTATATGTTTAAGAGAATATATGAAGAATTGGCAAGTATAAATATAAAAAGTGGATTTAGGAAGAACGATATATATGAAAATATATATAAATTTATAATTAATAATGATTATAAGCTAATAATAATATTAGATGAGGTAGATAATATCTTCAGAAAATCTGAAAATACAGAAATATTATATTTACTATTAAGAAATTATGATATAAATTTTTTAAATAGAATAAGACTAATACTAATTTCTAATTCTCCATCTTTTATATCTCAATTAGATCAAAGAGTAAAATCCTCCTTTTCATCAATAATCCAGCTAAAGTTTTCCCCATATAATTATTATGAACTTAGAGAAATTCTAAAAGATAGAGCTATAAAAGCTCTAAAACCAGGTTCAATATCTGAGGAAGATATAAATTATATATCTGCAAGAGTTTCTAAAGAATTTTCTGGAGATGCAAGGATTGCAATAAATGTATTAAGATTATCAGCAACAATTGCATATAATAAAAATAAGGAAAAAATAGATAGAGAAGATATAGACGAAGCATTTTCAAGTGTTGATTTAAATATATTAGAATCTATAATAAGTACTTTAAATAAAACACAAAAATTAATATTATTGGCTCTAATAAAAGAACAAATAAAAAAAGAGGATTTTGTAATATTTAACAATCTTTATGAAGAATATGTAAATTTATCCAATAATTTTGGAATATCTATTCTAGATAAAACGGTAGTATATAAAAATTTAAAAAAAATAGAAAGTATATTTGGAGAATTAATAGAAACAAAAATAATATCTAATGGAAAAAAAGGTGTAAACAAAGTATTAAAGATAATATCAGATTCTGATAATCTTAAAAAAATATATGAAAAAATAAAAAAAGATATATGAAAAAAGAAGATTTCATAAAAATATTATGGGAAAATAACATATTTATTGAAAAAAAGGCTTATGATCTTTTAAACTCTTTAAAAGAGGGGGATTTAGATATTATATTTAAAGAAGCAATAAAAAGCAATATAAATAAAATAGATGAAGAATTTATTAATAAAATAATTGGAAAAAATATTAATAATAATAAAGAAAATGTTGAAAAGGAGGAAAATAATATAAATAAAAAACAAAATAAAATAAATATAAAAGAGTTTTTTAATATAAAAGAAAACAAACAAAACATAGAAAAAGAAAGTAATAATGTTGTTCTTATAGAAAGTACAAAAAAACATATTGGAGAAGAAGTTGAATTATCAGTAAATGAAATGAAGGAAACAAAAGAAATAAATATTCTGAAAAGATTTGAAATACAAAAGAATAAGCCAGATATAATATCTTGGATATCATATTATAAACAAAGATTAAATAAGATAAGGAAAATATTAAAGGAGCATTCTGAAATGAGGAGTATATCTCCATTAAATAAGATACCAGAAAATGAGGAAGTTGCAATTTTCGGATTGGTATATGATAAAAAAATAACTGAAAAGGGAATTACTTTTGTTATAGAAGATGGAAATAATGTTGTAAGAGCTTTTATAAGCAAGGATAATGAAAATATAGATTTTAAAATAGTTAAAGATATACCATTAGATTCTGTTATTGGTTTAGTTGGTACATATAAAAATAAGATGTTTTTTGCAAATAGTGTAATATTGCCAGATGTTCCGATAAGGAGACCAAAAACCTTTGGAGAAGACGATGTATATATATTATTTACTGGTGATTGGCAGGTAGGGAATAAATATACATTTTATGAACTATTTGATAGGTTTTTACAATTTGTAAATGGAAAAACAGGAAACGAAAAGATAGATCAAATTGCAAGAAAAATTGGTTATATTATAATTATAGGAGATGTTGCTGATGGGGTTGGTGTTTATCCAGAACAAAAAGAGGAATTAGTTTTAAAAACATATGAAGACCAATATAAAAGCTTTGAAGATTATATATTAAAAATACCCGAAAGTATAAAGACAATTATTATACCAGGAAATCATGATATCCCAAGATTAGCGGAACCACAACCAGAATTACCAAGATCATTGTTAAAAGAATCTTATTCAATGGAAAATGTATATTATCTATCAAATCCATCATATGTAAAAATACATAATTCAATTATTGGGTTATTATATCATGGATATGTTTTAGATTGGTTGGTATCAAATATCTCTTTTTTAAGAGAAAAGGGAGGATATGAAAAACCCGGAGAATTAATGAAGTTTATGTTAATGTTAAGGTTAATATTTCCATCTCATGGATCAAATCCATATGTTCCATATATAAATGAAGATTCTTCTGTAATAGAAATTGTACCTGATTTTTTTCATACAGGTCATATACATAGAGCATCTTATGATGAATATAGAGGAATAGATCTAATTAATTCGTCTACTTTTCAAGATATAACTCCATATCAGAAAGAATTAGGTCATAAACCAGAACCAGGTATTTTATTTTTGAGAAATATAAAAAATGGAGAAGTTTTGGGTGTTAATTTATTTAATTTTGAAATAAGAAAGTTAAGAGATAAAGTTATATAAGATATTTATATAATATAATAGGAATGAAAATAAATAAGGAAAGTGAAACAGAAATGGAAATAATATTTGAAAATGATAAGGCAACAATATCTATGTTATTAAAGGAAGAGTTGGATAAAGATCCAAATGTAATAATTGCTGCTTGGAAGGAAAATCACCCATTAATAAAAGATATTTATTTATATATAAAGACTGATGGAAAGAAAAAACCAAGGGAAGTATTAATAGATGCGATAAAGCGGGCTTTAGATAGGTTAAATGATTTTGAGAAAGAATATAATAAAATAGTTAATGAAATTAAATAAAATAACATTAGATACATCTGTAGTAATTGATGAATATATATCAAAATCATTGTTAAATGATAGTATTTCTTTTAATGAAGTAATAATACCCATACCAGTAATCGATGAATTACAGGCACAGGCAAACAAAGGTCTAGAAAAAGGATTAATTGGTTTAAAGGAATTGCAAAAAATTAGAGAATTATCAGAAAAATATAATTATAAAATAACTATATTGGGTGAAAAACCAACATTAGAACAAATAAGATTGGCAAAGCATGGATATATAGATTATTTAATTATTAAAATTGCAAGAGACACTGGATCTACACTATTAACATCTGATAGGATATTATATGAAACTGCTAAGGTATATAATGTTGATTGTTTATTAATTGAAAAGAAAGGTGTTTCAACAGAAAACCCACCTTTTTTAGATTTATTTACTGATGATACAATATCCGTTCATATTATTGAAAATACAAAAGTAAAAAGAAAAAGAGGAAAACCTGGGGAGTGGTATTTGGAAGAAGTAGATAAAATATATGGAAATAAGGATATAGAGGATTTAATTGATAAGATAATATATATTGCTAGAAATAGGAGGGATTCCTTTATAGAACAAGAAAGAAAAAATAGTTTAATTGTTCAATTGGGAATTTTTAGAATTGTAATTGTAAAACCACCACTATCTGATGCGTATGAAATAACAATCGTTAAGCCATCAAAAATATTAAGAATAGAAGATTACAATTTGAATGAAAAAATAATCGAAAGACTAAAAGAAAAATCAGAAGGAATTATAATTGTTGGAAAACCAGGTTCTGGAAAAACAACATTTGCCCAGGCTTTAGCAGAATATTATTTAAGTATGAAAAAGATCGTTAAAACAGTAGAATCCCCAAGAGATTTAATATTATCTCCAGATATTGTTCAATATTCAAAAAATTATTCTACAGATGAGGAAATACATAATATATTATTATTATCAAGACCAGATTATGTAATATTTGATGAGATGAGGGATACTAGAGACTTTAAATTATATATAGATTTAAGACTGGCAGGGATTGGAATGATTGGTGTTGCGCATGCCGAAAGGTCAATAGATATTGTTCACAGGCTATTATCAAGGACAGAACTTGGTTTGATTCCTCAAATAATTGATACAATAATATATATAAATAAAGGACAAATAGAAAAATTATATTATTTAAATCTAACTGTTAAGATTCCATATGGTTTAAAGGAAGAAGATTTAGCAAGACCAGTTGTTGAAGTAAGGGATTTTCTAACAAACGATTTAGAATATGAAATATATACCTTTGGAGAAGAGATAATGGTTGTCCCAATTAAGAAATATAGACTAAAATCTGGAATTCAAAGATTTTTAGAAGATTTATTAAATATAGAATATAAAAGAAAATATAATAATATTTATTTAGAAGTTATGGATGATAGGATAATATTATATATTCCAAAAGAACTTAGAAGAAAATTTATTAGGAATGAAAAAAGGTATCTGATGAGTATAAGGGATAAATACAATTTAAGAATTGAAATAAAAAATGCTGAAAAATTAAATGAGAGCATAAATTTTGATTATGAAATATCAAAAGATTATCTTACAATAATGTTTAATAATTTATTTAAGAAAAGAGAGGTAGAATTATACATAAACGGGAAATTAATTGGAAAATTTAAGATAAATAAAAAGGGAAAAATTGTTTTGGATCTAAATTCTGAAATGGGACAAGAAATATTAGAAGCCATAAATAATAAAAGTAAAATAGAATTTAAATTATTATGAAAAGAATTGCTGTAATTGATAGGGATAGATGTAAGGCTCCTGAAAAATGTGATTATATATGTATGAAAGTATGTCCTGTTCAAAAAAATAATTTAAAAATATTTAATATTTTACAAGATAAAAAACCATCTATTGATGAGTCTTTGTGTATTGGATGTGGAATATGTGTAAAGAAATGTCCATTCAATGCAATAATAATTATAAATTTAACAAAAGAACCTGATGAAAGACCAGTATTTCAATATGGTCCAAACACATTTAGATTGTATAGATTACCAATAATTAAGGAAGGAAAAGGTATTGGAATAATTGGAAGAAATGGAATGGGAAAAACTACAGCAATAAATATAATAGCCGGTTTATTAAAGCCAAATTTTGGTGATTTTAGTAAAAAATATGATGATAAAGAAATTATAAGGGAGTTTAGAGGTTCAGAACTTCAATCATATTTTGAAAAATTATACAGTAATAAAGTAATAATTTCATATAAGCCTCAAAACATTACTCAAATAAAAAATATGTTAAAGGACAAAACAGTTAGAGAATTATTATCAAAGGTTATAAATAATTTAGATGAAATATCAAAAAAATTTGAAATAGAAAATATATTGGATAGAAAAATTAATGATCTATCTGGAGGAGAATTTCAAAAAGTATTATATGTATATTCAGTATATAAAGAACATAATTTATTGTTAATTGATGAAGTTACAAATTATTTAGATATATATGAAAGATTGAGAATATTAAATAATTTAAATGAGATAAAGGAAAAAGATACAATATTGATAATAGATCATGATTTATTATTTTTAGATTCAATTTCTGATATGATACAAATTGTTTATGGAGTACAAAAGGCATATGGTGCTTTTTCATATCCTGTTGGAGTAAAAGAAGGTGTAAATGAATATTTGGATGGATTTATAAAGAGAGAAAATTTAAAGATAAGGGATAAACCTATAAGGTTGGATGTAAAAAGTTATACTGATGTAAAATTTGGAAAAAAGATTATTGAATGGGAAAATGTTATAATAAAATTGGATAATTTTATACTTGAAGCAAATCCTGGATATATAAGGGAAAATGAAATAATTGGAGTATTAGGAAGAAATGGGATTGGAAAAAGCACTTTTGTAAAAACCTTGGCTGGAGAGATAAAATATGAGGGAAATATATCAAAAAATTTAATAATATCATATAAACCACAATTTTATGATTTTTCTAATTATAATATAACTGTAGATCAATTTTTGAAGGGTTTTAATGAAAAATATAAAGAAGATTATAAAGAATATTTATCAATGTTAAATATTTCTGATATATTAGATAGAGAGGTTAATACATTATCCGGAGGGGAATTACAAGCAGTATATACTTTTGGTACATTGATAAAGGATGCAGATTTATATTTAATAGATGAACCATTCGCAAATCTTGATATAGAACAAAGATTGGTTTTATCAAAATTCATAAGAGATATAACAAAAATTAGGGGAAAAGCCTGTCTAGTTGTAGATCACGATTTAATATTTTTAAATTGGGTTTCTGATAGAATTTTAGTATTTATAGGAGAACCTGGCAAATATGGAAAAGCCTTGGGTATATATGAAAATAAGGAAGGATTAAATATATTTTTAAAACAATTAGATATAACAATGAGAACTGATAAAGAAACAAAAATACCAAGAATTAATAAACAAAATAGTAGATTAGACCTTATACAAAAACAAAAAGGAATATACTACGAATAACCTATTCAGACTTAACGAATACATATACTGTTCCCTTACAATATGGACATGTTCCCTTCATTGCCGTTCTTCCATTCTTCAATGTAATCTTTTGTGGATTTTGTGCTGGTACTTTTTTCTTACATCTGACGCAGTATGCCATATATTGTTCTGCCATTAATAATTTTTACTGAAAAAATTTATATATTTATTGGGTAAATATATAAATTTTAAAAGAAGAAATTTTATAAAAAATAAAAGAAAAAAGAATTTATTTATTCTCTAAATATTTATCATCTATATTAACAATTAAATATTTATTATCCCTTTTAATATCTATATTAATATTAATTTCTCTAAAATTTTTTATTATGCTATTTTCATTATAGTCCTTAAATATCCATGAATATATGTTTAAAAATTCACCAATTTTCTCTAATTTATCGATTTCTTCATTAATTTCTTCCAAATATTTTTTCTGTTCCTCAATTATTCTTTTTATTTTCTCCTTTTCTTCATTTAATTTCCTTATCCTTTTATTTTCTCTACTATTTAAATAAATATTTATAAAATATTTATTAATATCTTCAATAATATTTCCATTTTCATCTATTAATATCTTCAAGTTTATTATATCATTATAAATGTTATATATTTTTTCTATTTCTTCTTTAGTTAATTCTTTTGGGCTTTTGTTTTTTTCAATATTTGCTTTTTTTATTATATATTCAGAATACTTTCCTCCCAAAGATAGATCTACCGCTAAGAATCTTACAACATCCTTTTTATTTGTATTATTTATCTTTTCAAAAAATTCATTTATGTTATTTATAATATTTACAGAACCGGGTGGTTTTATATATTTTTCATTTCTAAATATCTTTCTTACTCCAAAGTTCTTATAGTGGTTTGCATATAGAATTATATCGTTATAATCTGTTACAATTAATAATCCATTTGGAAAAAGCTCTACATATAATATTTTTTCATTATTTTTTATTATTACAATTTTATCATTATTATCAATTTCAATATTTATTTTTGTTTCATTAAAATCTTTCCTCAATTTTAGTATAAAATTATTTATTTCTTCTCTTTCTTTAACATTATATAGAAAAATAATTTTTCCTGGGATTATATATAAAAATCTATTTTCTAAACCAGGTTTATATAATTCAAAAACAATCCCATCTTCAATATTATATATATTTTTTACTATTGAATTATTTATTTTTTCAGCATTATCCTTATACCATCTCTTTAATTCAAAATAATTTATCATTATATTAAATTTTCTTACCTATTAATATATATTTAGTATACAATCTTTTATTAGATTTTATCAAAAAAGTCTTTATATTATGGTATTCAAGTAATTCTCTCATTTTTATTATCTCATCTTCTATATCTTTTCTTTCTAAAAAGCTTGCATAAGTTATTGATATTAAATATCCATTATTTTTCAATGTTCTATATATATTTTTTACAAATTTATGCTTATCTATAATGAATTTTAATGTTTCATATATAATTATTAAATCAATGTTCTTATAGAAGATTTTTGGAATTTCATCCTTTTTTGCAATATATACAAAAAAATTTTTCATATCTTTTGTTCTTTTCTGTAATTTTCTCACAATTTTTTGAGATATATCTAGAGCATAAACTTTTACATTATGTTTTTTTGCTATATTTATAGATATATTACCAAGAAAAGGGCCAAAATCCAATATTTTATATCCATCTTTTATATAATATTCAACTATCTTTATATCTTCTTTATATCTTGCTTTTCTAATTAAATATGGGATAAAATATAATTTAGAAAAGTAGAATCTTATAAATTTTGTATTTTTCTTCCACGTTATATTTAATGTTAATATTAATATAATAATAGATATTGAAAAAGCTAGTATAATTGAATATATATTACTTAGAAAATCGTATAATAATAGATAAGATAAAGCTGTCATTGAAAAAACAGCAATAAATATCTTTATCAATCTCCATTTATGTAAGTTTTTTCCTTCTACTTTAATCTTTATATAAGATATTATATATAGTATGTATATAATAATTGTAAAGGATGTGAAAAAAGATAATAAATAATTAAAATTATTTAAAAACAAAAATATTAAAATAATAGATGATGATAGAAATATATTAAAAATTGGAGAATCTCTATTATTTTTTATTCTAAAGAAATATGGTAATAATTTGTTTTCCGATATATTTTCTAATATTTTATTTGCAGTATAAAACCATATATATGTAGAATATATACTAATTGGTAAAAGTATTAAAATAATTATATTGCTAATATTTTCTATTTTAATATTTAACAGACTTATATATAATAATATAGAAATTATAGATAGAAATATTGTTCCATAAAAAGTAGCGTTTCCAGTTTTTCTATTGTTTGAATAATTAGAATAATATGTAAATATATCTAGACCAGAAAATATTGTTGTATTATATGCTATTGTAAATAAAAAAGAATCTATAGAACTATATTGAATATTCATATTTATTGGAAATATAAAAAGTAAAATTAAAATAATTAATGATATAATAGAAATATATGAAATGATTCCCTGTATTTTACTTTCAATATCTATGTTAAATAGATTAAGTACTAAAAAATTAAATATTACTATATATGGTATTAAAAATAAAAATGGATTTATAATTTTGAAATAATCGTTTATCAATAGTAATTCTGAAGAAATAAAAGATATTATTGATAGGTAATAAAAGAATCCAAAAATTGGTAATAAATATTTAGATAATTTAGATATATAGTAAAAAACACCCATTGGATTTGGATCTCTTGTAATTGAATCTCTAAATAAATATGACAATAAAATAAATGTTAAAATGATCGGAATTGAAGATATTAGAAAATATTGAATACTTATATATTGAGTATTTATTAATAATATAAGGAAAGGTATTTCAGGAACTATAACAGAGGATAAGAATAATATTATATAGTAAGAGAGCTTTTTCATTTATATAATGACTACATTGATAAATATAGGAATAAACAAGTTGGAAATATAAAATTTATAATATATATTCAGTATCATATATAAGTGGTAAAAATAATATATGTCAATGACTGTGGGTATATCTTATAGTTTAGTTCAGGTTGCTAGAGAATCAAATCTGGAAAATGATATAATCTATAAAAAATATAGGTTTTTAGATAATAGGGAAGGTAATATAAATTTGGATGATAAATTAGACTTAGATAAATTAATAGAACTATCAACATTGGGATATAATGTAAAAAATATTAGACTATCTTATTTACCATCATATGTAGAAAATTCAAATGGAAAAATAGATAAAAATAAATTAAAAAATATCTTATATTTATTAGAACAATATAGAAATCAAGGTATTGATATATTATTAGTATTATTACATTTTACATATCCAAGAAATTGGGTAAGTATTTTTGATAAAAATTTTCCCAAGTATTTTATAAATCATATAGAAAATGTAAAAGAAATATTTAGCTATGTGAAACATATATGTCCTATAAATGAGCCAATGAATACATATTTTATAAATATTCTAATAAATCCAAAAGGAATTTTTTATCTAAGTAGATTTTTAAAAAATGTAGAAGAAATACAAGAATATATTTATGACGAACTAAAAAAAGAGATAAATATACATTTTAATATTTACTCTATTTATTCAAAAAATATAGGAATAATACTTAATAATTTGCTAAAACCTTTTGAATATCAAATTAAAAAATTGAGAAATTATTATAATGTATTAGACATAAATTATTATGGAACTTTTGGATTTAATTTGTATGGAAAAAATTATCTTGGAAGTAAATCACTAAGGATAATAAATGCATATAATCCAAAAGATATTCAGAATGTAATAGTTAGTTATAAAAATTTATCTGGAGTTAATAATATTTTGATAACAGAAACAGGTCTATATGCTAAAAATTATGAAGAAGAAAAAACTAGATGTAAATATATTGAAGAGATAATAAAATATATAAAAAAGATTTCTTCAGATATTCCAGCATTTATTTGGACATTTGGGGAAATTGTAAATGAATGGGAAAAAGAGCCTGGTGGAGGATTTGGTATTTGTTATGATAGAAATAATAATAAAAAGAAAATATGCGAAAATTATATAGAATTATTTAAGAAATATAATTAATGCTAATAATTGCAGAAAAACCATCTGTGGCTAGAAAGATTTCATCATTTTTATCAAATAATAGATATAAAACAATAAAATTTTCAAAATACATATATTATTATTATTTCAATTTGGAAGGAAAAAATGTATACATTGTTCCGTCAATTGGTCATTTATTTACATTATCAGATTTAGATAAAAAATATAACTACCCCACATTCAATTATAGATGGATTCCATCATATTTTGAGGATAGAATTATTGCAAAGAAATATTATATTGAAATGTTCAGTAAATTTAAAAATGAGGATAATATAATAATTGCAACAGATTATGATATAGAAGGGGAATTAATAGGTTATAATATTTTAAGATATGCATTAAATAAAGAAAATGCAAATAGAATGATATTTTCTGCAATAACATATAAAGATATTTTAAGAGCTTTTAATAATAGGAAAGAAAGTTTAAATTTTGGATATATATATGCTGGAGAAACAAGACATATAATTGACTGGTTATATGGTATAAATCTATCTAGAGCATTAACAAAGTCTTTATTTTATTATACTAGAAAATTTGTTTTAAGCATTGGAAGAGTCCAGGGTCCGACATTAATGTTGGTATTTAATAGAGAAAGAGAAATTGAAAACTTTAAACCAGAAGAATATTATAAAGTTGAAGCTTTGGTTATAAAGGATGATAAAAAATTGACATTCTCATATATAAAAGATAAAATAAAGGATAAAGATGAAGCAAACAAAATAAAAAATAATTTAGGAAAATACTTAATTGTTAGTAATGTAGATAAAAAAGAGGAAAAAATAAATCCACCACATCCATATAATTTAACAGATATACAGATGGATGCATATAAATATCATAAAATTAGTCCAAAAAGAACTTTGGATATTTTACAATCTTTATATGAAAAGGGTTATGTATCTTATCCAAGAACATCCTCTCAAAGATTACCAGAAACAATTAATTTTAAAGAAATATTATCAAATTTATCATTAATAAATTCTTATAAGAAATATATTATTCTTTTATTGGAAAAACAAATTTTAAAACCAAACAATGGATATAAAGATGACGTACATCCAGCAATACACCCTACAGGAAATATTCCCGAATATTTAGAATATAAGGAAAAATTAATTTATGATTTGGTAGTTAGGAGATTTATTGCTACATTTTATGATCCAGCAATAGTATATAAAATAAATGTTATTACAAAAGAAAATTTTGTTTATGATTATTATGATATAAAATATAAAGGATGGTTGGATATTTATTGGGAAAAATATAAGGATAATTTTGTTTCTTTAAAGTTTAATGTGGGAGATAAGTTGTTTATAGATAAGGTTTATATATCAAAGAAAAAAACAAAACCACCAGCAAGATATAATAGAGCTTCTTTAGTTAAAAAAATGGAAGAATTGAATCTAGGAACAAAAAGCACAAGGGCAGATATTGTTGAAATATTATTTAAGAGAAAATATGTAGAAGGTAGATCGATAAAAATCACTGAATTAGGTAAAAAAATTGTTGAAATATTTGAGAAATATTATCCAGATATTTTAGATATAAATTTTACAAGAAAAATGGAAGAAAATTTAGAAAAATTAGAACGCAAACCAGATATAAATTTAAAGGAAAAAATAATTGAAGAAAATATTGAAATAATAAAAGATTTGTCTAAAGTTATAAAGGAAAATGAGAAAAAGATTGGTGAAGATTTATATAATTTTATTAAAGATTATTTAAATATAAAAAAATATAAGAGCAGTTAGCAAAGGGTTTATAAATGATAAAGAAAAATAAAATTAAATGCCACCAAAAGAAAGGAATATACTTTTTGTTTATATATTAATTTTTTTAACATTAGGAATATACTTCCTATATTGGATGTATAAGACAAAAAATGAATTGAATGAATTGGGAGCAAATATACCATCGTTTATACTATACTTCATACCAATAGTAAATATATATTGGTTATATAGATATACAAAAGGATGGGTTTATGTTACTAAGAAAGAAGATGCGATAGTATACTTTATATTATTCTACTTCCTAAATATATTTATGCCATATTTAGTTCAAAAGAGTTTAAATGAAATAGCAAGAAATTATAGTAGACAACAAACGATGGGACAGAGTAGGCCACTAAAATAATATGAGAGATATATAAATTATCCAAGAGGTCAAGAAGGATACTTTAAAATGTAATTTTTTAGTTTATTAATTATTTATTTTCAACGTTTAAAAAAGAAAATTTTTTGTATAAATATAAAATTCATAAGTAGTGGTATACATCAATATAGTATGAAAGTAAAAGTTACTAGAAATTATCAAATAACTATACCAGCAAAGATTAGGAAAAAGTTAAATATAAATGAGGGTCAATATTTAATAGTAGAAGAAGATGAAAAAAATAATGCTATAATAATTAGACCAATAGAATGGGTAAAATTAAGATTAGGTAAAAAATTAACTCAAGAAGATATAAATAGAGCTATAGAAAAACATGATAAAGATATTATTGAAGAAGAATATCCAGAAATAAAAAGATGGAAAAAGAAAGAATAGTTGTTGATACAAATGTCTTAGTTAGGGCTACATTTGAAGATTATGAAGACCATCAGAAAAATATCAATATATTAACGAGTTATGATATTATATTGCCAGAAGTAGTTATTTATGAATTTCTAGGGATTTTAATAGAATATGTGAATAATATTGATACTATTTATAGAGTATTGAATAACTTAGAATTATTTGAGATAGAAATCATAAAAATTAAAGATGTTAAGGAAGCTTTAAAGATTATAAAGGAAAATAATAAAAAATTAAACAAAAGTAATTTAAATGATTTTATTTTATTATCAATTGTTAAAAGATTGAATTGTCCATTTATTACTTATGATGAAGATTTGAAAAAAATAGCTAAAAAATATAATGTAAAAGTTTTAGAACTGTGATTTATAATCTGGTATAATTCATGAAACAAAATCTATAAATATTGTTTTATATATATAACAAAATCTTGAATATTTGGTATAGTAACTATACCATTTTTATAAAATTTTGGTATAATAATAATGACATGTATGATGAAAAATTTATAATTGAATATTTTGAAAGAATAAAGGAAAGAAAAATAAATTATCTTGAAAGAGAATTAAATATAAAAAATATAGAAAATAAAGCTATATCTATTGTTGGTCCTAGAAGATCTGGAAAAACATATCTATTGTTAAATAAATATTTATCAAATAAAGATAATTCAATATATATTAATTTTGAAAGCATAGAATTTTCAGATATTAAGCCGGAAGAAATTTTAAATATAATATCTTTATATGAATCTAAATATAATGTAAAAATAAATACAATATTTTTAGATGAAATACAAAATTTAGAAAATTGGAATAGATTGGTAAGAACATTAATTGATAGAGGGTATAATATATATTTAACAGGTTCTTCTTCAAGATTATTACCAAAAGAATTATTAACTGAATTAAGAGGTAGAACAATATATTATATTTTATTACCATTTTCTTTTAGAGAATTTTTAAAAATAAAGATGAGAATTGATAAAATATTGAGTATAAGTGAAATAGAAAAAATTAAAGAATATTTAAGGGAATATATAAACTTTGGTGGGTATCCTGAAATAATTTTCATAGAAGATAAAGAAAGAATAATTAAAGAATATTATGAAACAATTTTTTATAAAGATTTTATAGAAAGAGGAAAAGTTAGAAGCTTTAATGTTGCAAGAATTATTTTTGAATATTTAATGCAAAACTTTTCTAATGAAATAAGCATAAATAGAATAAAAAGATTCATAGAAAATCAGTTTAATATAAATACAAAAAATACAATATTTTCATATATTGATAAAATACAGGATACAATGTCTATGTTTTTTGTAGAAAAATATTCTAACAAATTTTTTGAAAGAAAAAGATGGCCAAAAAAAGTTTATCTATGTGATGTATCTTTTGCAAATTTGTTTAGTAAATATGATATAGGAAAAAGGATAGAAAATATAGTTTATTTAGATTTGTTAAGATTAATTAATAATAATCCATTAATTGAAATATATTATTTTAAAGATTATGAACAGCATGAAGTAGATTTTTTAATAAAGGAAAATAATATAATAAAAGAATTAATACAAGTTTCCTATATAAATAATATAGATGAAATAAACAGAAGAGAAGTTAGATCGTTAATTAAAACATCCAATTTATTAAATTGTAATGATTTAAAAATTATTACATGGGATTTAGAAGATAAAATAATTAAAGATAATAAAGAAATAAAACTAATACCTTTATGGAAGTGGTTATTAAATAAATAAAAATTTTCTATTTTCTATCTTTTTTAATAATCTGTTATAATATTTTGGCATAGTAACTATACCATTTTTATAAAATTTTGGTATAACTAATATCTTAATTTTGAATATATAAGAAGTGTAATATAACCTCGAAATAGTTGTTCTTTCTATGGAATTTATTCTTTGATAAGTAATTACTAATATAAATATTTCCAATTAATATAAGCAAATCTTTATAAATTAGAATAAAAAATCTTATATGTTTAATCCATTAAAAATTTATAAATTTCAAAGTAGTATATAATAAGACTTAATTTTTTTAGAATTTAAATTTCGAGTTTTATATATACTACTTTGAAATTTATAAATTTATAGATGACAAGATAATGCTTATAAAGTATAGATTGTATAATATGTTTAAATAAGCCTTTAGAAATATAGGTTGAACTACAAATCACATAAAAAATATGATTTATATAAAAACTTTATGGGCAAGAACCCAATATTCATTAATAAAATGTTTATGATTGATTATAAAATATCAGAATTTTTTTATAGAAAATTGAGAAATAGATTAAACCTTGTTTATATAATTGATGCAATCTCACACTTAGTAAATTTATCTTTCATTTTTTATATAATATTTTTCATTAATTTTAGATATTTTTTTCTTTTTATCATATCTACAGCAATAACTTATTTGTTAAAATTAATATCTAATAGAAAAAGACCGTATTATTACTTTGATAAAAGATTTGCTATATTGGTTTATGAAAACCATTCTTTTCCAAGTGAGCATACAATTATTGCAACTTTATCCTTTATAATAACAGGAAATATTTTGGTATTAATAGCTCCAATATTAAGAATCGTTACTTTAAAACATTGGTTATCTGATGCATTATTTTCTATAATCTTATCTATTATCTTTTACTTGTTTTTTAGTTCTATATTTAATTTTTTTGGATTATTTAATTCATTTATAATATGGTTTGATAAATTGATCATTAAATATGAGTAGTTATTTGGAATATGGAAGCTTTTAATTATATGTCAAAAAAATATAATTTGAAGGAATATAAAAATTTCTATAGAAATCAATATAATAAAAAGTCAAAAATATTATTTTTCTATTATGCTTAATATTTTTTCCAATATTTCTTCAGGTTTTTCTTTTCCATCAATATAAATTATATTATCATCTGGAAATATTTTCTTTAATTTTAGGAAATTTTCTCTTACTTTTTTTAAAAATTCAGTATTTTCATAACTTGTAATATTTTTATTCCTAGAATTTATTCTCTCTACTGCAATTCTTGGATCGACATCTAATATAAAAGTAATATCCGGTCTAATTATATATTTTGATACACATTTTATCCATTCAATATCTATTCCTTCATATAAAATTTGATAAGAAAATGTGGAATAAATACTCCTATCGGAAATTATAATATAATCGCTATTTAAATATTTCTTTAAATCAATGTTTTTTATACTTCTATCAGCAGTAAATAATAATGCCAATAAATATCCATAATCTAAATTTTTTTCATGTTCTTTTGAAATTATTTCTTTTATTTTTTTGGATAAATCATTATCATATGGTTCTTTCATTAATGTTGTCTTATTATATTTCTCAGATAATTTACTATATAGTAAATTTGCAATTGTTGTTTTTCCAGATCCATCAATTCCTTCAATTGCAATATATCTATATTTTTTAATCATCTATTTTTCTTTTAAAAAAATTTTATAATCTAATTATATCGCCATTTTTTGGTGAATATGAATATATTCCAAATTTTCTATATATTTTTGATGCTAATTCATATGGTTTTGGTATTTCACCATGTATTGTAATAACTTGTTTTGGTTTTGGTCTTAAATATTTAATAAAAGATATTGATTCAAAATGATCTGCATGACCAGAAAAACCTTCATATTTATTTACCTTCATTTTTACATTTATTTTTCTATCATTCAATACAATCTCTCTTTGTCCATCTAATATTGTTCTACCCAAAGTACCCTGTGCTTGATATGAAACAAAAGCCAACAAGTTCTTTTCATCTTCCGCAGCATAACTAAAATAATCTAATATGGGACCCCCTTGCATCATACCGGATGTTGCAATTATTATTGAAGGTTCACTAGATGTTATAATTTGCTCTCTTTCTTTTTTACTTGATCTTATTACATTTTCTCTTTCAAATGGGTTTTTTCCAGATTCTATCTTTTCTCTAATTTCTTTACTTAAAAATTCTGGATATGCTGTGTGAATCATTGATGTTTCCCAAACAATTCCTTCTAAATATATATCTACTTCCGGTAACATTTTATTTTCAATTGCATTTAGTAATGTTAACAAAACATCCTGTCCCCTTCCTACTGCTAGTACTGGTATTAATACTTTTCCTCCATTTTCAATCGTTTCCTTTATATCATGAATAAATAATGCTTCAGTTTCTTCTCTTGATGGGTGTTTATCATTAAATCCCCCATATGTACTTTCGATTATTAATGTTTCTAATCTTTGATATATTGTATTTGGTCTTTCTAATAAGGGCATTTTATTAAATTTATAGTCTCCAGTATACAATACATTATGTTTACCTTCAATATTTATATGAGCCATTGAAGATCCAATTATATGGTTTGCATTATGGAATGATATTTTTATATCACCAGTTATATCAGTTACTTCAGAATAATTTAATGTAATGGAATGCTTTAAAAATAATTTAATTTCTTTTGTTGTAAATATCGGATTTTTATTTTGTTTATTACTTACTTTTAAATAATCTAATAAAACTAAAGCTGCAATATCCCTTGTTGGTTCTGTTAAATATACAGGCCCCCTCCATCCAATTCTAAATAAATACGGAATAAATCCAACATGATCTAAATGAGCATGTGAAATAATTACAGCATCTAGATTTTGTATATCAAATTCAGGGATATTTAATGTTGGATATCTATCTTCTGAATAATTTCCTGCACCCAGTCCGCAATCCAATAAAATATTACTTTCTTTTGTTTGTAACAAAAATGAAGATCTTCCAACCTCTCTTCCAGCACCTAAGAAAGCAATTCTATAATGATCCAACCTCTGAGATTTTCTTTCTAATATTTTTTCTCCAATTTTGTCTAAAAATTCAGATTTGTATAAAGAATTTTTATGTAAATATGTCCTAATAACATTTATTATTTTTGAAGATTTTAATGGAGCTCTTTGTATTATAATATTACATAGAATTTCTTCTCTTAATTGATTAATTAAATTTAAATCAATTTTTTCTGGTTCATATGTTTCAATATATAATACAGATCTATGCTTTTCAAGATAAACATCCTTTATTTTTATTCCATCTAATATTTCCCTTACTTTTTCCTTAATATATTCTTCTCTCTTTAATAACCTTGGATTTATTCTTATTTCAATCCTTTTCTTATATTTTTGTGCTAAATTTTTCCCTATTTCAGGCCCTTTTATAAATAAATCTACATTGTTTACATATATCACTATCTTTGGTCCTTCGAATATTATCTTGTGTATATCCTTTGATTGGAATTCTTTTAATAATTCTTCCTTAATATTCATCATAAATAATGTAAATACCTTTTATAATTAAGTATAAGATTTAAAAAATTATTTTTTTTGTAATTCTTCCTTTACCTGATAAAGTTCCTTTTTCAATCCTTCTTTTGTTAATGTCCAAATCTCAATACCGTATCCAGATCCCAAATCTCTTTTTATAGCAGCTAATATTGCTTTCTTTGCTAATTCTCTTGCTTCTTCCTCACTTATATTTTCTTTATATTCTGTTTCTAATACACCTAAAGCAAATACCATTCCAGAACCTGTAGATGTAAAGTTATCAAATTTTTCCAATCCTCCAGCCTCATCTATTGAATATATATTGTAATCATCATTATCTTTTCCAACAACTATTACTTCTGTAAAGAAAGGGAACCATTTATAATAGTTCATTAATGATGATAGAAAGCTTGCAGCTTCTTCTGCAGTTGGTTCATTTTTTGATCTTAAATATTTTAATTTTAGATTTGCCTGTAATATTTTTACCAAAGCCTGAATATCACCAACTAAACCAGCAGCTCCAATTAATATATTATCAGTAATCTGATGCAATTTTTGTGCTTTATTATGATATACCATCATTCCTGCTGTTGTTTGTTTATCTGATGCAATTAATACTCCATCCTTAAATCTTATTGCAACAATCGTTGTTCCAGATGATTCCGTCATAGTTCTATTATAATGAAATATATTTATAAGCTATTTTTTTGTATATTTCTTTATTACTTTTTCCTGGAAAGAATTTAATACATAATCTACGTGTTGTTTAATTGCATCAAAAGTATTAAATTCACCTTTTAATCCCGGGCATACAAATTTTCCGTTTTTAAATACATTAAATTTTACTCTATAATTCTCAGATATATTGAATACAACAGTAACAGCCGGAAAAGCCTCAGGATTATATTGAGAATCAGGTATTTCATCTGCCAGATTTACTATATCTATATTATCGTAATCAAATTTTCCATTTACAACAATATTCTGTACCTTTATTTTATATTCTTTTGGAAGTTCTATATCGATTTGTTTAAATAATTCTCTTAATTTTTCTACGACATATTCTATATCCTCTAATCTTTTTATTCCAGATATATTTATTGTTCCGCTATTAAATACCAATGCTTTAACATTTTCTTCCTTACCTCCACCCCCTCTTAATGGTATAATCAATCCAGGAAATGTTTCCGGATCGTATTGAGCATAAGGAATTAGATTTGCAATTTTATCCAATGGCAACTTTACATTAAAATATATTGTAACAACAGCATTGGAAATTTCCCATGTAACCATTTTTAATAAATTTAATAAAAACTTATAAAATATTTAGCCTATAAAATATACTCATTTCGTATATCCTTTCTACATTGTTTAGACCCTCATTTGAGTCCTTTATTATTATTATGGTATCAGTATCTTTTTCTAAGGTATCTTTATATTTTTTTATTATACTTAGTAGCTTTTCATCAGCATATATCTCTATATTTGCCTTTTGACCTTTTCTTAATTTGTTTTCTTTTCTTATATCTTGTAATCTTCTTCTTATTTCTCTGTATAACCATTCCTCTTCCAATTCCGGATAATATTTTGTATCAAATCCTAACTTAAAGTTTCCAAAGCCCATATTTACATATATGAAATTCTCAGCAATATTTTCAAATACAACTTCTTTTACATTTAGATAATCCTTTAATAATTCTATAATATCTTTATTATCCAAAAACTTTAGTAATATCCTACCATCGTAGTTATATAAATATAGGGTTTTTAATGGTCTTCTTATGTTTAAATTTAGCATATTTCTTAGCTTTAATGCATTTTCTACAACTGCATTAAATAATTTATATTCTTCTTCAATTTTTTCATCTATGTATTGTTCCTCAACTTTTGTTAGATCTTCTAATATTATTGATTCACCTTCTAACCCATATAGATTTCTTAATTTTTGATAAATATATTCGGAAATAAATGGAGTTATAATTGATCCTATATTTATTATATTATATAGAGATTTATATATTACAAATAATACCTTATCAGGTTCTGTTTTTATTCTTTCTCTTGTCGCTTTTATATAAAATCTCGATAATTCTAATATCATATCTTGTAATATTCTTCCAGCTTTCCATATTAAATAGTTATCTAATGCATTGTATATTTCTTTTTTGCTTTTTTCTATGAAATGTAGCATATATTTATCTACCCACCTTAAATTTTCTAGATTTATTTTTGCCGGATTTATATTGTAATATTTAGAATATTCTTCTAAATATGTTGAAATATTTAATAATGTATTTAGTACCTGATATTTAACTTTTATATCTTCCCATTGTAATTTTATATCTTCATATGCTTCTACAATAGATCCTAAATAGAGTCTCATAGTATCTGCCCCATATTTATTAATTATATCATATGGAGAAACAACATTTCCCAAAGATTTTGACATTTTTCTTCCATATACATCTACAACATATCCCCCAACATATACATTTTTATATGGTATATTATTATAGTATAATTCTCCTATCATTGCTAGGGAATAGAACCATCCCTTAATTTGATCATAGTTTTCTGTTATGAAATCTACAGGATATGTATCTGTTGCAACTGTTGCTGAACCAGAATCAACCCATACATCCAATATATCTGAAATTCTTCTCATTTCTTCTCCGCATTTTTCACATTTGAATGTAAATTTATCTACGTATGGTCTATGTAAATTATAATTATATAGATATATTATTTCATAATCTCTTGATCCATAGGCCCTAACATAATATAAATCATTTAATTGATTTAATATATCATATTTAAAATTATTTACAATTACTACAGATTTATCTTCATATTTACTAAATACATCATATAATCTATTTATATCGTTTATTTCATCTTCATAATATATCTTATTTTCTTTAAAGTATCTTTGTAATAGTTTTTCAGCATAATCTGTAAACTTTACTACTATTATTAATTCCTTAAATTTATTTCCAGTTAATTTTTCCAATTCTTTAACATTTCTAACAAATTTTACATGTCCATTTTTATCAACCCACATTGGTATTGGAATTCCCCAATATCTTTGTCTGGATATTACCCAATCCGGTGCAGATTTTACAGTATTTATAAATGCATTTTTTGCTGCCTCAGGCATAAAATTAACATTTTCAAGATCTAATAATGTTTTTGATTTTATTGAAGATATATTAATGAATATTTGTTCTGGGGATCTAACAATTACTCTATTTCTACATCTCCAGCATATTGGATAATCATGTTCATACCATTCAAAATATACTAAAGATTTTCTCTTTAATACTTCTAATATAAATTTATAATCATCTTTTTTTGCAACCCATCCCTCAAAATATTTTATATCCAAAATAGTTCCGATTTCATCTGTTGTATTGAATGGAAGGACATTATATTTTTTAGCAACATCATAATCTTCAAAACCACAACCTGGAGCTGAATGAACTAAACCAGTACCTTCTTGTGTATTTACATATTCTTTAGATAACCAAATCCTAAATATCCCACTTCTTTCAGATTTAATCTTTTCTATATAATCTTTTAATTCATCATAGAATAAAGGTTCATATTCCTTAAATTCCAGATCTTTTCCATAAAATTCATCTACTATTTCATATTCAATATTTAATTTACTCATTAATTTTTCTAATATATCTTTTGCAATAATCCAATATTCATAACCATTTTCCCTTTTAATGTTCATTTTTATAGTCTTATGGTTATTATAATCCAACTCTAGTTCTTCAACATAAATCTTTGGAACCTTTACTTTTACATATTTTAATTCAGGATTTATCATAATACCTAAATTATACAATAATGTCCATGGGGTTGTTGTCCAAATTATATAATATGTATTTTCCATATCTTTTGATTTAAACTTTACATAAATTGCATTTGATATTTCCTTTTTATATGTAGGATCTTCATATCCCAAATCTATTTCTTGTTTTGATAATGATGTTTGACAATGAGGACACCACCAAACAGGTTTCTTTTCTTTATATATTAATTTATTTTCATAACCTCTTGCCAAAGCCTCCCATACTCTTTCAATAAATTCGTTTTTAATTGGTAAATATGGGTTGTCTATATCTTGCCAATGTGCTATATCTTCATAGAATTTTGTAAATTCGTTCATTGATCCATATGCAAAATTAAAACATTCTTTAATAAATTTATCAACACCAATTTTTTCTATCTCTCTTTTATCCCTAATCTTTAATTTTTCTTCAACTTTTACTTCAATTGGTAATCCATGCATATCAAAACCTGCCTGATTCCATATATTAAATCCTTTCTTTTGGTAGTATCTTAATATAATATCTTTAATTGTTCTATTATAAGCATGGCCCATATGCGGAGAACCTGTTGTATATGGAGGACCCTCTAGAAATATATATCTTTTATCTTTCTCATTCTTTAAAATCCATTTTTCATATATATAATTTTCCTTCCAGAATCTTTTTATCTCTTCTTCTATATTTCTATTCCAATTTATGTTCATAGATCCGATATTCTACCATAACTTTATATATTTAAAATAAGGTATATAAGATGTTTTCTTACAATAAAGATTATGATAAAAATAAATAGAATAGATATGATAATATTTGGGATAATAATTTTGTTAGGAATTTTAACTTATCTATTAACAAATTCAAAGACCCTATCAGTAATACCATTTATAATGGGAGTATTTTATTTACTTGAAAGTAATGAATCTAAATAAATAAAAATATTTTATTAAAATATTTTGAATGGAAAATGAAAAAGAAAAAAGTCAAGAAAATAATGAAAAGGAAGAATGGAAATTTAATCTTAGTTTAGAGAAATCAATAATAATAGGGTTTATAGTATTGGCAATATCGGTAGTTTTAGGATCTTATATTGTAGCAAATTCAATATCGAATATAAAGATATCTGGATCGTCTAGTAGTTCTTCAAATCAATTGCAAACATACTTACAAACACTACCACAAGCTCCATTGCCAAATATTACAAATATAGATCCGGTATATGGAAATCCAAATAATACAAATGTTGTTGTGTATGAATTCTCAGATTATGCGTGTCCATACTGTGATCTATTTTACTTACAAACATTTCCACAAATTGAGCAAAATTATATAGATAATGGAAAAATAGCATGGGTATATATAAATTTCCCATTATATCAAATACATCCATATGCAAACATAACATCACAATATTTAACATGTGTATATGAATTATACGGATTTAATACATGGGATCAATTTGCAAATTGGGGTTGGTATAATCAAATGCAAAATATATCATGGGATACTTTCTCAAGTCAGCAAGATGTATATAATG